>LFCJ01000044.1_pt1 | contig 61394 bp, 60 predicted proteins | sample 643141 | NCBI WGS metagenome assembly LFCJ01 (sample SAMN03766243, study PRJNA286221) | soda lake metagenome | biome: soda lake; feature: Kulunda steppe; material: water; isolation source: sample B1-Br-g2 brine of Lake Bitter-1 | place: Russia: Kulunda steppe | collected 2010-07
CGAGGCCGCGGAGACAGTGCGCGATCCGTTGTGGCGGATGCCGCTCTGGCCGGGCTACGAGTCGGTGATCGAGCCGGGCATCGCCGATCTCGACAACGCGCCCTCCGGCGGCATGGCCGGATCGATCACCGCGGCGCTGTTTCTCAACCGCTTCGTGGCGCACACGGCGCGGTTCGCGCATTTCGACATCTATGGCTGGCAGCAGCGGGACGCCCCGGGGCGTCCCAAGGGCGGGCTCGGCCAGGGCGCGCGTGCGCTGTTTTCGGCGCTGCCGGGGCAGCTCGGGCTGTGAGCGACCGGCGGCTGACGCCGGCCAATGGCCGCGTCGCGGCCGCCGAGCTGCGCGGCACCGTCACGGCCGAGCGCTACGTCACGGGCGACTGGATGCGCGTGCGCACCGCCCTCACAGATCTTCTGGCGGCGCCCGGCGGGGCGCGCGACCGCCAGCTCGCCATGGGCGAGCGCTTCGAGGTGCTGGAGCGGCGCGACGGTTTCGCCTTCGGCCGGTGCGCGCGTGACGGCTATGTCGGCTACGTCGCCGAGGCCGATCTCGGCGACGACGGCGCGCCCACGCATCGCGTCGCAGCCCCCGCGACGCATCTCTACCCGGGCCCCGACATCAAGGCGCGCGAGCTCTGCGCGCTGCCGATCGGGGCGCTTCTGAGCATCCGCGCCGAACATGACCGGTTCGCCGAGACCGATGCCGGGCAGTTCGTCCCGGCCGCGCATCTCCGCCCCGTCACCGCGCCCGAAACCGACCCCGTCGCCGTCGCCGAACGCCTGCTCGGCAGCCCCTATCTGTGGGGCGGCAACGGGCATGGCGGGCTCGACTGTTCGGCGCTGGTGCAGATCGCCTGCCTCGCCTGCGCGATCCCCTGCCCCGGTGACAGCGACCTGCAGGAGACGCAGCTCGGCACGGCGCTCGCCGCCGATGCTCCGCTTCGGCGCGGCGATCTGGTCTTCTGGCGCGGGCATGTCGGCTGGATCGCCGCGCCCGGCACGCTGCTGCACGCCAACGCGCATCACATGGCCGTCGCGCGCGAACCGCTCGACACCGCCGCGGAGCGCATCGAGACCGCGGGCGGCGGCGCGATCACGCGCCGCCGCCGCCCCGCCGCCGGGTGACGCGATGGCGATGCATGCCGGCGTAACCCCCGAGCTCATGCTGCGCGCCTATGCCTCCGGCATCTTCCCGATGGCCGAGCGGCGCGACCAGGAGAAACTGCACTGGATCGATCCCGAGCGGCGCGGCATTCTGCCGCTCGACGGCTTCCACATCTCGCGTTCGCTGCGCCGCCGCATCCTGCGCGCGCCCTTCGCGATACGCACCGACACCGCCTTCACCGAGGTGGTGCGCGGTTGCGCCGATCGCGGCGAGACCTGGATCAACCGCCCGATCTTCGAGCTGAGCTGCGCGTTGCACCGCAAGGGTTATGCGCATTCCATGGAGGTCTGGGAGGACGACGCGCTCGTTGGCGGGGTATACGGGATCGCGCTCGGCGGGGCGTTCTTCGGCGAGAGCATGTTCTCGCGGCGCGACGACGCCTCGAAGATCGCGCTGGCGTATCTCGTGGACCGGCTTCGCGCCGGCGGCTTCGTGCTGTTTGACACCCAGTTCGTCACAGCGCATCTGCTCCGGCTCGGCGGCGTCGAGATCAGCCGCGCCAGCTATCGGCGCATGCTGCGTACCGCGCTCGCGGTCGCGGCCGATTTTCACGCCCAGGGGCCGATCCCGCCACCTCAGGAGGTCGTACAGCGCAACACCCAGACATCGTAGCGCGCGTGATCGAGCGCGTTGAGCGCCGGACTGTCGGCGATCATCCAGCCGGTAAAGCGCGGCGCGTCTTCGCGCAGGTCGCGGATCTCGAGATAGGCATAGGCGTTGCTCGCCGGGTCGGCGGCCGGGTAGCGGCACTCCCGCAGCGTGACCTCGACATTGCCGAGGCTGCCCGTCTCGCCGGCGGCGAGCTCGAGATCCCGCGATCGCCCCTCGACCTTGTCGAGCGCGCGCAGCACCGCACCGTCGCCGCGCGCGACGCTCTGCTCGACGGCCTGCGCCGGCTGCGCCGCCCCGGCGGCAGCGACCGCGGCGACAAGGGCTAAGGCACGACCACGACGCAGGGTCATTCCGGAGTCCATGCCTCGTAATCCGTTCTCTCAACGGGGCGCTCACGACGGATCGAGCCCGAAGGCGCATAGGCGAGTGGCGTTCCGGTCAGGTTTTCCTGATGCGCCTTTTCCCAGCTCTTGCGGGGTATCGGCTTTTCGGTCGGCGGCTCGTCCCAGGTGTAATGCAACCAGCCATGCCAGTCCGGCGAGACACGGCTCGCCTCGGCCTCGCCGTTATAGATCACCCAGCGCTTCTTGCCGTCGCGGCTCTGGTAGAAGATGTTGCCCTGATCGTCCTCGCCGACTTTCACACCGTAGCGCCAAGTGTGGAACTGGGTGTTCAGCGTCTGCCCGTTCCACCAGGTCACAAGCCTCAGGATGAAGTTCATCATCGCTCCTCGCGCACTCGACGCCCCCGATATGGACCATGCACGCCCCGGGGTCCAGCCGGCATCCGCCCGTTGAAACGCGCCGGAGCCGGAAAGGATCCGCCGCTGCCCCGCGGCCCCGGTCAGCTCGCCGAGACGGGTTCCCCGCGCCGGTCTGCATAGATCATGAGGGGGCGGGCATCGGCGGTTACGACCTCCTCGTTGACCACGACCTCCTCGACGCCCTCCATGCCGGGCAGTTCGAACATCGTGTCGAGCAGGATGTTCTCGAGGATCGAGCGCAGGCCGCGCGCCCCGGTGCCGCGCGCGATCGCCTTCTTGGCGATGGCGCGCAGGGCGTCATCGGTGAAGCTCAGCTGCGCGCCCTCAATCTCGAAGAGACGCTGATACTGCTTGACGAGCGCGTTCTTGGGCTCGGTTAGGATGGTCACCAGCGCGTCCTCGTCGAGATCCTCGAGCGTCGCGACCACGGGCAGACGGCCGACGAATTCCGGGATCAGCCCGAACTTGAGCAGATCGTCAGGCTCCAGCGCCTGCAGGGTCTTGCCGATGGAGTGCTTTTCCTCGTCCTTGACGTCGGCGCCGAAGCCGATCGCCGAGCCGCGGCCGCGCTGCGCGACGATCTTGTCGAGCCCGGCGAAGGCGCCGCCGACGATGAAAAGAATGTTGGTGGTGTCCACCTGCAGGAATTCCTGCTGCGGATGCTTGCGCCCGCCCTGCGGCGGCACGCTCGCCACCGTGCCCTCCATCAGCTTCAACAGCGCCTGCTGCACCCCTTCGCCCGACACGTCACGGGTGATCGACGGGTTGTCCGACTTGCGGGTGATCTTGTCAATCTCGTCGATATAGACGATGCCGCGCTGCGCGCGCTCGACATTGTACTCGGATGACTGCAGCAGCTTGAGCACAATGTTCTCGACATCCTCGCCGACATAGCCCGCCTCGGTCAGCGTCGTCGCGTCCGCCATCGTGAAGGGCACGTCCAGTATACGCGCGAGCGTCTGCGCGAGCAGGGTCTTGCCGCAGCCCGTCGGCCCAATCAGCAGGATGTTGGATTTCGACAGCTCGACCTCGTGCGATCCCGTCGAATGCTCGAGGCGCTTGTAGTGATTGTGCACGGCGACCGAGAGCACGCGCTTGGCGCGCGCCTGCCCGATGACGTAATCGTCGAGCACCTGCGCGATCTCGCTCGGGGCCGGGACGCCGTCATGGTCCTTCAGGCCCGCGCCCTTGGTCTCCTCGCGGATGATGTCCATGCACAGCTCGACGCATTCGTCGCAGATGAACACCGTGGGCCCCGCGATCAGCTTGCGCACCTCGTGCTGGCTCTTGCCGCAGAACGAGCAATAGAGGGTGTTCTTGCTGTCGGTGCCGGAGTTGTTCGCCATATCAGACCTCTGCGACCTTTCCGTTCGCGCCCCGCGCCGCGCGCGTTGCGCCGTCCTTCACCCTATGGCAGCACAGGGTGCGCGACAATGTCAAATCACGCCGGCGCACCGGTCACGATTTGGCCTCCTCCTCGCCCTTCGGGCGGCTTTGCACGATCTCGTCGACGATGCCCCAGTCGCGCGCATTCTCCGGCGTCATGAAGTTGTCGCGCTCGAGCGCCTCCTCGACCTTCTTGATGTCCTGCCCGGTGTGGTGGACATAGATCCGGTTGAGGCGGTCCTTGAGCTCGAGGATCTCCTTGGCATGAATGGAGATATCCGTCGCCTGGCCCTGGAAGCCGCCGGAGGGCTGATGCACCATGATCCGCGCATTGGGCAGCGCAAAGCGCATCCCCTTCTCGCCCGCCGCCAGCAGCAGCGAGCCCATCGACGCCGCCTGCCCCACGACGAGCGTGGAAACCTTCGGGCGGATGTACTGCATCGTGTCATAGATCGACAGCCCCGATGTCACCACGCCGCCGGGGCTGTTGATGTACATCGAGATTTCCTTGGAGGGATTCTCCGCCTCGAGATGCAGAAGCTGCGCCACGATCAGGCTCGACATGCCGTCATGAACCGGGCCGGTGACGAAGATGATGCGCTCCTTGAGAAGGCGCGAAAAGATGTCGTAGGCCCGCTCGCCCCGGCTGGTCTGCTCGACCACCATGGGGACGAGGGTGTTCATGTAGGTGTCCATCGGATCCGTCATCTGCCGCCTGCCTGCGTTGTCGGGATATAGGTGCTGAGTGCTGACAGAGTCTTAGTGCTGCGTGACGCCGCCTGCAAGGGGCGCCCGGGCAGGCCGCGGCGGCATCGGCGGCATTGATTTCGCCGCGCGCATCGCGCACACCGCCCCAAAGCAAGCGAAAGGCGGCGCCATGACGAGGATCGACGAGACATTCGCGCGGCTGGGCGACGCAGGGCGCAAGGCCTTCGTCGCCTATATCATGGCCGGCGATCCGGACTTCGAGCGCTCCGTCGAGATCATGAAGGGCCTGCCCGGGGCCGGGGTGGACATCATCGAGCTCGGCATGCCCTTCACCGATCCGATGGCCGATGGCCCCACGATACAGCTCGCCGGACAGAGGGCGCTCCGGGCCGGGCAGACGCTCGAGCGCACGCTGGAGATGGTGCGCCGCTTCCGCGCCGGGGACGCGACCACGCCCATCGTGCTGATGGGCTACTACAACCCGATCCACAATCGCGGCGTCGCCACCTTCCTCGAGCAGGCGCGCGCGGCCGGGATCGACGGGCTGATCGTCGTCGATCTTCCCCCCGAGGAGGATGCGGAACTCTGCCTGCCCGCGCGCGAGGCCGGGATCGCCTTCATCCGCCTCGCCACGCCAACGACCGATGACGCCCGCCTGCCGATGATCGCGCAGAATGCGAGCGGCTTCGTCTATTATGTCTCGATCACCGGCATCACCGGCGCGGCCGCCGCCGAGGCCGGCGAGGTCGGCCCTGAGGTCGCGCGGGTGCGCGCCGCGACGGGCCTGCCCGTCGTGGTGGGCTTCGGCATCTCGACCCCGGAGGCCGCGCGCGCGATGGCCGGGGTCGCCGACGGCGCCGTGGTGGGCTCCGCGATCGTCAAGCTGATCGGCGACGGCCGACCGACCCACGAGGTGCTCGAGCGGGTGCGCACACTCGCCGCGGGCGCGCACGAGGCGTGAGCAGGACCCCGCCCCCGGCGCCCTCCCGCCAAGGTGACCGCGCGGGGGCGGGCGCGGCGTTGACGTGCCCGGCGCCATACGCTACGCACTTCGTGCCGCGGCCGCGCGGCTCCGACGCCGGGACGCGCCAGACCAGCGTCCCTTCCGCCCCTTACGGCCCGATGCCGTAAACATGGACGTACATGACCACATTCTCCGAACTTGAACTGGACCCGAAGGTCCTCGAAGCCGTGATCGACGCCGGCTACGACACGCCGACCCCGATTCAGGAGCAGGCGATCCCGCCCGCCCTGCAAGGGCGCGACGTGCTCGGCATCGCCCAGACCGGGACCGGCAAGACGGCCGCCTTCGTGCTGCCGCTGGTCACGCGGCTGCGCCGGGGTCGCGCCCGCGCGCGAATGCCGCGCAGCCTCGTGCTGTGCCCGACGCGCGAACTCGCGGCACAGGTCGCCGAAGCTTTCGACACCTATGCCGCCAAGACCAAGCTGACGCGCGCGCTCCTGATCGGCGGCGTGGCCTTCGGCGAGCAGGACAAGCTCATCGACCGCGGCGTGGATGTGCTCATCGCGACGCCCGGCCGCCTGCTCGATCATTTCGAGCGCGGCAAGCTGCTCTTGCAGGGCGTGCAGATGATGGTCGTCGACGAGGCCGACCGGATGCTCGACATGGGCTTCATCCCCGACATCGAGCGCATCTTCCAGCTCACGCCCTTCACCCGCCAGACGCTGTTCTTCTCGGCCACGATGGCCCCCGAGATCGAACGCATCACCAACACCTTCCTGCAAGGGCCGGTGCGCGTCGAGGTCGCCCGCCAGGCGACGGCGTCGGAGACGATCGAGCAGGAACTCATCACCTTCAAGCCCTCGCGCCGCGACCGCGCCGCCTCGGAAAAGCGCACGAATCTACGCAAGGTCATCGCCCGCGAAGGCGACGCGCTGCGCAACGCGATCATTTTCTGCAACCGCAAGGTCGAGGTCGATGCGGTCGCCAAGTCGCTCAAGCAGGCAGGGCTCGACGCCGCGCCGATCCATGGCGATCTCGATCAGGCCGTGCGCACCCGTACCCTCGACGGCTTTCGCGACGGCACGCTGAAATTCCTCATCGCCTCGGATGTCGCGGCGCGGGGACTCGATGTGCCCGATGTCAGCCATGTGATCAATTTCGACGTGCCCAGCCACGCTGAGGACTACGTCCACCGCATCGGTCGCACCGGGCGCGCAGGGCGCGACGGCAAGGCGATCACGTTGGCCCTGCCCGCCGATGACAAATATGTCGAGGCGATCGAGAAGCTCCTGCAAAAGGAGCTGCCGCGCAAGGACCCGCCCGAAGCCCCACCCGAGGCCCCCGCGCGCGACGCGGAGTCCGAACCCGACGCCAAGAGCACGCGCCGCAAGCCCGCCGCCGCGCGCAAACCCGCCGCGAAGCGCGCGAACGGCAAGGCGCCGGACGCGGCCGAGCCCGACGTCGCGGACCCGGCGCCCGAAGTCGCCGAAGCCGCGCCCGAGCAGGCCTCCGCGACGCAGACCCCCGCCGCGAAGCAGCCGGCGCAAAACAAGCCACAGCCGAAACAGCGCACGGGCGACAAGGGCCGCGGCGGCGAGCAGGTGGTCGGAATGGGCGATCACGTGCCCGAATTCCTCACCCGCAGCTTTCAGCCCCAGACCACCGATTGAGCGCCCGCCGCCGCCCGACGGGCGGAGTCATTCGGGCTCGATGCGGCTGATCACGACGCGCAGCTCGGGCTTGCGGCCGATCTCCTCCATCGCGACCTGCCGCACGACGCGGCGCAGCCCCTCCTCGAGCTTGTCGTCATCGCGCATGACTTTCGCACCCGCGCGCTCCACGAAGGCGGCAAGCTCGGTCTCGATGAGCTCCAGAAGCGGCTTGGTCGAGCGCCCCGCCTCGGGCAGACCGACGAGCTCCACCCAGGGCTCGCCGAGCGACTCGTCGCCTTCGAGGATCACCGTGACGAAGACCATCCCGTTGAGCGCCACGCGGATGCGGTCGCGCACGACCCCGTCATACTGCCCCACGAGCACCGAGCCGTCGACATAGACCCGCCCGGTCTCGACATGCTCCACGATGCGCGGAGTGTCGCCCGTCAGATCGACCATCGCGCCGTTCGGGGCGATCACGCTTGGCGTGCCGGTCTCGCGGGCGATGCGCACATGTTCGCGCAGATGCCGGTGCTCGCCATGCAGCGGCACCGTCATCGACGGCGCGAGCAGCCGGGTGAGCTCAGCGAGATCGGGCCGGTTGGCATGGCCCGAGACGTGATACTGCCCGTCATTCTCGTCGATCACGTCGACGCCCATCTCGCTGAACTGGTTGACCACCTTGAGCACACCGCGCTCGTTGCCGGGGATGGTCTTGGATGACAGCAGGAAGGTGTCCCCTTCGCGCATCCGCAGCCCCATGTATTTGCCCTGAGCGAGTTGCGCCGAGGCGGCGCGGCGTTCGCCCTGGCTGCCGGTCACGATCAGCATGAGCTGCTCGGGCGACAACTGCGCCGCGTCCTCGGGCGGCAGCGTGGGCGGGAAGTCCTTGAGCACCCCGGACTCGACGGCGACCGTCACCATCTGGTTCATCGCCCGCCCGAGCAGACAGATCGAGCGCCCCGCCGCGCGCCCGGCCTCGGCCAGGGTCTTGAGCCGCGCGACATTGGAGGCGAAGGTCGTCGCCGCCACCGCGCCCGACGCGCCGCGCACGAGCGCCTCGATTTCAGGCTGCAGCGAGGCCTCGGAACGGCCCGGATGCCGGTTGAAGACATTCGTCGAGTCGCAGGCGAGCACCTTGACCCCCTCGCGCCCGATCTCGGCGAAGGTCTCTGGGTTCCAGGGCTCGCCGACGATCGGCGTCGGGTCGAGCTTGAGATCGCCGGAGTGAAGAATCCGACCCGCCGGGGTGTCGATGATCAGCGCCGACGCCTCGGGCAGCGAATGGCTCACCGGCACGAACTGCACCCTGAACGGCCCGGCCTCGACGGCCTCGGGCCGCGGCCCGGCGGTGCGGATCTCCTCGGCCGGCAGCCCGGCCTCCTTCATCTTCAGCGTCGCGATGCGGGCTGTGAAGTTGCGCGCATGGACCGGCACGCCGAGCTTGCGCCACAGATGCGCCACCGCGCCGACATGGTCCTCATGCGCATGGGTGATGAAGATCCCCTCGAGCCGGTCCGCACGCTCGGCGAGCCAGGAGATGTCGGGCAGGATCACCCCGACGCCGGGTGTCGTGTCCATGTCCGGAAAGGTCAGCCCGAGATCCACGAGGATCAGCCGCTCCTTTCCCGGCGGGCCGTAGCCATAGACATAGGCGTTCATGCCGACCTCGCCCGCGCCGCCGAGGGGCAGGTAGATCAATCGTTCACTGCTCATTGGATATCCTTGTTGTGTCGGTGAATGACCGTGAGGCCATGCATGGTTATGTCGTCCTCGACAATGTCGAACAGAATGTCGCCCTGCGCGAAGAGCGAGGCGAGGCCACCGGTGCCGATGACGCGCATCGGGCGCTCGGCCTCGCCGCGGATGCGGTCACAGATCCCGCGCACGAGCCCGACATAGCCCCAGAACACGCCCGATTGCATGCAGGCGACCGTGTTGGTGCCGATCACCTTCTGCGGCTTCGTCACATCGACATTCGGCAGCGCCGCGGCAGCCTGGTGCAGCGCCTCAAGGCTCAGATTGACGCCCGGCGCGATCACGCCGCCGACATAGGCGCCGTCATGGGCGACCACGTCGAAGGTGGTCGCGGTGCCGAAATCGACGACGATGAGATCGCCGCCATGGCGGTCATGCGCGCCCGCGGTATTGACGAGCCGGTCCGGCCCGACCTGGGTGCCCGGATCGACGCGCGGCGCGACCGGAAGCGCGCAATCGGAGCGCCCGACCACGAGCGGCCGGCAGCCGAAATAGCGATCCGCGAGCACCCGCAGATTGAAAACCACCCGCGGCACCGTCGAGGAGACGATCACCTCGTCGATGCGCACATCGAGCTTGTGCAGGTTCATCAGCGTGGACAGCCAGACATAATACTGGTCCGCCGTGCGCTGATGCTCGGTCGAGGTGCGCCATGTCGCGAGGAAGCGCTCTCCGTCCCAGATCGCGAAGACCGTGTTGGTGTTGCCGCAATCGATCGCCAGCAGCATGCCTGACCCCTTCTCAGAAGAACACATCCGCCGCCGGAACGATCCGCCGCTGCGCCCCGATGCGCAGCACGAGCGCCCCGGTCTCGTCGATCGTCTCGAAGACCCCGCGCAGCGTCTCGTGCCCGGTGCGTGCCGTGATCTCCGTGCCCAGCCCGGCGGCGCGCGCGATCCAGGCCTCGCGCAGCGGCGCGAAGCCCTCCCGCGCGAGGGTTTCATGCCGGCGCGCGAAGTCGGCGGCAAGCCGGTCGAGCAGCGTTTGCGGGCCCAGGCGCGTGCCCGTTACGGCCACGAGGCTCACCGCGGGGATCGCATCCGCGCTGACCGTGGCCGGCGCGCGCACGAGATTGACGCCGATGCCGACGATCAGGTGATCGGCCCGGCTCGGCGTTCCCGCACCCTCGAGCAGGATCCCCGAGACCTTGCCGCCGCCGGCGAGCACATCATTGGGCCATTTGAGCGCGAAGGCCGAGGGCTGGCCGGTAAGCGCACTCAGGCTGTCATGCAGGGCGAGCGCGGCGACGAAGGAGACCAGCGCCGATTGCGCCGCCGGCACCCCGGGGCGCAGCACCAGCGAGGCCGCGAAATTGCCGTCCGGATCGCTCCAGGGCCGCCCGCGCCGCCCGCGCCCCGCCGTCTGGCGCCGCGCCATGATCCAGCAGGGCCCGTCGAGCTCCGGCAGCCGGCGCAGCGCCTCGGCATTCGTGCTGTCCACCGCGTCGAGCACGACGCGCCCCACCCCCTCGGGCCAGGGCGGGTCAGCGCACAAGGGTCTGCGCCGCCGCCTCGGCAAAGGATTCGATACCGAAAAGGTTGATCACCCCGACGACCATGATCACCGACGACGCCATCAACAGGCCCCATTGCAGGTTCGGCATCACCCGGTCGAGCTCCTCGAACTCCTCGCCGAAATACATGTAGTAGACGATCCGCAGGTAATAGAACGCCCCGATCACCGAGGCGATCACCCCGGCCACCGCGAGCCAGGCCATCCCCGCCTCCACCGCCGCCCAAAGCACCGCGAGCTTGCCGAAGAAGCCCAGCAGCGGCGGCACGCCGGCCATGCTGAACAAGAGCACCAGCAGCGCCGCCGCCTTTACGGGCTCGCGCGCCGACAGCATGTTGAGCGAGGCGATATCGGTCACCGGCCGGCCATCGCGGCTCATCGACAGGATGAAGGCGAAGACGCCGATATTCATCGTCACATAGATCGCCATGTAGATGAGCATCGCCTCGACGCCCTGCTGCGACCCGGCGGCCAGCCCGACGAGCGCGAAGCCCATATGCGCGATCGAGGAATAGGCCATCAGACGCTTGATGTCGCGCTGCCCGATCGCCGCGATGCCGCCGAGGAACATCGACAGCACCGCCAGGAAGGCGACGATCTGGCCCCAGTCGGCGGCGGCGGTGCCGAAGGCCTCGAAGACGACGCGCGCGAACAGCGCCATCGCCGCGATCTTCGGCGCGGTGGAGAGGAACGCCGTCACGGGCGTCGGCGCGCCCTGGTAGACATCGGGCGTCCACATGTGAAACGGCACCGCCGAGACCTTGAAGGCCAGCCCCGCGATCAGGAACGCAAGCCCGATCAGCAGGCCGAGCGGCATCTCGCCATCGGCGATGGTGCTGATGATGCCGTCGAACAGCGTCGTGCCCGCAAAGCCGTAAACGAGCGAAGCCCCGTAAAGCAGCATCCCCGAGGCCAGCGCGCCGAGCATGAAGTATTTCAGTCCCGCCTCGGTGGAGCGCGCGCTGTCGCGCCGGATCGCCACGATCACGTAGAGCGCCAGCGATTGCAGCTCGAGCCCCATATAGAGCGCCATCAGGTCGCCCGCCGAGACCATGATCATCATGCCGAGCGCCGCGAGCGCCACCAGAACGGGGTATTCGAAGCGCAAGAGGTCGTGGCGCTCCATGTAGTCCTGCCCCATCAGCATCACGACCGCCGCCGAGAGCAGGATCATCACCTTGGCAAACCGCGCGAAGGCGTCGTCGATGAACATGCCGCCAAAGGCCGTGCGCGACTCCGCGCCCTGCAGCGCCACCATCAGCGCAAGGATCACGAAGGCCGCCGCCGTGGCCCAGAGCACCAGATGCGCCACGCGGTCCTTGCCCGTGAACACCCCGACCATAAGCGCCGTCATCGCGAACAGTGCGAGCAGGATCTCGGGCAGGGCTATGGACAGATCGGCAGAGATCATGACTGCGTCCTTCAGTTCTGCGCCAGCCGCAGCGCGGCGTCATACGCGGCCAGCGCGCCGTCGTAATCCTCGACGAGCTCGGCGACGGCCGGCCCGGTGATGTCGGTGACGAGCGACGGGTACACCCCGAGCAGCAGCGTCATCGCCACGAGCGGCGCGAACAGCGCCTTTTCGCGGCGCGACATGTCGGTGATCGTCTTGAGGCTCTCGCGAACCAGCGCGCCCATCATCACCCGCCGGTAGAGCCACAGCGCATATCCCGCCGACAGGACCACGCCCGTCGCCGCCACCGCCGTGACCCATGTGTTGACCTGGAACACCCCGACGAGCGTGAGGAACTCGCCCACGAAGCCCGAGGTCCCCGGCAGGCCGACATTCGCCATCGTGAACAGCATGAAGATCAGCGCGTAGACCGGCATCCGGTTCACGAGCCCGCCATAGGCGTCGATGCGCCGCGTGTGCATTCGGTCATAGATCACGCCGACGACGAGAAACAGCGCGCCCGAAATGAAGCCGTGGCTGATCATCTGGAAGATCGCGCCGTCGAGGCCCTGCTGATTGACCGCGAAGATGCCCAGCGTGACAAAGCCCATATGCGCCACCGAGGAATAGGCGATGAGCTTCTTCATGTCCTCCTGCATCAGCGCGACGAGGCTGGCATAGACCACCGCGATCGCCGACAGCCACAGGATCAGCGGCCCCACGATCTCGGTGCCCACCGGAAACATCGGCACCGAGAAGCGCAGGAAGCCGTAGCCGCCCATCTTCAGCAGGATCGCCGCGAGCACAACCGACCCGGCCGTGGGCGCCTGCACATGTGCATCGGGCAGCCAGGTGTGCACCGGCCACATCGGAAGCTTCACCGCGAAGGCCGCAAAGAAGGCGAGGAACATCAGCGTCTGCGCCCCGCCGACGATCTGGATGCCGAGCAGGCTGAAGGTGTCGGAGCCGAACTCATGCGTCAGCAGCGTCTCGATATCCGAGGTGCCGGCATCGACATACATCGCGATCATCGCCACCAGCATCAGCACCGAGCCGAGGAAGGTGTAGAGGAAGAACTTGAACGCCGCGTAGATGCGCTCCTTGCCGCCCCAGATCCCGATGATCAGGAACATCGGGATCAGCCCGGCCTCGAAGAACAGGTAGAACAGCACCAGATCGAGCGCCACGAACACGCCGATCATCAGCGTCTCGAGCACCAGGAAGGCGACCATGTATTCCTTCACCCGGTGCGTGACGTTCCAGCACGCCCCGATCGCGATCGGCATCAGGAAGGTCGTGAGCATCACGAACAGCACCGAGATCCCGTCCACCCCGACCTTGTAGGTCAGCCCGAGGATCCAGTCGCCCTCCTCTACGAACTGAAAGCCGGTGTCGGACGGATCGAACCCGAACAGCAGGAACAGCGAGATCAGGAAGGTCGCGCCCGTCGCGATCAGCGCCAGCCACTTGGCATTGGCCTGCGCCGCCGCATCCTCGCCGCGCAGGAACACCGCCAGGATGATCGCCGCGACCAGGGGTGTGAAGGTGATGATCGAGAGGAGGTTTTCCATCGCTCAGCCCCCCACCGTCAGCGTCACCCAGGTCACCAGCAGCACGATGCCGATCACCATCGCGAAGGCGTAGTGAAAGATGTAGCCCGACTGAACGCGCACCGTGCGCCGCGTGACCCAGGGAATGACCCCCATGGCGAGCCCGTTGATCGCCCCGTCGATCACCGAGCCGTCGCCGCGCTTCCACAGGATGGTGCCGAGCGCCTTGGCCGGGCGCACGAAGATGCGCTCATAGAGCTCGTCGAAATACCACTTGTTGAGAAACAACTGGTAGAGTGGCCACTGGTTCTCGGCCAGCTTGGCGGGCATCTCCGGATTGCGAATATAGAACCACCACGCAACGGCGAGCCCGATCAGCATCGCCGCGACCGGCGAGATCGCCACCCAGGCGGGGACGTAATGCGCATCGTCGAGCACGGTGTTGCCCTCGGACATGTAGATCGCCCCCGCGAACCAGTCATTGACCTGCTCGATGGAGCCGAAGAACGGCCCGTACCACAGCATCCCCGCAAAGACCGAGCCCACGGCGAGAACCCCGAGCGGGATGGTCATCGATGGCGGGCTTTCATGGGCGTGCTCATGCGTCTTGCGGCTGCCGCGCGGAGTGCCGAAGAAAGTCATGAACATCAGCCGCCAGCTATAGAAAGAGGTCAGCCCCGCGCCCACCACCAGCAGCCAGAAGGCGGGCACCGCGCCGGCGGCGAAGGCGCTCTCGATGATCGCGTCCTTGGAGACGAAGCCGGCAAAGCCGATGATCGTGAGCGGGATGCCGACGCCCGTGATGGCCAACGTGCCGATCAGCATGGCCCAGAAGGTGTAGGGCATCTTGTGGCGCAAACCGCCGTAATTGCGCATGTCCTGCTCGTGATGCATCCCGTGGATCACCGAGCCCGCGCCAAGAAACAGCATCGCCTTGAAGAAGGCATGGGTGAACAGGTGAAAGATCGCCACCGAGTAGACCCCGACCCCGGCGGCCACGAACATGTAGCCCAGCTGCGAACAGGTCGAATAGGCGATCACGCGCTTGATGTCGTTCTGCACGAGCCCGATCGTGGCCGCAAAGAACGCCGTAAGCGCCCCGATCGCGGTGACGAACAGCATCGCGGTATCGGCGTATTCCATCACCGGCGACATCCGCGCCACCAGAAACACCCCCGCCGTGACCATCGTCGCGGCATGGATAAGCGCCGAGACGGGGGTCGGGCCTTCCATCGCGTCGGGAAGCCAGGTGTGCAGGAAGAGCTGCGCCGATTTGCCCATCGCGCCGATGAAAAGCAGGAACGCCACCAGATTGGCCGCGTTCCAGTCGGCCCAGAGGAAGGGGATCGAGGTCTCGGCGAGCGCCGCACCCTCGGCGAAGATCACGTCGAAGCTGATCGAGTCGGTGAGCAGGAACAGCGCGAGGATGCCGAGCAGGAAGCCGACATCCCCCACCCGGTTGACCACGAAGGCCTTGATCGCGGCGGCATTGGCCGAGGGCTTGCGGTAATAGAAGCCGATCAGCAGATAGGAGGCGAGGCCGACCCCTTCCCAGCCGAAGAAGAGCTGCAGCAGGTTGTCGGCGGTCACCAGCATCAGCATGGCGAAGGTGAACAGCGACAGATAGGCGAAAAAGCGCGGCCTGTAGCTCTCGTGCTCGCGGAAATTCGCGTCATGCGCCATGTAGCCGAAGCTGTAGACATGCACGAGCGCGGCGACCGTGGTGACTACGACGAGCATCACCGCGGTGAGCCGGTCGAGCCGGATCGCCCAGTCGGCGGCGAGCGTGCCGCTCTCGATCCAGCGCATGATCTGGATCTGCTGCGTCTCGCCGTCGAAGGTCAGGAAGATCAGCCAGGACAGCAGCGCCGAGAGCACCACCAGCGCGGTCGCCGTGACCTGCGCCGGGCGTTCGCCCATGAAGCGCCAGCCGAAGCCGCACAGAAGCGCCCCGATCAGCGGCGCGAAGAGCAGGATCGTCGCCATCGCCTCAGCCTTTCATCACGTTGATGTCCTCGACATCGATCGACCCGCGGGTGCGGAAGAAACACACCAGGATCGCCAGCCCGATCGCCGCCTCGGCGGCCGCGACGGTGAGTACGAACATCGTGAAGACCTGGCCGACGAGATCGCCGAGAAAGCTCGAGAACGCGACGAGGTTGATGTTCACCGCCAGCAGGATCAGCTCGATCGACATCAGGATGACGATCACGTTCTTGCGGTTGAGGAAGATGCCGAAGATACCGATGACGAACAGCGCCGCGGCCACCGTCAGGTAATGTTCCAGTCCCACCATTCGCGTCCCTCCGGGCCTTGCGCCCGTTCGTTGTCTTGCCGCCCGCCGCCGGGCCGGTTGCGCCGCGTCAGAGCCCCTTGCCCGGCTTGACGTCCTTGAGTTCCATCGACTGCGCCGGATCGCGATACATCTGCGACAGCACGTCCTGACGCTTCACGTCGGTGCGGTGGCGCAACGTCAGCACGATCGCCCCGATCATCGCCACGAGCAGGATCAGCCCCGCGGCCTGGAACAGGAAAGCGTAGTCGTCATAGATGAGCTGGCCGAGCGCGCGGGTATTGTGCACCTCGGACGCGTCGGGCGTCGGCGCCTGGCGCAGCCCCATCGCGCCATCGGCTTCCTGCCACGCCCCGAACAGCAGCCCCAGCTGCATCAGCAGCACGACCCCGATCAGTCCGCCGAGCGGCAGGTTGCGGGACATGCCCTCCTTCAGCCGGGCGAAGTCGATATCGAGCATCATCACCACGAACAGGAACAGCACCGCGACCGCGCCGACATAGACGATGATCAGCAGCATCGCCACGAATTCCGCCCCCAGGAGCACGAACAGCCCCGCCGAGGACAGGAAGGCCAGGATCAGCCAGAGCACCGAATGCACCGGGTTGCGCGAGAACACCACCAAGATCGCGGAGGCCAGCACCGTAATGGCGAAGGCGTAGAACGCGAAATCTGCGACACCCATCTCAAGCTTCCCTCTGCTCGGGGCGCATGACCCGCGCCGCGTTCCCCGCGCCCTTACCGGTAGGGCGCGTCGATTTCAATGTTGCGCGCGATCTCGGCCTCCCAGCGATCGCCGTTCTCCAGAAGCTTTTCCTTGTTGTAGAAAAGCTCCTCGCGGGTCTCGGCGGAGAACTCGAAATTCGGCCCCTCGACGATCGCATCCACCGGGCACGCCTCCTGGCAGAAGCCGCAATAGATACATTTCGTCATGTCGATGTCGTAGCGCGTGGTGCGGCGCGAGCCGTCGGCGCGCGGTTCGGCATCGATGGTGATCGCCTGGGCCGGGCAGATCGCCTCGCACAGCTTGCAGGCGATGCAGCGCTCCTCGCCGCTGGGATAGCGGCGCAGCGCGTGCTCGCCGCGAAAGCGCGGCGACAGCGGGCCCTTCTCGTGCGGGTAGTTCACCGTCGCCTTGGGCGCGAAGAAGTAGCGAAACCCCAGCCCGAAGCCCTTGATGAAGTCGAAGAGCAGGAAATACCGTCCTGCGCGGGCAACGTCGTAACCCATGTCAGCCTCCGATCGTCGAGCGGGCCCAGGCCCCGCCCAGAACCTCGTAGCGCGCCAGGAACGCCACGATCACCACCCAAGCCAGCGACAGCGGCAGGAACACCTTCCAGCCGATGCGCATGAGCTGATCGTAGCGATAGCGCGGCGTGATCGCCTTCACCATGGCGAACAGGAAGAAGAAGAACGTCATCTTCGCCACCATCCAGAACGCCCCGTCGGGCAGCCCCGGTATCGGCGACAGCCAGCCGCCGAAGAACATCAGCGAAATCAGCGCGCACATCAGGAAGATGGCCAGATACTCGCCGGCCATGAACAGCAGATACGGCACCGAGCTGTACTCGACCTGGTAGCCGGCGACGAGCTCGGACTCGGCCTCGGGCAGGTCGAAAGGCGGCCGGTTCGTCTCCGCGAGTGCCGAGATGAAGAACAGCACCACCATCGGCAGATGCGGCAGCCAGTACCACGAAAAGAGCCCGTAGGCGCCGTCCTGCGCCGCAACGATAGCGGAGAAGTTCATGGCCCCCGTCGAGATGATGATCCCGATGATGATCAGCCCGAGCGAAACCTCGTAGGAGACCATCTGTGCCGCCGAGCGCAGCGAGCCGAGGAAGGGATATTTCGAGTTCGACGCCCAGCCGCCCATGATCACGCCGTAGACCTCGAGCGAGGCCACCGCGAAGACGAACAGGATCGCCACATTGATATCGGCGAGCACCCAGCCCTCGTTGAAGGGGATCACGGCCCAGGCCGTCACCGCGAGCACGAAGGACAGCATCGGCGCGAGGAAGAACACCGCCCGGTCGGCACCCGCGGGCACCACGATCTCCTTGAAGACGTATTTCAGCGCATCCGCGACGGTCTGCAGAATGCCCCACGGCCCCACGACATTGGGCCCGCGCCGCATCTGCACCGCAGCCCAGACCTTGCGGTCGCCGTAAACCAGAAACAGCAGCGAGATCATCACGAAGCCGATCAGGAGCAGCCCCTGCGCCGCGATCAGGAGCGCCGTTCCAAGCCCCGTCTCCAGAAAATCCGCCATATCGTCCACTTCCTCGGATCGTCGCTGTCGGTCCCGGCCATCGCGCCCGATGCGCCGCAGCGCGGCGCATCCGCTTGTCAGTTGTAAACATCATCCACGGGGCGAACGCCACCCCGCCGCGTCAGATTCCGCCCCGCCGGACGCGCCGCGCCGTCACTCCGCCGCAAGGGGCGTCTCGCGGCGCGCACGCGCCGTCGCGCTGAGCTCGGCCATAAGCCCTGAGGCCCGCGCGATCGGGTTCGTGAGATAGAAATCGACGACCCCCGGCGCGAAGCCTCCCTTGCCCGGCGCCTCGGGGGCAAGCGGGATCCAGGCATTCTCGGCGAGCTCCTCGATCATCGCGAGATGCGGGACCACCTTGAACAGCGCCTGCCGCAGCTGCGCGATCGAATCGAAGGGCAGCACGGCGCCCATCTCGGCCGACAGCGCGCGCAGGATCGCCCAGTTCTCCTTGGCCTCGCCCGGCGGGAAGCCGGTGCGCAGCGCGAATTGCGGCCTTCCCTCGGTGTTGACGAACAGCCCCGGCTCCTCGGTCCAAGCCGCGGCGGGCAGGATCACGTCGGCACGGTGCGCGCCGCGGTCGCCGTGGCTGCCCTGATAGATCACGAAGGGGCCGCCCTCGGTGCGGATCTCGATCTCGTCGGCGCCCATATTGAAAACGACATCGGCGCCTTCCATCGCGGCGTCGAGCCCGCCCTCGGTCACGGCAGCGACATCCATCGCACCGACGCGCCCGGCCGCCGTATGCAGCACGAGCACACCCGCCCCGAGCCCGTCCGCGAGCTTGTGCGCCTGCGACAGGACCGCCGCGCCATCCGCGCCCATCAGCGCGCCCTGTCCGACGATCACCAGCGCCGCGTGATCGGCCTGTTCGGAATCTTTCGCCGCCGCCACCAGCGCGGCGCGGTCATCGCCATGCTCGGTGACCTCGTAGGTCAGATCCACCGGCGCCCCGATGCGGTGCACCTCTCCGCCCGCGAGCCAGGCCTTGCGGATGCGCGCATTGAGCACCGGCGCCTCGGCGCGCGGATTGGTGCCGATCAGCCAGATCTCGCGCGCGGTGTCGATATCCTCGATCGCGGCGGTGCCGACATAGCCGGACCGGTTCCCTTCGGGCAGCTTCGCGCCGTCGGTGCGGCACTCCACGGCGCCGCCCTGCCCCTCGATCAGCTGCTTGAGCGCGAAGGCGGCCTCCGTCGGCGCGAGATCCCCCACGAGCCCGACGGGGCGCTCGGCCCCCGTCAGCGCCCTGGCCGCCGCCTTGAGCGCCTCGCCCCAGCCCGCCGGGCGCAGCTTGCCGTTCTCGCGCACATAGGGCCGGTCGAGACGGCGGCGCTTGAGCCCGTCATAGCAGAACCGCGTCTTGTCAGAGATCCACTCCTCGTTCACCGCGTCGTTCTCGCGCGGCAGGATGCGCATCACCTCGCGCCCCTTGGTATCGACGCGGATATTGGCGCCGAGCGCATCCATCACGTCCACGGTCTCGGTCTTGGTCAGTTCCCAGGGCCGGGCGGTGAAGGCGTAGGGCTTGGAGGTCAGCGCGCCCACGGGGCACAGATCAATCACGTTGCCCTGCAGCTCCGAAGACAGGCTCGAGGCGAGCGCCGCCGTCACCGGATCGCCCGACCCCTCGAAGGCCTCGTTGCCGTAGGAGATGATGCGCATGTCCTCACCGCGCCCTGACGCGCCGAGTTCGGCCGCACCCGCCACCTCGGTCATGAAGCGCACGCAGCGCGTGCAGTGGATGCAGCGCGTCATGTGCGTCTCGACGAGCGGGCCGAGATCGAGATCCTCGACCGCGCGCTTGGGCTCGCGGTAGCGCGAGAAATCGACGCCGTAGGCCACGGCCTGGTCCTGCAGGTCGCATTCGCCGCCCTGATCGCAGATCGGGCAGTCGAGCGGGTGGTTGATGAGCAGGAACTCCATCACCCCGGCGCGCGCCTTGCGCGTCATGTCGGAATTGGTGCGCACCTGCGGCGGCTCGCCGTCGGGGAAGGGGCGCATGTCCTTGATCTGCATCGCACAGCTCGCCGCGGGCTTGGGCGGGCCGGGCTGCACCTCGACGAGGCACATGCGGCAATTGCCGGCGATCGAGAGCCGCTCATGGTAGCAGAAACGCGGGATCTCCTTGCCGATCTGCTCGCAGGCCTGAAGGATCGTCAGGCGCGGGTCGAACTCGTGTTCCTCGCCGTCGATGATGATCTTGCGCAACTCGGTCATGCTTCACCTGCGAATGTCGCGCCCCGTGCGGGGCGTCTGCGATTGTGTCTGCGCGCCGGCGGGTGCGGCCCCGATTCCGTCACGCATATATCCCTCACCCGAGACGTTGCGGCCCGCTGTCGCGGCGCGCGCCGCCCTCGAGCGCCGGCCACGACTTGAACGCCAGCACATAGAGCATAACGATGTTCACGAGCGGGATCAGCATCAAGAGCGACAGCCAGCCGCTATGGCCCGTGCGCTTCCAGATCTGCCAGAACGGGATCACCACCAGCGCGACCATGATCAGGAGCCCGATCAGCCCGCCGAACATCCCCTCGGTGCCGCCATGCATGCCCTGCATTCACGTCTCTCCCCTCGAAACCCGGGCCGACGCCGTCATGGCGGCGCCCTGTGTCCTACTCCGCCGCCACGGCGCTCGTGCGGCCGCGCTGGCGGGCCTTGATGCGGTCCTCGATCTCGTCGCGGAAATTGCGGATCAGCCCCTGCACCGGCCAGGCCGCCGCATCGCCGAGCGCGCAGATGGTGTGGCCCTCGACCTGCTTGGTGACTTCCTGGAGCATGTCGATCTCCTCGAGCTCGGCCTCGCCGGTGACCATGCGCTCGAGCACCCGCATCATCCAGCCGGTGCCCTCGCGGCAGGGCGTGCACTGGCCGCAGCTTTCATGCTTGTAGAACGCCGCGAGCCGCCAGATCGCCTTGATCATGTCGGTGGACTGATCCATCACGATCACCGCCGCGGTGCCGAGCCCCGAGCGGTTCTGGCCGAGCCAGTCGAAATCCATCAGCGCATCGCCGCAGACATCCGCGCGGATGCACGGCACTGAGGAGCCCCCCGGAATCACCGCCTTGAGATTGTCCCAGCCGCCGCGTACCCCGCCGCAATGCCGGTCGAGCAGTTCGCGCAGCGGGATCGACATCTCCTCCTCGACGACGCAGGGCTGATTGACGTGCCCCGAGATCGCGAAGATCTTGGTGCCGGTGTTGTTGGGCCGGCCGAAACCGGAGAACCACTCCGCCCCACGGCGCAGGACGGTGGGCACCACGGCGATCGACTCGACATTGTTGACGGTCGTCGGACAGCCATAGACCCCGGCCATCGCCGGGAAGGGCGGCTTCATGCGCGGCATGCCCTTCTTGCCCTCGAGGCTTTCCAGAAGCGCCGTCTCCTCGCCGCAGATATAGGCCCCGGCGCCATGCGTGAGGTATATGTCGAAATCCCAGCCCGACTTGCAGGCGTCCTTGCCCACCAGCCCGGCCTCGTAGGCCTCGTTGATGGCGTTTTGCAGGATCTCGCGCTCGCGGATGTATTCGCCGCGGATATAGATGTAGCAGACATGCGCGTTCATCGCGAAGCTCGCGATCAGGCAGCCCTCGATGAGGGTGTGCGGATCATGGCGCATGATCTCGCGGTCCTTGCAGGTGCCGGGCTCCGATTCGTCGGCGTTGACGACGAGATAGGCCGGGCGCCCGTCGCTCTCCTTGGGCATGAAGGACCATTTCAGCCCGGTCGGAAACCCTGCGCCGCCGCGCCCGCGCAGGCCGCTGTCCTTCATCTCCTGGATGATCCAGTCGCGCCCCTTGGCGAGGATGTCCCCGGTGCCGTCCCAATGCCCGCGCGCGCGGGCCCCCTTCAGGCTGCGATCCTGCATCCCGTAGAGATTGGTAAAGATCCGGTCCTGATCCTTCAGCATGGCTGCGTCCTCAATTGTCCTGGCGTGCCCGCCAGATCCGGTATGTCATCACCAACGCCCAGGCGAAAGCCGCAAGCGCCGCGAAATCGACGACGAGCGCGAGCGCATTGGGCAGCGCGAGTGCGCGCCCGACGGCATTGATCGCGACCCAGGCGACGATCGTGCCGCCGAGCACCATCGCGATGCGTCGTGCTTCGCGGGCGCGGGCGTGTTCGTCGTTGCCGTTCATCGTGAAGCCCTGCCCGGTCTTCGCCATTGCGTCACTCGGCCTCGCCGGCCTGGAGCCGGCGGGCCTGCGCGATCCAGTCCTCGCGCGCGACCCGGCCCGACATGTTCATCTCCGCCTCGACCCACGCGATCTCGTCCGCGCTCCAGGCCGCGATCTGGTCGAAATGGTAGATCCCCAGCTCGTTGAGCCGCTCCTCGAATTTCGGCCCCAGCCCCTTTATGCGCTTCAGGTCGTCCGCCTGCCCCGCGCGCGGCGCGCCGAGCCGTTCGGGCGGGATTCCGGCAGATCGAGACTCATCGGCGGGCGGCGGCGGCGGCGTGCCGGCGCCCGTTGCGCCCGTCTCCGGCTGCGCCGCGGTCGCGCCGTCCGGTTTCGCATCGCTGGCCGCCCCGGGTGGCGGCGGCGCAGGCTTCGCGGTCTCCTCCGGGGTGGGCTCGGAGGGTGCTGCGGGCTTGGCGGGCCCAGCGGTCGCTGCGGGTTTGGAAGGCTCAGGGGCCGCCGCCTCGGGTTTGGCGGGCTCGGGGGACGCTGCCGGCTTCGTGGGCTCCTGCGGCCGGGCCGTCTCGATATCCGTCTGCTCGCACTGCGTGCGCACCGTGACATAACCCATGACACCGCCCACGATCACCCCGAGCAGCACGCTCGCCAGCCACCACACACCGAGCACCGCCCCGGCGATGAAGGCGACCACCACCCCGGTCCCCGCCGAGATCAGCCACCACTTGCGCGCGCATTCCGAATTCAGCGTCGTCATGGGATCGTCTCCCCTTTGCAGTCGCGGTCACCCGCGATCATAACGCGTCCGGCGCGAGCACGCACGGCATCATCCCGCGCCGGCGGCGAGCGCGCGCGCCTGTGCGACCCAGCCGTCACGCTCAATCCGGCCCCGCAGATCGAGCGTCGCGTCCATCCAGGCGATCTCCGCCGGCCCCCAGGACGCAACCTGGTCGTAATGATAGACCCCTTGCGCGTTGAGCCGCTCCTCGAGCTTGGGGCCGACGCCCTTGAGCTTGCGGAGGTCGTCCGCCCCGCCCGCGCGCGGCGCATCGAGCAACTCGGGCTTGCGCCCCGCCGCAGTCTCGGCGGTGGACGGGCTATCGGCCAGCCACGGAGCCTCGAGCGCGACCTCGGTGCCGTCAATGCGCTTGATCGTGTCACCAAGCTCCAGCGCGCGGCCGACCGAGGCGTTGTGGGCGGGACCGCCCTTGCCCGGCTCGGTCAGGCTGGTCAGCCCGCCCGAGGGCTCGGAGGCGAAGCGCCCGGACTGCGAACCCGGCGTCGGTACGCGCCCGGCCTCGAGTTCGTCGAGAATCCGCTCGAACGTCTCGGCGGTAAGATCCTCGTAATAGTCCTTGCCGATCTGTGCCATCGGCGCGTTGGCGCAGGCGCCGAGGCACTCGACCTCCTCCCAGCTCAGCTTGCCGTCGGCCGAGCGGGTATGCGCGCGCTTGTGAATGCGCCGCTTGCAGACCGCGACGAGATCCTCCGCGCCGCACAGCATGCACGGCGTCGTCCCGCAGACCTGCACATGCGCCACCGAACCCATCGGCGAGAGATGGAACATGAAATAGAAGGTCGCGACCTCGAGCACCCGGATCTGCGGCATGTCCAGCATCGCGGCGACATACTCGATCGCCGGGCGCGAGACCCAGCCTTCCTGCTCCTGTGCGCGCCACAGAAGCGCGATCACGGCGCTGGCCTGCCGGCCCTCAGGATACTTGGTGATCTCGGCCCGCGCCCAGGCGAGGTTGTCGGGCGTGAAGGCGAAGCTTTCGGGCTGGTCCTGGTGCAGTTTGCGCAGCATCAGCGGTCGATCTCCCCGAACACGACGTCGAGCGTGCCGATGATCGCGGCGACATCGGCGAGCTGGTGGCCCTTGGTCATGTGGTCCATCGCCTGCAGATGCAGGTAACCGGGCGCGCGCAGCTTGGCGCGGTAGGGCCGGTTGGTGCCGTCGGCCACGAGATAGACCCCGAATTCGCCCTTGGGCGCCTCCACGGCGGCATAGACCTCGCCCTCGGGGACGTGAAAGCCCTCGGTGTAGAGCTTGAAATGGTGGATCAAGGCCTCCATCGAGGTCTTCATCTCGCCACGCTTGGGCGGCGTGATCTTGCCGCGCGCGAGGATCTCGCCGGGCTCATTGCGCAGCTTCTCGGTGGCCTGCTTGATGATCTTCGTGGATTCGCGCATCTCGGCCATGCGCACCAGATAGCGATCGTAGCAGTCGCCGTGCTTGCCCACCGGGATCTGGAACGCGAACTCGTCGTAGCACTCATAGGGCTGCGCGCGGCGCAGATCCCAGGCCAGCCCCGAGCCGCGCACCATCACCCCCGAAAAGCCCCAATCCAGGATGTCCTGTTCGGTGACGACGCCGATATCGGCGTTGCGCTGCTTGAAGATGCGGTTCTCGGTGAGCAGCCCGTCGAGATCGTCGAGCACATTGGGAAAGTGATCGGCCCAGGTGTCGATATCATCGAGAAGCTCGGGCGGCAGGTCCTGATGCACCCCGCCGGGGCGGAAATAGGCCGCGTGCAGCCTTGCGCCGCAGGCGCGCTCATAGAACACCATGAGCTTCTCGCGCTCCTCGAAACCCCACAGCGGCGGAGTGAGCGCGCCGACATCCATGGCCTGTGTCGTCACGTTGAGCAGATGCGACAGGATGCGCCCGATCTCCGAAAACAGCACCCGGATGAGCTGCGCGCGCCGGGGCACCTCGGTGCCGGTGAGCCGCTCGATCGCGAGGCACCAGGCATGTTCCTGATTCATCGGCGCGACATAGTCAAGCCGGTCGAAATAGGGCAGGTTCTGCAGGTAGGTGCGGCTCTCCATGAGCTTCTCGGTGCCGCGGTGCAAAAGCCCGATATGCGGGTCCACGCGCTCCACGACCTCGCCGTCGAGCTCAAGCACGAGCCGCAGCACACCATGCGCGGCCGGGTGCTGGGGCCCGAAATTGAGGTTGAAGTTACGGATCTTCTGCTCCTGGGTGAGCATATCCGGCTGCGGGCTGCCATCCATCATCGCGATCCTCGCTTGCGCCGCGGCGCTACTTGTCCTTGCCAGCGCTCTCTGTCTTCTCGTCGCCCGGCAGGATCTGCTCGGCCCCTTCCCAGGGTGACATGAAATCGAACAGCCGGTATTCCTGCACCAGCTTGACGGGTTCATAGACCACGCGCTTGGTCACCTCGTCATAGCGCACCTCGGTATAGCCCGTGGTCGGGAAATCCTTGCGCAGCGGATGGCCGCGAAACCCGTAATCCGTCAGGATCCGGCGCAGATCGGGATGGCCCGAGAACAGGATCCCGAACATGTCGAAGACCTCGCGCTCGAACCAGCCCGCGCTGGGATGGATCTCGGTGATCGAGGGCACGATCTCGTCCTCGCGCACCCGCGTCTTCACCCGGATGCGCTGATTTCGGTACATCGACAGGAAGTGCCAGACCAGATCGAAGCGGCGCTTGCGCTCGGGATGATCGACAGCGGTGATGTCGATGAGCGTCGAGAAAGCGCAGTTGCGGTCCGTCTTGAGGAACTGGATGAACGCCACGACCTCGGACAGCCCCACATGGACGGTCAGCTCGCCATGCGTCACCTCGGAGCGGGTGACGGTGTCGGGCTGCTTCGCGTCGAGATGGGCGGCCAGATCGACCAGGGCCTGCGACATCGGGGTCTCCTATCGGGTGATCGTGCCGGTGCGGCGAATCCGGCGTTGCAGCTGCAGGATCCCGTATAGCAGCGCCTCGGCCGTGGGCGGACAGCCGGGCACATAGATGTCCACCGGCACGATCCGGTCGCAGCCGCGCACCACCGAATAGCTGTAGTGATAATAGCCGCCGCCATTGGCGCACGACCCCATCGAGATGACGTAGCGCGGCTCGGGCATCTGATCGTAGACCTTGCGCAGCGCCGGCGCCATCTTGTTGGTCAGTGTGCCCGCCACGATCATCACGTCGGACTGACGCGGGCTGGCGCGCGGGGCGATGCCGAAACGCTCCACATCGTAGCGCGGCATCGAGGTCTGCATCATCTCGACCGCGCAGCAGGCCAGCCCGAAGGTCATCCAGTGCAGGCTGCCGGTGCGCGCCCAGTTGATCAGATCCTCCGATGCGGCGAGAAGGAAGCCCTTGTCCTGCAGCTCGCGGTTGAGCGACTGCGTCGGGACCTCGCGATCGACGCCGGCGGTGTTGGCCCCCGTGCTCACTCCCATTCCAGCGCCCCCTTCTTCCATTCATAGACGAAGCCGACCGTGAGAACGGCGAGAAACACCATCATCGACCAGAACGCGACATCGCTGAGTTCACCGAACGCCACCGCCCAGGGGAACAGGAACGCGATCTCAAGATCGAATATGATGAACAGGATCGCCACCAGGTAAAAGCGCACATCGAACTTCATGCGCGCATCATCGAAGGCGTTGAACCCGCATTCATAAGCGGAGACCTTCTCCGGGTCCGGGTTGCGCACCGCGAGGATCACCGCCGCCAGAAGCAGGATCAGCCCCAGCCCCACGGCAAGCCCGATGAAGATCAGGATCGGCAGGTATTCGGTGAGAACGTGATCCAAGGCTCGCTCCTTCGCCGTGGCGGCTCGTCCCTTCATCTACTCCCGCCACCGCGGGTGGTCAACCGAACGCGGCGCCGCGTCGCGCCTACTCCGCCCAGCGCGGACTGCGCCGCTCGAAGAAGGCGGCGATGCCCTCGGCGGCCTCGGCGCTCTCCCAGCGGGTCACGAGCGCGTCGATGCTCTCGGCGATCGCGGCGTCATCGACCCGCGGGCCGAGGCTGCGCAGGAGCGCCTTGGCCTCCGCCACGGCCCCCGGCGCTGCGGAGAGATACGGGGCGATCTCGGCCTCGATCGCCGCGTCGAGTTCTTCCGGCGCCACCGCCCGCGCCAGAAGCCCGAGCGCGACGGCCTCGCCCGCCTCGAAGCGCCGGCCCGACATGAACACCCGCCGCGCCTGCGCCGCGCCCATCCGCGCGATGACATAGGGCGCGATCGTCGCCGGGATGAGGCCGAGCCGCGTCTCCGTAAAGCCGAAACGCGCCCCCGCGCCCCCGATCGCCACATCGCAGACAGAAATCAGCCCCATGCCGCCGCCGAAGGCCTGCCCCTGCACCCGCCCGATCAGGGGCCGCGGCATCGCGTCGAGCGCGCCGAGCATCTGCGCGAGCCGGCGCGCCTCGCGCGCCCGCGTCGGGCCATCGGCCTTCATCTGCGTGCGCATCCAGTCGAGATCACCGCCCGCGCAAAAGCTCTCCCCCGCCCCGGTCAGCACCACGACCCGCACCGAGGGATCGCGGCCGAGCCGCCCTGCGGCCGCGTGCAGATCGTCCATCATCGCCGCCGACATCGCGTTGTGTCGGTCCGTGCGGTCCAGCGTCAGCGTCGCCACCCCGCGATCGTCGATACGCTGCGACAGCGTGTCATACATCGCCTGATCCCCTCTCCTTGCGCAGCGCCCGCGCCATCGCCGCCGCGCGGGCGAGCACGCCGTGGTCGAGCCCGGTCGCAAAACCCAGCGCCGCGAGCCGGTCCGCGACCCGCTCGGTCGCGACATTGCCCTTCGCCCCCGGCGCGAACGGACAGCCGCCGAGCCCGCCCACCGCCGCATCGAAGACCCGCACGCCCCGTGCCAGCGACACCTCGATATTGTCGAGCGCGCGCCCCGACGTGTCGTGGTAATGCCCGGCCAGCGCCGCGGCGGGCACGGCGTCGGTGACGGCGGCGAGCATCGCGTCGATGCGCTCCGGGGTGCCCTGCCCGATCGTGTCGCCGAGGCTGATCTCGGCGCAGCCCATCTCGCGCAGCGCCGCCGCCACCCGCGCCACCGCCCCGGGCGCCACCGGCCCGTCATGGGGGCAGTCGGTCACGCAGGAGACATAGCCGCGCAGCGCCACCCCGTCGCGGCGCGCGGCCTCGGCCACGGGCGCGAACCGCGCGAGGCTCTCGGCGATGGTGGCGTTGAGATTGGCCCTGGAGAAACCCTCCGACGCGGCGGCGAAGATCGCGACCTCGTCCGCGCGGGCCGCGCGGGCACGCTCATAGCCCTTGAGATTCGGCGTCAGCGCCGCATAGCGCACCCCCGGTGCGCGCCGGATCCCGGCGAGCACCTCGGCCCCGTCGGCCATCTGCGGGACCCATTTCGGCGACACGAAGCTCGCCACCTCGATGCGCCTGAACCCCGCGCCCGACAGCAGATCGATCAGCGCGATCTTGTCGGCGGCGGGGATCATCCGCGCCTCGTTTTGCAGCCCGTCGCGCGGGCCGACCTCGAAGATCTCGACCGGCTCGGCCATCCGTTCCCCTTTACGCGCGGCGCTCACTCCGCCTCCAGCACGATGAGCGCATCCCCCATCGCGACCTGCCCGCCCGCCTCCGCGAGCACCTCGGCCACCACCCCGTCGCGCCAGGCGGTGAGCGCGTGTTCCATCTTCATCGCCTCGAGCACGACGAACCGCGCCCCCGACGCGACCCGATCGCCCGGCGCGACATGCACGCTCTTCACGAGCCCCGGCATCGGCGCGGTGATGACATTCTCGCCCATCGCGACCTGCCCGGCCCGCGCCAGCGCATCCACCACCTCGAAGTGATGCGCCACCCCGGCGAAGACGCTCAGCCGCGTGCCACCGGCGCGCAGCGTCGCCCCGGATTTCGCCCCGTCCACCCACCAGCCATCCGGCGCCAGCACACAATCATGCGCCGTCCCCGCCACCGTGACCAAGAAGCGGCGCGGCCCCTGCGCGCGGATCGTGGCGGCGATCTCCTCGCCCGCATGCATCAGCGCGATCCGCCGCGCGAGCGGCTGCCACAGGGAGAACCCCGTGAAGCTGTCTCCCCCCTCGCCCAGCCCCGCCGCCGCGAGCGCGGCGAGCGCGACCTGCGCGCCGGTGGGCGCCGGTGCCTCGGTGAGCTGTGCCAGATCGCGCGCGATCAGCCCGGTATCGACATCGCCCGAAGCGAAGCCCGCATGCCGCGCCAGAGCCCCGAGAAAGGCGAGATTGGTCACGCTGCCGGCGACCTCGGTGCCGTTGAGCGCGCGGGCGAGCCTTCGCAGCGCCACGCCCCGGCTCGGGCCATGGGTGATGATCTTGGCGATCATCGGGTCGTAATGCGGGCTGATCGTGTCGCCCGGGCGCACGCCGCTGTCAATGCGCGCGCCCGCGGGGAAGGCCAGATGGTCGAGCCGCCCCGTCGCGGGGAGGAACCCGGCCGCGACATCCTCGGCATAGAGCCGGGCCTCGAAGGCGTGCCCGTCGAGCTTGAGATCCGCCTGCGCGGCGGGCAGCCCCTCTCCGGCGGCCACGCGAAGCTGCCATTCGACGAGATCGACGCCGGTGACCGCCTCGGTGACGGGATGCTCGACCTGAAGGCGGGTGTTCATCTCCATGAACCAGAACCGGTCCGGGCGCAGCCCCTCGGAGCCGTCCACGATGAACTCCACCGTCCCCGCGCCGGCATAGCCGATCGCCTCGGCCGCGCGCACCGCCGCATCGCCCATCGCCGCGCGCATCTCGGCCGTCATGCCCGGCGCGGGGGCCTCCTCGATGACCTTCTGGTGCCGGCGCTGCAGCGAGCAGTCGCGCTCATAAAGATGCACGGCGCGCACCCCGTCGCCGAAGACCTGCAACTCGATATGGCGCGGCTTGGCGATCAGCCTCTCGATGAGCACCGCGTCATTGCCGAAGGCCGTGCGCGCCTCGGACTGCGCGCTTGCGAGCGAGTCGGCGAAATCCTCGGGGCGCGTCACGGTGCGCATTCCCTTGCCGCCCCCCCCGGCCACCGCCTTGATGAGCACCGGATAGCCGATCGCGTCGGCCGCCCCGGCGAGATGCTCGGGGTCCTGATTCGCGCCGCGATAGCCCGGCACCACGGGCACGCCCGCCGCCTCCATTGCGGCCTTGGCCGCATCCTTGAGCCCCATCGCCCGGATCGCCGCCGCCGACGGCCCGATGAAGACCAGCCCCGCCGCAACCACGGCATCGACGAAGTCGGGATTCTCCGACAGGAAGCCATAGCCCGGATGGATCGCCTCGGCGCCGGTGGCGTGCGCGGCGGCGATGATCGCATCGCCGCGCAGGTAACTCTGCGACGGCGCCGCCGCACCGATACGCACCGCCATGTCCGCCAGCGCGACATGGCGCGCGCCCGCATCGGCATCGGAATAGACCGCCACGGTCTCGACGCCCATGCGCCGCGCCGTCTCGATCACCCGGCAGGCGATCTCGCCGCGATTGGCGATGAGGATGCGCGCGAACATCACGCGAGCGCGGCCCGGTGATGCGCGGCGCTGTCTTCGGAGAAGCAGCACAGGATCACCCGCAATTCGGGATGCGCGGCGAGCCCCTCGCGCAGCGCCGCCACGGCGACGCGCGCGGCGGCGGCGGGCGGGTAGCCATAGACGCCCGTCGAGATCGCGGGAAACGCCACGCTGCGCGCGCCGATCCGCGCGGCTTCCCCGAGGCTGCGCCGGTAGCACGAGGCCAGAAGCCCGGCCTCGCCCGCATCGCCGCCCTTCCAGACCGGGCCGACCGTGTGGATCACCCAGCGCGCGGGCAGCGCGTGCCCGCCGGTGACCTTCGCCTCGCCGGTCGCGCAGCCGCCGAGCGCGCGGCACTCCTCCAGAAGTTCCGGCCCCGCCGCGCGGTGGATCGCCCCGTCCACCCCGCCGCCACCGAGAAGCGACTCGTTGGCGGCGTTCACGATCGCGTCCACCTGCAGGGTGGTGATGTCGCCGGTGATGACCTCGATGCGTTCCATGCGCCCCCTACATCCGGAACAGGCCGAACCGCGTCGCCGGGATCGGCGCGTTCAACGCGGCCGACAGCGACAGCGCGAGCACCTCGCGCGTGCACCGCGGATCGATCACCCCGTCATCCCACAGCCGCGCGCTGGCATAGAGCGGGTGGCTCTGGCGTTCGAACATCTCGATGGTAGGGCGCTTGAACTCGGCCTCCGCCTCGGGCGTCCAGTCCTCGCCGGCGCGCTCCATCGCGTCGCGCCTGACGGTGGCGAGCACTCCCGCGGCCTGCGCCCCGCCCATCACCGAGATCCGGCTGTTCGGCCAGGTCCACAGAAAGCGCGGCGAGTAGGCCCGCCCGGCCATGCCGTAATTGCCGGCCCCGTAAGAGCTGCCCACGATCAGGGTGATCTTGGGCACCGAAGTCGTCGCCACCGCCGTGACCAGCTTGGCGCCGTGGCGCGCGATGCCCTCGTTCTCATAGGTCTTGCCGACCATGAAGCCAGTGATGTTTTGCAGGAACACCAGCGGGATGCCCCGCTGCGAACACAGCTCGACGAAATGCGCGCCCTTGACCGCGGACTCGGAGAACAGGATCCCGTTATTGGCGATGATCCCCACCGGCATGCCGTGCAGATGGGCAAAGCCCGTCACCAGCGTCTCGCCGAAACGCGGCTTGAACTCGTCGAACCGGGAGCCGTCCACCACCCGCGCGATGACCTCGCGGATGTCGAACGGCGTGCTCGCACTCGCGGGAACGATGCCCAGAAGCTCCTCGGGGTCATGGGCCGGCGGCTCGGGCTCTTGCAGCACGACGGTGTCGGGCTTGCGCCGGTTGAGCCCGGCCACCGCGCGGCGGGCGAGCGCAAGCGCGTGGTCGTCATCCTCGGCGAGGTAATCGGCTACCCCCGACAGCCGGGTGTGCACGTCGCCGCCGCCAAGCTCCTCGGCGCTGACCACCTCGCCGGTGGCGGCCTTCACGAGCGGCGGGCCGGCCAGAAAGATCGTGCCCTGCTCGCGCACGATGATCGAGACATCCGACATCGCGGGCACATAGGCCCCGCCCGCCGTGCACGAGCCCATCACCACCGCGATCTGCGCGATGCCCTGCGCGGACATGTTGGCCTGGTTGTAGAAGATGCGGCCGAAATGGTCGCGGTCGGGGAAGACCTCGTCCTGCTGCGGCAGGTTGGCCCCGCCCGAATCCACCAGATAGACGCAGGGCAGCCGGTTCGCCTCGGCGATCTCCTGCGCGCGCAGGTGTTTTTTGACGGTGATCGGGTAATAGGTGCCGCCCTTCACGGTGGCGTCGTTGCACACCACCATCACCTCGGTGCCGTGCACCCGCCCGATCCCGGCGATCAGCCCCCCACAGGGGGCGGCTCCGTCATACATCCCGTGCGCCGCCGTCGCGCCGATCTCGAGAAAGGGCGATCCGGCATCGAGCAGCCCCGCCACCCGCTCGCGCGGGGGCATCTTGCCGCGGGCGCGGTGGCGATCGCGGGCCGGTTTGCCGCCGCCCTCGGCCGCGGCCTCGGCGGCGGCGCGGATCTCGTTGAGCGCGGCCTCATGATGCGCGCGATTGGCGCGGTAGTCCTCCGAGCCCGTCAGGATCTGCGACGCGAGCCGCATCATTGCCCCCGCAGCGCCATCAGCGCGATGGCCCGCTCGGCGGTGTGCTCCATGGTGCAGGCCGCCTCATGGCGGCGCGGATCGTCCGCGAGCGCCGCGCGCATGGCGCAATCGGCGTTACGATGTTCCACCCAGGCGCCCTGAGCGGCGCGCAGCCGCTCGACATGCGCGCCGTCCGGCGCCCGGGCCTCCAGATCGGCATAGACGTCGCGGATCACCTCGTACCAGGCCGCCCGCTCCCCGGCGAGGCACGCCGCCGCATCGCGCCCCTCGGCGGGGGCCTTCATGCACGGCCCGGAGATGATCCCCTTGCAGTCCTCGGGATGCTCCGCAGCCTCGAGGCAGCCCTCGAGCTCGGCGATATGCGCCGCGCCCGGAAACTCCGCCGCCGCCGGGGGCGCCACCAGCGCGGCGGCAAGGACGGGCACAGCAGCCCTCACCGCACCGCCCCCATCATCTCGCGCCCGATCAGCCAGCGCCGGATCTCCGATGTGCCCGCGCCGATCTCCATGAGCTTGGCATCGCGGAAGATCCGGCTGACGGGGTGGTCGGCGAGGAACCCGGCCCCGCCCATCGCCTGCACGGCCTGATGCGCGACCTTCATCGCCTCCTCGGAGGCGTAAAGCACGCAGGCCGCCGCGTCCTGGCGGGTGACCTGCCCGCGGTCGCAGGCGCGCGCGACCTCGTAGAGATAGGCCCGCGCGGTGTTCATCGCGGTATACATGTCGGCCATCTTGCCCTGCATGAGCTGAAAGTCCCCCACCGGCTGACCGAACTGCTTGCGCTCGGCCATGTAGGGCATGATCTCGTCGAGGCAGGCGGCCATGATCCCGGTGCCGATGCCCGAGAGCACCACGCGCTCATAGTCGAGCCCCGACATCAGCACCCGCACGCCGCCGCCCTCGGCGCCGAGCACGTTCGCCGCCGGCACCTCGGCGTTCTCGAAGATCAGCTCGCCGGTGTCCGAGCCGCGCATGCCGAGCTTGTCGAAATGCGCGCTCGCCGAAAAGCCCGGCGTGCCGCGCTCGACGATGAAGGCGGTGATGCCTTTCGAGCCCGCCTCCGGGTCGGTCTTGGCATAGACGACAAGCGTGTCGGCCACGGGGCCGTTGGTGATCCAGTATTTCGTCCCGTTGAGCAGGTAGACATCGCCCTTGCGCTCGGCGCGCAGCGACATGCTCACCACGTCGCTGCCCGCCCCCGCCTCCGACATCGCGAGCGCGCCGACCGCTTCGCCCGAGATCAGCCCGGGAAGGTAGCGCGCCTTCTGCGCGGCAGTGCCGTTCAGCCGGATCTGGTTGACGCAGAGATTGGAATGGGCACCAAAAGACAGCGCCACGCTCGCCGAGGCGCGCGCGATCTCCTCGATGGCGACGCAGTGCGCGAGATAGCCCATCCCGGCGCCACCATCTGCCTCCTCGACGGTGATGCCCAGAAGCCCGAGCGCGCCCATCTCGCGCCAGAGTTCGGGCGGGAAGAGATTGTCGCGGTCGATCGCGGCGGCCATGGGCCCCAGCCGCTCCTGCGCCCAACGCTGCACCATCTCGCGCAGCGCGGCGACATCCTCGCCCAGATCGAACGGCATCGACGCGGTGAACATCACGGCTCCTCCCTGCCCAAGTGCTACGCGCAGGGGCGGGGCCGGTCAAGCTGACGGGGCGGTCAGATCAGGCGCGCCACCACGGCGTCGAGCCCGTCATAGTGATCGAGGATCGCATCCGGGGCGAGATCCGCGATCCCCGCCCCGAGCGGACCGAATCCCACCAGCGCCACGGGCACCCCGGCGGCGCGGGCGGTGTCGCGGTCGGTCACGGTATCGCCGACGAGCATCGACGGCCCCGCCGCCCCGAGCCGGCGCAGCGTCTCGCGGTAGGGCTCGGCGTCGGGCTTGCGCACCGGCAGGCAGCCCGCGCCCACAAGTGCGCCGAAACGCGCGCGCAGGCCCAGCTCGGCCAGCAGGCGCTCGGCCAGCGGCGTCGGCTTGTTGGTGCACACCCCGAGCGCATGCCCCGCCGCCGCGAGCCGCTCCAGCGCGGCCTCGACGCCGGGGTAGAGCCGGGTATGGCGCGCGATCGCGGCCTCGTAATGGTCCAGAAGCGCCGCATAGCCTGCCTCAAGGCGCGCCGCATCCGCCACCAGGCCGAGCCGCTCATGACCCAGCCGCAGCATCGCGCCCCCGCCCGCAAAGGCCGTCGCCGCATCCGCGACCGGATCGAGCGGCGCGCGATGGCCCGCCTCGGCAAAGACGGCATTCGCCGCGGCGACGAGATCGCCGCTGGTGTCGGCCAGCGTGCCGTCGAGATCGAAGATCACCATCGCCATTGATCGCCCCGAAGTTGCATTCTGTCCTGCGTGTTACGGGCCGACACGTCTTTTGACCGGCGCCGCCCTTGCCCCGGCCGCAGCACTTGATAAACCGGACGGGTATTTCGATGCTGCCATAGACCACCCCGCCGCGCGAGGAAAGCCCGCCCGATGCCCACCGCCCTGATTGTCCTCGCCGCAGGCGCCGGCACACGGATGCGTTCCGAGCGGCCCAAGGTGCTGCATCCGCTCGGGGGCGCGCCGCTGCTCGCGCATGCGATCCGCTCGGGCGCGGGGCTCGCGCCGGAGCGCGTCGTCGTCGTGGCCGGGCACGGGGCAGAGGCGGTCTCGGCGGCCGCGCGCGACGCCGCCCCGGGCGCCGAGGTCGTGCTGCAGCACGAACAGCTCGGCACCGCCCATGCCGCGCTGCAGGCCGCGCCGATGCTCGACGGCTTCGCGGGCGATGCGATCGTGCTTTACGGCGACACGCCGCTGATCCGCCCGCAGACGCTGGCGGCGATGGCGGCGGCGCGGGCGGATCACGACATTGTGGTGCTGGGCTTCGAGGCGGCCGATCCGGGCCGCTACGGCCGGCTCGTGATGGACGGCGAGCGCCTCGAGCGGATCGTGGAGTTCAAGGACGCCACCGCGGCCGAGCGCGGCATCACGCTGTGCAACAGCGGGGTGATCTGCGCCGACGCCGCGACGCTGATGCGCCTTGCGCGCGCGGCGGGCAACGACAACGCCGCCGGGGAGTATTACCTCACCGACATCATCGCCCTGGCGCGCGCCGACGGACTCTCGGCCGGGGTGGTGACCTGCGACGAGGCCGAGACCCTCGGCGTGAACACCCGCGCCCAGCTCGCCGCCGCCGAGGCCGCCTTCCAGGCCCGCGCGCGCGCCGCCGCCCTCGACGCAGGGGTGACGATGACCGCCCCCGAGACGGTGTATCTGGCCCATGACACGGCGCTCGCCGCCGATGTCGAGATCGAGCCGCATGTCATCTTCGGACCCGGCGTCTCCGTGGCGGCGGGCGCGCGCATCCGCGGCTTCTCGCATCTCGAGGGCTGCACCATTGGCCCCGGCGCCGTGATCGGGCCGCAGGCGCGGCTGCGCCCCGGCGCGCGCATCGGCGCCACCGCCCGCGTGGGCAATTTCGTCGAGATCAAGAACGCCGCGCTCGAGAAGGGCGCCAAGGTCAACCATCTCAGCTATGTCGGCGACGCGCATCTCGGCGCGGGCGCCAATATCGGGGCGGGCACCGTGACCTGCAACTATGACGGCGTATCCAAGCACCGCACCGAGATCGGCGCGGGGGCGTTCATCGGCTCGGACACGATGCTGGTCGCACCGGTGCGCGTCGGCGCGGAGGCGATGACGGGATCGGGCTCGGTGATCACGCGCGACGTGCCCGACGGCGCGCTCGCCGTGGCGCGGGCGCGCCAGGACAACAAGCCGGGCTTCGCGCGCAAGCTGATGGCACGGCTGCGCGCGGCCGCGGGCAAGGAGAACTGAGATGTGCGGAATCGTCGGGGTGCTGGGCACCCATGAGGCAGCGCCGATCATTCTCGAGGCCCTCGGGCGGCTCGAGTATCGCGGCTATGACAGCGCCGGCATCGCCACGCTCGATGGCGGCCGGCTCGACCGGCGCCGCGCGGTGGGCAAGCTTGTCAATCTCTCGGACGCGCTGGTGCACGAGCCGCTGCGCGGCAAGGCCGGAATCGGGCACACCCGCTGGGCCACGCATGGTGCACCGACCCTGGAAAATGCGCATCCGCACCGCGCCGGTCGCGTCGCCGTGGTCCATAACGGCATCATCGAGAATTTCCGCACCCTGCGGGCCGAACTCGCCGAGGCGGGGCATGCGGCCACGACCGGCACCGACACCGAAACCATCGCGCTGCTGGCGCATCACTACCTCGAGCAAGGCTACGCGCCGCGCGACGCGGCGGCGGCGACGCTGGCGCGGCTTGAGGGCGCCTTCGCGCTGTGCCTGCTCTTCGAGGGCGAGGAGGATCTGATGATCGCGGCGCGCAAGGGCTCGCCGCTGGCGATCGGGCATGGCGAAGGGGCGATGTTCGTGGGCTCGGACGCCATCGCGCTCGCGCCGCTCACCGACCGGCTGACCTATCTCGAGGAGGGCGACTGGGCCGTGATCACGCGCGCCGGGGTGGAGATATTCGACTCCGCCGGCCGGCGTGCCAACCGCCCGGTAACGAAGATCTCCGTCGAAGCGGCGCGCGTGGACAAAGCCGGGCACCGGCATTTCATGGCCAAGGAGATCATGGAGCAGCCCGCCATCCTCGGCGATCTCGTGAACCACTACCTCGCCGCCGATGACAGCCATGTCGCGCTGCCCGGCGAGCTCGACTTCGCCGACTGCGACCGGCTCACGCTGGTGGGCTGCGGCACGGCCTTCTATGCCTGCAGCGTGGCGAAATACTGGTTCGAGAAGGTCGCGGGGCTGCCCGTCGATGTCGATATCGCCTCCGAATTCCGCTACCGCGACCCGGTCCTGTCGCCCGAAAGCTGGGCGGTGTTCGTCAGCCAATCCGGCGAGACGGCCGACACGCTCGCCGCGCTGCGCTACTGCGAGGGGCGGGTGGCGCGCACGCTGTCGGTGGTCAATGTGCCGACGAGTTCGATCGCGCGCGAGAGCGGCATCGCGATCGGAATCCATGCCGGCGCCGAGATCGGCGTGGCCTCGACCAAGGCGTTCACCTGCCAGCTCGCGGTGCTGTTGATGATGGCGCTCAAGGCCGGGGCGGATCGCGGCCGGCTTTCGGCGGCGGATTATGCCGCGCATCTGGCCGATCTGCGCAACCTGCCCGGCTTCGTCAATCAGGCGCTCGGACATGACGGCGACTTCCGCGCCGCGGCGCAGGCGCTGTCGGGCGCGCGCGACGTGCTGTTTCTGGGGCGCGGGACGATGTTTCCGCTCGCGCTCGAAGGGGCGCTGAAGCTCAAGGAAATCAGCTATATCCATGCGGCGGGCTATCCCGCCGGCGAGCTCAAGCACGGCCCCATCGCGCTCATCGACCAGAGCGTGCCGGTGGTGGTGATGGCGCCGCATGACGGGCTGTTCGACAAGACGGTGTCGAACATGCAGGAGGTGATGGCGCGCGAGGGGCGGGTGATCCTCGTCTCCGACGCCGAGGGCATCGCCGCGGGCGGGGATGGCTGCTGGCGCACGCTGACGATGCCGGCGGTGCCGGAGATCCTGGCGCCCATCGTCTATGCGGTGCCCGCGCAGCTTCTGGCCTATCACACCGCCGTCGCCAAGGGCACCGACGTCGATCAGCCGCGCAACCTCGCGAAATCCGTCACCGTGGAGTGAGTCAGGCCAGCTCGGCCGCGCAATGCCGGCACAGCGGCGTGTGCGGCAGCGTGTCGAGCCGGGCGGGCAGGATTTCGGCGCCGCAGCGGGTGCAAAAGCCGTACTCGCCTTCCCGGATCCGCGCGAGAGCCGCGCGGATCATGCGGATCTCGCGCATCCCGGCCTGCCCGAGATCCTCCAGCGCTTCGTCGAACTCGCGCTCGGTCGCGAGATCGTCCCAGTCGCGCTCGGCATGCGAATCGAGCTCCGCCTCGATGCCGTGCAGCCGCGTATCGAGTTCCCCGAGCCGGGCCATCAGCTGCGTCTTGCGTTCCTCCAGCGTCGCCATCTTGCCTCCCCTCCACGATCCCGCCACTCAAACAGCGCCGCGGTCGCGCGCCCTTGATCGGGATCAACTCCGGAGGAAACTGTGCCGTGCGCGGCGCTGTCAGACAATAACATTCATAACTTGAAATATGTTCGGGAGTCGCTATGTCTCGCGCATCGGGACCGGCCGCCGGCCTGGCGGCAATCAGCGGAGTGACGGAATGATCGAAACGGACTGGATACTCGGCCTCGCGGGCGGGCTGATGATCGGCGTCGCGGCGGCGGTGTTTCTGCTCGTCAACGGGCGCATCATGGGGGCGAGCGGGCTGATCGGCGGGCTCGCGGACCGCTCGGGCTGGGGCAATGCGGGCGAGCGCGTCGCCTTCCTCGCCGGACTCGTGGCGGTGCCGGCGGTGATGGTGCTCCTGGTGCCGGCCTTCACCGGAACCGACACCAACATCACCGGCAACTTCGCGGCGATCATCGCCGGCGGGCTGCTGGTGGGGCTGGGCACGCGGCTGGCCAATGGCTGCACCTCGGGTCACGGCGTGTGCGGGATCTCGCGGTTTTCGCTGCGCGGGATCGTGGCGACGGTGTTCTACCTGCTCGCGGGCGGCATCTCGGTGGTGCTGTTCAAGCATCTTCTGGGGGTGATCTGATGTATCGCAATCTGTTCGCATTCATCGCCGGCGGGATCTTCGGCGCGGGGCTGCTGGTGTCGGGGATGACCAACACCGACAAGGTGCAGGGCTGGCTCGACGTGTTCGGCGACTGGGACCCGACGCTGGCCTTCGTTCTCGGCGGCGCGATCATCCCGATGGCGATCGCCTGGCAATTCGCCAACCGGCGCGCGCGCTCGGCGCTCGGCACCGATCTTCCCGGCAAGCCCGACCCGCGGCTCGGGCACAACCTGGTGATCGGCTCGGTGCTGTTCGGGGCGGGCTGGGGCATCGTGGGGCTGTGCCCGGGTCCGGCCATCGCCTCGATCAGCTATGGCGGGCTCGGCGGTCTGGTCTTCCTGATCGCGATGCTCGCGGGTATGCTGGCCGCACCCCCCGTGCGCAAGGGGATCGACCGCATGGCCGCAGCCTGAGGAGAGAGCATGGATATCCGACCGCTCAGCGACGACTACGCCGTCTCGCCGCAGATCACCCCCGAGGACATACCCGCCATCAAGGCGGCGGGCTACACCACGGTGATCTGCAACCGCCCCGACGGCGAGGTCGGCCCCGAGCAGCAATGCGCCGCGATCCGCGCCGCCGCCGAGGCGGCCGGGTTGCGCTTCGTCGACAACCCCTTCGCCGGCAGCGAGCTGTCGAAAGAGCATGTCGATGCGCAGGGCGCGGCACTCGACGCGGCGTCTGGACCGGTGCTGGCCTATTGCGCCTCGGGCAACCGCAGCTCGATCGTGTGGGGGCTCGCGCGGGCCGGAACCCTCGACCCCGACACGATGATCGAGGCCGCCGCGCGGCATGGCTACACCCAGATCGCGCAGTTTCGCGAGGCGATGCAGGCGCTCGCACGCGAGCGGGGCTGACGCTCAGGGGCGGATGAACTCGACGCCGTCCATCGCGGCGATCGCCTTGATGTCGGCCTCGTAGCGCTCGTCGAGCGCCGCGATATGCGCCTCGGTCCAGCCCGGCACATCGACCTCGACCTGCAGCGCCTCCGGGCGGGCGAAACGCTCGAGAAACGCCGAGACCGCCTCGCGACGGGCGGTTTCGTCGCTTGGCGGGTGGGCCGCGAGATGGGCGTGAAGCTGGCGCAGCCCCTCCTCGCTTAGCAGCGTCGCGAGCCGGTCATCGAGATGGTCGAGCCGCGTCTCGGGGGAGTGCCCGCAGACCCGGCGCAGCACCTCCGGCCAGATCAGCGGCGTATCCTCGTCGCACCACACCGTGAGCGGGATTTCGGGATTGGCATCGCGGATGCGCCGCACGAGATCCGCCCAGCTCAACCGCAGCGGATCGGTCTCGGTCACGAGCGCCCCATAGGACGGCGCGTTCGGGCGCGCCAGCAGCATCGGCAGCATGCTGGCGAGGTTGCGGATCGCGAGGAAATAGGCGCTCTGCGAGCCGGGGAAGAGCCGGTCGAACCAGGGCGTCTTCTCCTCGGCCATGGGGTAGAGCATGCCCTTGCCCAGCGCGCCCTGCGGCGGGCACAGAAACGACTCCGACGACAGCACGAGCCGCGTCGCGTTGTCCTGATCGACGATGCTCGCGAGCATCTCGCGCTCGGTCTCGGGCGGCGCCGGCGCGCCCTGCAGGGTTTCGAGCGCCTTGCGGATCAGCGGCCGGTACCGGCCCGGACCCGGCACCGCGATCCCCTCGCGCACCAGCGTGTCGCGGTTCTTGAGCAGGCACCGCACAAGGCTGTCCTCATCGGTGCAGTGCAGGCCGAAATGAAACGCTATCCGCCCCATATCCCCCCGCGATCGCGCCGCACCCCGGCCTCGGCCAGCCGCAAGAGCCCCGCATCGCCCCCCGGCGGCCCGATCAGCTGCACCCCCATCGCGAGGCCGCGCGTATCGAAGCCGGCCGGCACGCTGATCGCGGGCACCCCGACAAGCGACGCCGGAACCACGACCTCCATCCAGCGATGATAGGTATCCATCGCCCGTCCCGCCAGCGTCTCGGGCCAGCGCCACTCGACGGGGAAGGCAAAGCACTGCGCACTCGGCAGCGCGAGCGCGTCATAGCGCGAAAACAGCGCCATGAGCGCGCGATACCAGTCCGACCGCACCACGCTCGCCAGATGCACATCGCGCGCCGACAGGCCCAGACCCTGCTCGGCCTCCCAGATCGCCTCGGGCTTGAGTAGCGCGCGTCGCTCCGGGTCGGCATGGATCGCGGCGAGCTTGTTGGACACCGCGAAGGCGCGCAGCGTCAGCCAGGACTGCCAGAGCGCCGCGGTGTCGAACTCCGGCACCACCGGCTCGACATGGCAGCCGGCGGATCCGAACCCGTCCAGCGCCGACTCGCACAGCGCCGCGACCCCGTCCTCGAGCGGGTAAGACCCGCCCCAATCCCCGATCCAGCCGATCCGCGCGCCCGATATCGGCGCCTCCAGCGCATCCGAGAAACGCCCCTGCGCCGCGCGCGAGAGCGGATGCGAGGGGTGCGGCCCAGCCATCACGTCGAGCAGCCCCGCCAGATCGCGCGGATTGCGCGCCATCGGCCCGTCGGTGGCGAGCTGATGCAGGAACAGATCGCCGTCGGGCTTGCCCGGCACCAGCCCCCAGCTCGGGCGCAGGCCGTAAACATCGTTCCACGCCGCCGGGTTGCGCAGCGAGCCCATCATGTCCGACCCATCCGCCACGCTCAGCATCCGCGCCGCGAGGGCCACCGCCGCCCCGCCCGAGGAGCCGCCCGCCGAGCGCGCGGGATCGAAGGCATTGACGGTCGCGCCATGCACAGGGTTGAAGCTGTGCGAGCCGAGGCCCCATTCCGGCACGTTGGTCTTGCCGACGATGATCGCACCGGCCGCGCGCAGCCGGGCGACGAAGGGATCATCGGCCTCGGGGACGTGATCAGCAAAGAGCGGCGAACCATAGGTCGTGCGCAGCCCCGCCGTATCGGCAAGGTCCTTCACGGCCATCGGGATGCCGTGCAGCCAGCCGCGGCGCGGCGCGGCATCGGCGGCCTCCGCCTCGGCCATCAGCTCGGCGCGCGGGCGCAGCGACACGATCGCGTTGAGCGCCGGGTTGACCGCGTTGATGCGCGCCAGTGTCGCCTCCATCAGCGCGGCGGCGGAGAGCTCCCCAGCGGCCAGCGCGCTCGACAGCGTGCCGGCCGAAAGGGTGGTGGGATCACTCGGGGACATGGCAGGCTCCATCACAATTCGCGAAAACGCTTCTCCTGGCGCGCCGTCCAGCGCACGCGCAGGTGGAACGCGTCCTCGCCCTGGCGCTCCTCCTCGACGACGCCCTGCTCATGCAGCCAGGCGCGGCGCCTGCCATCGGAAAAGCCGACATGCAGCCAGCGCTCGGTCTTTTCCTCCTCGAGCTGCGCGGCGATGCGCTCGGCCACCTCTGCCACCCCGTCACCGCGCTGCGCCGAGAGCGTCATCACGTGGTCGAGGCGCGCCGCGCGGGTCGCGAGGGCGTCGCGCTCGGCCTCGGGGACAAGATCGATCTTGTTCCACAGCTCGAGCACCGGCGTCGTGTCGCGCACGCCGAGATCGGCGAGGATGGCGCGCACATCCTCGGCCTGCTCCTCGCTCTCGGGATGCGCGATGTCGCGCACATGCACGATCAGATCGGCCTCGAGCACCTCCTCGAGCGTGGCGCGGAAGGCAGCGACGAGCTGCGTCGGCAGCTCCGAGATGAAGCCCACCGTATCCGACAGGATCACCTTGCGCCCGCCCGCAAGCTCGACGCCGCGCATCGTCGGGTCGAGCGTCGCGAAGAGCATGTCCTCGGCCATCACGCAGGCGCCGGTGAGCCTGTTGAAGAGCGTGGACTTGCCGGCGTTCGTGTAGCCCACCAACGCGACGACGGGAAACGGAACCTTGCGGCGCGCGTCGCGGTGCAGGCCACGGGTCCGGCGCACCTTCTCGAGCCGGCGGCGCAGGCGCACGATCTGGTCGTCGATGGCGCGCCGGTCGGCCTCGATCTGGGTCTCGCCGGGGCCGCCGACGAAGCCGAGCCCGCCGCGCTGACGCTCGAGATGGGTCCAGGCGCGCACCAGCCGGGTGCGCTGATAGGCCAGCGCGGCGAGCTCGACCTGAAGCTCGCCCTCGCTGGTCTGGGCGCGCTCGGCGAAGATCTCGAGAATGAGCCCGGTGCGGTCGAGCAGCTTGGCGCCCCATTCGCGCTCGAGATTGCGCTGCTGCACCGGGGTGACGGGGCCATCGACGAGCACGAGCTCGATATCCTCGGCGTTTATGCGCGCGCCGATCTCGGCGAGCTTGCCGGAGCCGAAGAGCTTGCCCGGCTGCGCGCGCGGCAGCGGCACGATCTCGGCGCCGACGATCTCGATGCGCGGCAGCGCCGCGGCGAGCGCGACGGCCTCCTCGAGCGCGCGCGCGGGATCGCGGCGCTCGGACTGATCACGGATATCGGGGTGCAGCACCAGCGCGCGCGTGCTGCGCCCGCCGCCCTCACCGGAAAGGTCTTCGACCGCGATGCCCAACGGACTCAGCCGTCCCCTTCGTAGAGCTGGATGGACTGGCCCGGCATGATGGTCGAGATCGCGTGCTTGTAGACGAGCTGCGACTGTCCGTCGCGCCGCAGCAGCACACAGAAATTGTCGAACCAGGTGATGACGCCCTGCAGCTTCACCCCGTTGATCAGGAACACCGTCACCGGCACCTTGTTCTTGCGGACATGGTTGAGGAAGGCGTCCTGCAGGTTCTGCTTGTCACTGGCCATGGTTTTTTGCCTTTGTTCTTCTGGAATGCACGCTCGGAGCGCATTTTGCGGGCGCAATAAAATTATGGGGTGCCCGGGGGCGGGTTTCCACCCCAAAACAACGATCCCGCCGGCGCGATGCAACTCAGCCACGCCACGACTCGGGCAGGACGAGCGCGATCAGCGCCAGGATCTCGAGCCGGCCGAGGATCATCGCCGCCGCCAGAACGACCCGCGCCGCATCGCCCAGATCCCCGTAGAGCAACGGCCCCTCCCCGGCGACCCCGGCGAGCGGGCCCGTCGTCGTCAGCGCCGAGATCGCGAAGATGAGCGCGGGCTCGAAGCCGACCCCCGCAAGCGCGAGGAGCGCCAGCACTGCGACGAGCGAAATCACGTAGAGCATGAAATAGACCCAGGCCGCCATCGCCCCCTCGCGGCGCAGCAGCCGCGCATGGCGCCCCTGCCCGGCCACGGAGGCGGGATGCAGGATGCGCTCCATCTCGCGCACGCCGTGGCGATGGAGCGCGTAGACGCGCAGAAGCTTGAGCCCGCCCGCCGTCGTTGCCACGCCGCCACCGATGAGCGCGAGCCCCGCGAGGATCAGCCCCGCCGGCCCGAGCCCCGACAACGCGCCGACCTCGGCCCATCCCGGCGCGGCAAAGCCCGTCGTTGTCAGGAACGACGCCGCGGTGAAGATCGAACCCCAGAACACGCGCAGCGCCGCGGCCGGAGCCACCGTCCCGTCCGCCGCGAGCGCGGCGATCATGTGGCGCGCGAACAGCAGCCCGCCCACCGTCAGGATGATCCACAGCGCGATGCGAAATTCGGGATCGTCCACGAGGCTGCGCGGCTCGCCGGGCTGGATGCTGCCCGGCATGCTGCGCCGGGTGAGGGCAAAGACGAGAAACACGAGCATCAGCGCCTCCCCAAGCAGACCCGACGCCCCCATGCCCGCGACGGGGGAGATGCCGCTCGTCGCGAGAATCGCCATCGCATGCATCACCGCCACCAGCGGCGCATCCCCCGCGACCAAGAGCCCGATCGCGAGCACCGCGGTCAGCCCGCCATAGATCGGCGCGAGCTGCACCGCAAAGACGAACAGCCGCTGCGCGCCGCTATGGGCGGACGGACGATGCCCGGCGCCGAAATCGCCGCGCCGCCCCGGCCGCCCCGACAGCACTTCGAAGCCGCCCAGGTTGCGCGGCGCGAACAGCGCGAGCACCGACAGCAGCACGAAGAACCCGCCGAGCCAGCCCACCATCCCGCGCCAGAGATGCACCGGGTCCGGCACCGTCCCGGGTTCGGGGAACAGCGTCGCGCCCGTCGTGGTGAAGCTCGACACCATCTCGAACCAGGCGTCGAGAAAACGCGCCTCGCCCACCGCCTGCGCCACCGGGATCGCGAGCATGAGCGGCAGCACGACATAGGCGCCAAGCAGCGACAGCACCTGGCTGCGCACCGGGTCGGCGGCGGCATAGCGCGCCGTCGCGAGCCCGAGGATCACCACCAGTACCAAGAGCAGCGTCGCGGTGTAGAAGAAGGCGCGCGCCGTGGCGTGATCCTCGATCACCAGCGCATGCAGCGCGGGCAGGTACATCGCCAGCGCCCCGACCCCCATCAGGATAACCAGAAGCGGCAGCTCGAGCAGCAGGCGCATCTCAGAAATAGTCGATGGAGACCTGCAGCAGGCGCTCCACCTCGGGCACGTCGGCCGACAGCGCGAAAAGCACGATGATGTCGCCCTCGGTGATGCGGGTGCCGCCACGCGGGCGCAGCAGTTCCTCGCCGCGCAGCAGCCCGCCCACGAGCACGCCCTCGGGGAAATCGACATCACGGATGCGCTGCCCGGAGATCGGCGAGGTCGAGAGCACCTGCGCCTCCATGACCTCGGCCTCGGCATCGCCGAGCGAGTAGATCTGGCGCACCCTGCCGTGGCGGACATGGCGCAGGATCGAGGAGACCGTCGTGGCGCGCGGATTGATATAGGCGTCGATTCCGAGCGGCGCCATCAGCGGCGTGAGCCCGGGATCGTTGACCAGCGCCACCGCAAGCTTGCAGCCCGCCGTCTTGGCGCGCACCGAGGCGAGCATGTTGGTCTTGTCGTCGTCGGTCACGGCGAGCACGGCGTCGGCGCGGCGGATGCCGGCCTCCTCGAGAAGCGTCATGTCGAGCCCGTCGCCATTGAGCACGATGGTACGCTCGAGCGCGTCGGCGGCGATCTCGGCGCGCTTGCGATTGGCCTCGATGACGCGCACGCGGATGCGGCCCGGCCCGCGCTCGAGGGTCTGTGCGACCTCGAGGCCGACATTGCCCGCCCCGATGATCACGACGCGCTCCTGGCGCACCACCGTCTTGCCGAAGATCTCGAGCGTGCGATCGACATCATCGGTGTGGGAGAAGACATAGATCCGATCGCCCGGAAACAGCTGATCGCCCATATCGGGCGCGAAGAGCCGCTCGCCCCGGCGCACCCCGAGCACCACCGCGCGCAGCGTCGAGAACAGCTCCGTGAGCTGGCGCAGCGGCGTGTCGATGACCGGGCAGTCCTCCTCGAGCGCGATCCCCAGAAGCCGCGCGCGCCCGCCGAGGAAGTTCTCGATATCGAACGCCGCGGGCACCATGAGCCGCTGCAGCGTCGCCTCGGCGACCTCGCGCTCGGGGCTGATGACGACATCGACCGGCAGCTGATCGCGGCGGAAAAGGTCCGAATAGCTCGGCCGCAGGTAGCTCTGCGCGCGCAGGCGGGCGATCTTGCGGGTGACGTCGAAGACCGAATGCGCCACCTGGCAGATCACCATGTTGACCTCGTCGGAGTAGGTCGCGGCGATGATCATGTCGGCATCGGGCGCGCCGGCCTGCTCGAGCACGTCGGGATGGCTCGCAAAGCCCACCACCCCCTGAACGTCGAGCGTGTCGGTGGCCCGGCGGACAAGATCGGCGTTGTAGTCCACGATGGTGACGTCGTTGCGCTCGCCGGAGAGATGGCGCGCGATCTGCCATCCGACCTGCCCCGCGCCGCAGATGATCACCTGCATCCTGTCGCACCCCCGTGCCACCCGGCCGGCCGCGTCCGGCAGCCCTGCGTGTCAGAACCCCGCCGGGCGGTCAATCGCGCTTACTCGCCGGCCTCGGCGGGACGGCCCGCGAGCGCGCCGGTGACCACGCCGAGCGACTTGAGCTTGCGGTGCAGCGCCGAGCGTTCCATGCCGACGAACTGCGCCGTGCGGCTGATATTGCCGCCGAAGCGGTTGATCTGGGTGAGCAGGTATTCGCGCTCGAAGAGTTCGCGGGCCTCGCGCAGCGGCAGCGTCGCCACCGCCCCCGACAGGACGATCCCGGTGCCGTCGCCGCCGGCCTCGGCATCGCCCTGCAGCTCGCGCGCGGTGATCGCGCCGCCATTCTCGCCGAGGATAAGCACCCGCTCGATGACGTTGCGCAGCTGGCGCACATTTCCCGGCCAGCTCATGGTCTGCAGCATCGCATGCGCCTCGTCCGAGAGCGGCCGGCGCGGCAGGGTCTGGGTGCGGTGGAACATGTCGATGAAATGCGCGGCAAGCTCGGGAATGTCGTCGCGCCGCTCCTCAAGCGAGGGCACCGCGACGGGCACCACGTTGAGCCGGTCATAGAGCTCCTGGCGGAAGGTGCCCGCGGCGATCTCGGCCTTGAGGTCGCGCGTCGTCGAGGAGATCACGCGCAGATCGACGCGCACCTTGTCCACGCCGCCCGCGCGGGTGAACTGCTGCTCGATGAGCACGCGCAGGATCTTCGACTGGGTGCCGAGCGGCATGTCGGCCACCTCGTCGAGATAGACCACCCCGCCATGCGCCTGCTCGAGCAGGCCCGGCTCGTGGCCGCGCTCGACGCTCTCGCGGCCGAACAGGACCTCCTCCATGCGCTCGGGCTCGATGGCGGCGGCGCTGACCGAGACGAAGGGCGCCTGCGCGCGCGGTGAATTCGCGTGGATGTAGCGTGCCGCGATCTCCTTGCCCGCCCCGGAAGGCCCGGTGAGCATCACCCGCGCATTCGAGCGCGCGAGCTTGTCGAGCTGGCCCTTGAGCGCGCGAAACGCGCCGGAGCTGCCGATCATCTCGTGGGCGTCCATGTCGCGCTTGCGCAGCTCCTGGTTCTCGCGGCGCAGGCGCGACGCCTCCATAGCGCGGCGGATCACCACCATGAGCTGGTCGATGTTGAAGGGCTTCTCGATGAAGTCGTAGGCGCCCTGCTTGATCGCCGCGACGGCGATCTCGACATTGCCGTGGCCGGAGATGATGACCACCGGGATGCCGGGATTGTCGCGCTTGATCGCCATGAGGATGTCGATGCCGTCCATCCGGCTGTCCTTGAGCCAGATGTCGAGGATCACCAGCCCCGGCGGATCGGCGTTGATCTCGGCCATGCAGCCCTCGGAATCGGCGGCCACGCGGGTGGAGAACCCCTCGTCGCCGAGGATATCCGATATCAGCTCGCGGATGTCGCGCTCGTCGTCGACCACCAGGATGTCACTCATCTCACGCCTCGCTCTTCACTGTCGCCGCATCCGGCCGCTCGGCCGGCGCTTCGTCATGCACACCCAGAAGCGGCAGCCGCACCAGCATGCGCGCGCCCGTATGCGCCCCCTCCGCGAAGGGCGGCGCGTCGAGCAGATCGAGCATGCCGCCATGTTCCTCGATGATCTTCTTGACGATCGGCAGGCCGAGTCCGGTGCCCTTGTCGCGCGTTGTCACATAGGGCTCGACCAGCCGCGCGCGGTCCTCGGGCAGCCCGATGCCGTTATCCGAAATCGTGATGCTCACCCCGCCCGCGTCGCGCTCGAGCGCGACGCGGACCTCGGGGACGTAACCTTGCGGCGCACCCGCCGCGCGCAGGCTCTCGGTGGCCTCGGCGGCGTTCTTGATCAGGTTGGTGAAGGCCTGCGACATCATCGTCGCATCAACCTCGAGCGTGATCGGCGCGTCGGGCAGATCGGCCGAAAAGCGGATGTCGGACGCCGCGTTCTCCTGCAGGAGCAGGGCATCGCGCAGGATCTGCGCAAGGTCGTGCGGGCGCCGGTCCGGCTCGGGCATGCGCGCGAACCGCGAGAACTCGTCCACGATGCGGCGCAGATCGTTGGTCTGGCGCACGATCACATCCGTATAGTCCTCCAGCAGCGCGCTGTCCTCCGCGCTCAGCGCGCGGCGGAACTTGCGCTTGATGCGCTCGGCCGACAGCTGGATCGGGGTGAGCGGGTTCTTGATCTCGTGCGCGATGCGGCGCGCCACATCGCCCCAGGCGGCCATGCGCTGCGCGCTGACGAGCTCGGTCACGTCGTCGAAGGCGATCACGTAGCCCTCCAGCCGCCCGGCTTCCGACCGGCGCACCGCCATGCGCACCAGCAGGTTCTCGAGCCGGCCGCCGCGGCTGATGCGGATTTCCTCCTGCGCGACCGCGCCGCGGCGCTGGTGCTTGAGCAGCGGCGCGAATTCCGGCACCGCCGCGCCGAGCGGGTGGCCGTGAACCTGCCGCGCATTGATGTCGAGCAGCCGCTCGCCGGCGCGGTTGACGAACTCGATCCGGCCCTCGCCGTCGAGCCCGATCACCCCCGCCGTGATCGAGGAGAGCACCGAGTCGAAGAGCCGCCGCCGCTCCTCGATCTGGCGGTTGTTCTCCAGCAGCGCCTCGCGCTGGCCCTTGAGCTGGCGGGTCATCTGGTTGAAGACGCGGCCGAGCGTGGCGATCTCGTCATCGCCCTTCTGCTCGCGCACCTGCACGTCCATGTCGCCCTGCCCGACCCGCTCGGCCGCCGCCGCGAGCCGGCCCACCGGCTGCGACAGCCGCTCGGCGAGCCACAGCCCGAGCCAGACCGCCGCGAGCACCAGCGTCAGCGCAAACCCCAGATAGAGCAGGCCGAACTCGAACAGAAGCCGCCCGCGATCGCGCTCGAGCTGCTGATAGAGCAGCACCGTCTCTTGCGTCTCGTCGAGCAGGCTCAGCACATCGCCATCCACCGCGCGCGACACGTAGAGCAGCCGGTCCGCATAGGTCGGCAGATTGACCAGCGCGCGGAACTCGTCATGGTCGAGATCCTTGATGATGACCGTTTCGCCATCCATCGCGCGCTCGATGTCGGCGCTGCCGGGTTCGTCGAAGTCGAACAGGTAGGAGCGCTCGCCGCGCGCGCGGATCTCGCCGTCGGTGTCGATGACATAGGCCTCGCGCAGCCCGCGCTGGATCTGCGCCTGGGCCTGGCTGAGCATCTGGCGCAGCTCGCCGTCATCGATGAAAAAGCTCTGCTCGCGGGCGAGGCCGAGATATCCGGCGAGCGCCTCGGCATCCTCGATCAGGTCGCGCTCGTGCTCGGCCTCGTAGGCCTCGGCGGCGGCGAGCGAGTTGCCCACGACCTGGCGCACCCGGTCCGAGAACCAGCCCTCGAGCCCGACATTGATCGTCACCCCGGCGAACAGCGCCACGAGGATCGTCGGCACCAGCGCAATGAGCGCGAACACCCCCGTCAGCCGCAGATGCAGCCGCGACCCCGCCGACTGCGCGCGCCGCGCCGATATCATGCGCGCCACCCGCATCATCACGAGCGCCGCGATCAGCAGCACATAGATCAGGTCGGCCAGCAGCACGAGCCGCAGCGCGGGGGTGTCGATCCCCTCGCTCAGCGGGCCGAGCGCCAGAAACGTCGCCGTCGCGAGCACCGGTCCGAGCAGCACCAGCCCCAGCGTCGCCGCGTTCTGTACCCGCTTCTGGCGCCGCAACCGTTGCAGCCTGTGCCAGGTCGCGCTCTTGGTCGCCGCTCGCAATCGTCCCGTCCCGGCCGCTTTGCAGCCCCGCCTGTCCGCCCCCATGCTGGCGCACGGGGGTCACGCTATTGTTGCCTTATTACATCAACTTTCGGCGGCGTGTCACGCGAATATCGAGATCGGTGATCTTCTTGCGCAACGTATTGCGGTTGATCCCGAGCAACTCGGCGCAGCGCGCCTGGTTGCCCGACGTCGCCTCGAGCGCAATTTCGAGCAGCGGCGCCTCCACCTCGCGCATGATGCGCTGATAGAGGCCGGGCGGCGGCAGGGTGCCGCCATGCAGGTCGAAATAGCGGCGCAGATGCCGGCCCACGGAAGCGGCGAGCTTCTCGCCGTCGCCGGCATCGCGCAGCGGCTCGGCGGCGGGCTGGTTGCCGAGCGCGGCCTGCAGCTCGGCGGCGGCGATCTGGGGCTCTGTCCCGGTCGCGGCGAGCCGGCGCACGACATTCTCGAGCTGGCGCACATTGCCCGGCCAGCTGTAGCCGCGCACCAGGTCGAGCGCCTCGTCCGAGAGCACCCGCGGCGTGGCCCCGTCGCGCGCCGCACGGGCGAGAAAATGCTCCGCGAGCAGCGGGATGTCGTCGATGCGCGCGCGCAGCGATGGCACCGCGACGGTCACCCCCGCGACCCGGTAATAGAGGTCCTGGCGGAATTCGCCGGCCTCCATGCGTGCGACGAGGTCATTGTGGCTCGTCGCCATCACCCGCGGCCCGCCCTCGTCGAGCGCGTCGAGCATGCGCACCAGCCGCGCCTGGGTCTGCGGGTCGCAATCGGCGATCTCGTCGAGCAGAAGGCTGCCCCCCGCCGCCCGCGCCATCAGCGTGCGCGCCCCGGCCGGATCCTCGAGTTCGGCCATGTGCGCGATCAGGAAGGGCTTGTCGCGGCGGTCGGAAAAATCGTGGATCGCGCGCGCGATCAGCGACTTGCCGGTGCCCGACTCGCCGCTCACCAGCACCGGGATGTCGGTGTTCATCACCCGCGCGACGAGGCGGTAGAGCTCCTGCATCGCCGCCGTGCGCCCCACCAGCGGCAGATGGTCGTCATGCGCCTGTGGGCCGGGCTCGGGCTGTGGCGCGGCCACGCGCTTGCGCGACAGCGCCTTAGAGGCGCGCTTCATCAGGTCGGGCAGGTCGAAGGGCTTGGGCAGGTAGTCCCAGGCCTCGGCCTCGGCGGCCTGGATCGCGGTGGTGATGGTGTTCTGCGCCGAGATCACGATCACGGGCAGGCCCGGCCGCTCCTCGGCGATGCGCGGCAGCATCTCGAGCCCGTTGCCCTCGGGCATGATCACGTCCGAGATCACCAGATCGCCCTTGCCCTCGCCGACCCAGCGCATCAGCGTCGTCAGCGACGCCGTCGCATGGACCTTGCAGCCCGCGCGGGTGAGCGCCTGAGTAAGAACCGTTCGGATCGTGCGGTCGTCATCCGCGACGAGTACCGTGCCATCCATCAGCCTGCCTCCGAGTTGCGCGGCGCCTGCGGCAGCGAGACGCGAAACACCGTCCGCCCCGGCACCGACTCCACCGCGATCCATCCGTCATGATCCGAGATGATCTTCGACACCAGCGCCAGCCCCAGGCCGGTGCCGTTCTCGCGCCCGCTCACGAAGGGATCGAAAACCTCCTCGGCGATCGCCGCCGGCAGGCCCGGCCCGTCATCGATGATTTCCACCGTCAGCGGCAGCGCCCGCGGCGTTCCGTCGCGCCCGCGCACCCGCAGACCGTGATCGAAGAAGCTGCGCAGACAGATCGTGCCGCCCTTCGCGCCCGCGGCCTCGGCCGCATTCTTGAGCAGGTTCAGAAACACCTGCTGAAGCTGATCGGCATCGGCCCAGGCGAGCGGCAGCGAGGGGTCGTATTCCTCCCGGATCTGCATCTGCGCGGCCACGCCCATCGCCGACGTCTTGCGCGCACGCTCGAGAACATCGTGCAGATTGACCGGCGCGCAGGCCGGCGGACGCTGATCGCCGAACCGCTCGACCTGTTCGAGCAGCGAGAGCACGCGCCGCGTTTCGGCCACGATCAGGTCGGTCATCTCGCGGTCATTCGCCTCGAGCGACATCGACAGCAGCTGCGCCGCACCGGTGATCCCGGCGAGGGGGTTCTTGATCTCGTGGGCGAGCATCTGCGCCATGCCCACCGCCGATTTCGCCGACGCCTTGACCGACAGCGCGCGGCCCATGCGGTCGGCGAGATCGCGCGGCGCGATGAGCAGGATGAGCGTGTCGGGCGCGTCGCCGAGCGGCGCGATCTGGATATTGGCCTGCACGGCGGGGCGATCGTCGCCGCCGATATCGACATCATTGATGAACAGCGCCGCGAGGTTGCGCCGCACCCGCGCCAGCGCCTCGTCGAGCGCGGCGTCCAGCCGCAGCCGGTCCTTGAGCGCCGCGCCCGTCAGGCTGCGCGCGGGCAGGTTGAAGAACACCTCCGCGGCGGGATTCGCCTGCACGATCCGGTCGCCGGCGTCGATCATCACCGCTGGCACCGGCAGCGAGGTCCAGATCGTCTGGGCGCTGGGCAGGGTCATGCGGCGGCCTCGCGCACCGGCTCGAGCGCGGCGCGCACGAGCCGCAGCACCTCGGCGGGATCGCGCGCCGTGACCGCGGCGCGGCGCAGATCCGCAGGCGCGCCCGCTTCGTCGAGATACCAGCCCAGATGCTTGCGCGCGCAGCGCAGGCCCGTATCGCGCCCGTAAAAGCCGAGCATCGCCTCGTAATGCGTCCCCACCAGATCCGCGAGCGCCGCGCCGCGCGGGGCTTCGGGCACCGGCGCGCCGCGCAGCCCCACCGCGATCTGCGCCAGCCGCCAGGGCGCGCCCTGCGCCCCGCGCCCGACCATCACGCCGTCCGCCCCCGACGCGTCGAGCGCCGTGCGCGCCGTCGCCGTATCGACGATATCGCCATTGGCGAGCACCGGGATCGACACCGCGTCGCGCACGCGCCGGATCGCCGCCCAGTCGGCGCGCCCGGCGTAGAGCTGGCAGCGGGTGCGGCCATGGATCGTGACCATGCGAATGCCGGCAGCTTCGGCGCGGCGCGCGATCTGCGGGGCGTTGAGGCTGTCATGGTCCCAGCCGAGCCGCATCTTGAGCGTCACCGGCACGCTGACGGCGCCCACCACGGCCTCGACGAGGCGCAGCGCGCGCTCGGGCTCGCGCATCAGCGCGGCACCGGACTGCCCGCCGGTGACCTTCTTGGCCGGGCAGCCGAAATTGATGTCGATGAGGCGCGCGCCATTGGCCTCGACGCGCCGCGCCGCCTCGCCCATCCAGTGCGCCTCGCGCCCGGCGAGCTGCACGGCGCTGCGCTGCTCGCCAAGGCCGAGCGCGGCCCGCGCGCGGGCATCACCGCGCGCCTCGACCATCTCGCGGCTCGCAACCATCTCCGAGACGACGAGCCCGGCACCGAACCCGGCCACCACCCGGCGGAACGGCAGATCGGTGATCCCGGCCATCGGCGCCAGGGCCACCGGCATCGAAAGACCGAGTTCTTCGAGCGCGCCTGACAAATGCCCAATCCTTGTGCGTTCGCCCAGCAAATAAACCGGTGGTGCCCGCTTGGCAAACCGCTGGCGAAAAGCGGCCCGCCCCACGCGCCAACTGCCCATCTTTTAGGCATTCGTGCGCGCCTGTGCCACAGATTGCCACCGCAGCGCGATCGGTCTAGACAGGCACGACGATCTCAGGGGGCTGCCGCATGACCACCGCTGCCGTCATCGTCGCCGCCGGGCGCGGCCAGCGTGCCGGGGCGGGACCGCCCAAGCAGTGGCGCCCGCTCGCCGGGCGGCCAGTGCTCGCCCATGCGCTCGACGCCTTCCGCGCCGCGGGGATCGGGCACATCCTGCTCGTCCTGCACCCCGACGATTCCGACCGGGCCGCCGCGCTCGGTAGCGGCTTCGAAACGGTGCCCGGCGGGGTCAGCCGCGACAGTTCGGTACGCAACGCGCTCGAGGCGCTCGCCGGCAGCGGGGTGACGCGCGTGCTGATCCATGACGGGGCGCGACCGCTCGCCAGCCCGGCGCTGATCGCGCGGGTCCTGGCCGCGCTCGACAGCGCCACCGGGGCAGCCCCGGCGCTGCCGGTGACCGAGGCGCTGTGGCGCGGCCGCGGCGGGCAGGTGCGCCGCGGCATCGACCGCGCCGACCTCTACCGCGCCCAGACTCCGCAGGGTTTCGTCTTCGAGGCGATCCTGAAGGCCCACCGCGCCCATCCCGGCGGCGCGGCCGACGATGTCGAGGTCGCGCGCGCCGCCGGGCTTGACGTCGCCATCGTCGAGGGCGAGGAAGACAACATCAAGCTGACCTGGCCGGCCGATTTCGCCCGTGCGACGCGGCTCCTGCGCCAGACCGACCGAGGCGGAGGCGACAGGATGGATGTGCGCACGGGCAGCGGTTTCGACGTGCATCGCTTCACCAAGGGCGCGGGCGTCGTGCTGTGCGGGGTCGAGATCGCGCATGACCGCGCGCTCGCCGGGCACTCCGATGCCGATGTCGCGATCCACGCGCTGTGCGACGCGATCTATGGCGCGCTCGGCGAGGGCGATATCGGGGTACATTTTCCGCCCAGCGATCCGCAGTGGAAGGGCGCGGCGAGCCGGGTGTTTCTCGCGCATGCCTGCGCGCGCGCGGCGGAACGCGGCTTTCGCCTCGGCAATCTCGACGTCACGCTGATCTGCGAACGCCCGAAGATCGGCCCCCATGCGGGCGCAATGCGCGCCGGCCTTGCCGCGATCACCGGGCTCGAGGAGGGGCGCATCAACGTCAAGGCGACGACCTCGGAGGGGCTCGGATTCGCGGGGCGCGGCGAGGGGATCGCGGCGATGGCGGCGGCAACGCTGGTGGCGGCGTGACCCCGGCGCGGCTTTTGGCGACCTTCTTCGGCGCCGGACTCTTGCGTCCGGGGCCGGGGACATGGGGCTCGCTGGCGGCACTACCGGTGGCGTATCTGCTGCACCTGGCGGGCGGATTCGCGGCACTGGCGCTGGCGACCGTCGCGGTGACCGGCATCGGCTGGTGGGTCACGGCGGTTGCGACGCGCGGGCTCGACGATCCGGATCTGTCCGAGATCGTGATCGACGAGGTCGCGGGGATGTGGCTCGCGCTGTGGCCGGTCTCGCTCGGGGCGGCGATGCAGGGGGTCGATATTCTCGCGCTCTGGCCCGGCTGGATCACGGCCTTCGTGGCATTTCGCGCCTTCGACATCCTCAAGCCCGGCCCCGTCGGCTGGGCCGACAACATGCATACACCGTTCGGCGTGATGCTCGACGACGTCATCGCCGGGGCGCTGGCGGGGCTCGTCGTGGCGGCGGCGGCGGTGGTGTTTCATGCGGGGCTGGGGCTGTGAGCGCGGCGGCGATCGTTGGGCGCGCCCGCACAGCGGGGCTGCGCGTGACCGCCGCAGAGAGCTGCACCGGGGGCATGATCGCCGCGGCGCTCACGGATGTGCCCGGCTCCTCGGCGATCTTCGACGCGGGCTTCGTCACCTATGCCGACGCGGCCAAGCAGTCGCTTCTTGGGGTGGACCCCGCGCTGCTCGCCGCGCACGGCGCCGTTTCCGAGCCGGTTGCCCGTGCGATGGCCGAAGGGGCGCGTGCACGGGCCGGGGCCGATATCGCCGTGTCGGTCAGCGGCATCGCCGGCCCCGGCGGCGGCACCGCCGACAAGCCCGAGGGGCGGGTCTGCTTCGCGCTGGCGCAAGCGGGGCAGACGTCCAGCGAGACGGTGGATTACGGCGCGCTCGGCCGCGATCCCGTGCGCCGGGCGGCGCGCGACCATGCGCTCGGCATGATCCTGCGCGCGCTCGGCGGGGCGGCGGCGTGATCGCGCGGCTGTGAGCCCGGCGCGTTTGCCCCCGCGCGGATTTGCCCCATCTATCCGCTCCTGAACGATTTTCGGAGTGGTGAAGATGATCGACCGGCGCGAATTCGGATTGGGGCTCGGCGCGGCGGGCATGGGGCTCATGCTGCCGGGGATGGCCCATGCCCAGAGCCGCACGCGGCGCTTTCGCATCTATCGCGGCGACTCGGATATCGGAGAGCAGACCATCACCGTGACGCGCGAGGGCGGAAGCATCGAGGTCGCCGTCGATGTCGACATCGCGGTGCGCATCCTCGGCATCGCAGCCTACCGCTACACCCTGCAAAGCCGCGAGACCTGGGAGGGCGGCCAGCTCCTGCGCCTCGACGCCGAGTGCAACGATGACGGCACCGCCGAGTTCGCACGCGCCCGGCGCGAGGGTGACACGCTCGATATCGAGGGCTCGCAGTTTTCCGGCACCGTGCGCGGCACGCTGGCCACGACGACCTACTGGACCCCGGATTTCCTTCAGCGCTCGCTGTGGGTCTCCACGCAGGACGGAACGCCGTTCGACGTCGGCGCGCGTGACAACGGCATGGTCGATTATCCCACCGAGGCGGGCACGGTGCGCGCGCGGCACTGGTCGGTGACGGGTGATCTCGCGGGGCTGGAGCTGTTCTACGACGAGGCCGGCGAATGGATCGGCAACCGCTTCGATGCCGAGGGGGAGACGGCGGAATACCGCGTCGCCGAAATGGGCGGTGCGCTCGCGGAGCTGTGGAGCTGAACATGCGCGCCGCGATTCACTCGACACTGGGCCTCGCGCGCTCGCTCGCGATCTATTACGGTCGTCCGAGCCGCCAGCGCGGGCTGGAACGCTTCTATGGCGGGCTGCTCGGGCCGGGTGATCTCGCCTTCGATATCGGCGCCCATGTCGGCAACCGGAGCCGCGCGATGCGCAGCGCGGGCGCGCGCGTCGTCGCCGTGGAGCCGCAGGCGCCCTTCGCGGGCTTTCTGCGCCGCACCCTGCCACGCGACGTGACGCTCGTGACGGCCGCGGTCGGGCCCGTGGAGACGACCGCCGCGATGAGCGTGTCGCGCCGGCACCCCACCGTGTCCTCGCTGCGCGGCGATTTCGCCGCCAGCGTGGGCGACCGGCCCGGTTTCGAGCATGTGCGCTGGGACGCGGCGCAGCAGGTCGAGGTGACGACGCTCGATGCGCTGATCGCGGCGCATGGGGCTCCCAAGCTCGTCAAGGTCGATGTCGAAGGGTTCGAGGCCGAGGTGCTCGCCGGGCTTAGCCGGGCGGTGCCGCTGATCGCGGTGGAGTATCTGCCCGCCCTGCCCGATGCGGCGCGCGCCGCGCTCGCGCGCATCACCGCGCTCGGCCCCTACGAATTCAACCTCGTCACGGGCGAGGCCGGCGCCTTCGCCTGGCCGGATTGGCGCGACGACGCGGCGGTGCGCGGCTGGCTCGACGGGCTCGGTGCCGATGACGGGCCGGGCGACATCTATGCCCGGCTGCCCGGCTGACGCTCAGACCTCGAACTGCCCCACGACATTGCGCCACTCGCCCGGCGAGATCATCTTGCGATGCGTGAAACGCACCGAGTGCAGCGGCCCCTCGATCTCCTCCTGCCAGAACTCGATGAATTCGAACAGGCGCGGGTAATCCGGCGCCAGATCGTAGTCCTGCCACACGAAGGTATTGAGAACACTACGATAATCGGGCATGCGATAGACCATCTCGGCGGTCGTCAGCCCGTACCCCTTCAGCATCAGCTCGGTTTCCGATTCGCGCATTGAACGCCCTCTTGGCTGTTTCGATTCGCCATCATGCCTTGAGTTGATTAATTTTCAAATATTCCAGTCTGTTATCACTCCGCCGCCATGGCTGCCGGGCGGCTGCGGCAGCGGCCATTGCACCCCGTCTCGCGGTTCCGCTATAATGCGACGGACCAGATCTGGCAGCCAACACATCAAAGCGAGCAGCCGTGAGCGACACTCCCCAATCACCTGACGACGCGGAGGAATCCGCCGCGCCGAGCGGGCCGACGATCTCGATCGCCGACGAGATGCGCGCCTCCTATCTCGATTACGCGATGAGCGTCATCGTCTCGCGCGCGATCCCGGATCTGCGCGACGGGCTCAAGCCGGTGCATCGGCGCATCCTGTTCTCGATGCACCAGAACGGCTTCACGCACGACAAGCCCTACCGCAAATCGGCGCGCGTCGTCGGCGACGTGATCGGCAAGTATCACCCGCATGGCGACTCGGCCGTGTACGACGCGCTGGTGCGGCTGGCGCAGTGGTTCTCCATGTCGCTCAAGCTGCTGGACGGACAGGGCAATTTCGGCTCCATGGACGGCGACAACGCCGCGGCGATGCGCTATACCGAGGTGCGCATGGACCGTCCCGCGCAGGCGCTGCTGGCCGATATCGGCAAGGAAACGGTCGATTTTCAGGACAACTATGACGGCCAGGACCGCGAGCCCACGGTGCTGCCGGCGCGGTTTCCCAACATGCTCGTCAACGGCGCGGGCGGCATCGCGGTGGGCATGGCCACCAACATCCCGCCGCACAATCTCGGCGAGGTCATCGACGCCACGCTCGCGCTGATCGAGGATCCGACGCTGAGCGCCGAGGACCTGATGCAGTACATCCCGGCGCCCGATTTCCCCACCGGCGGGATGATCATGGGCCGCTCGGGCGCGCGCAAGGCGTATCGCGAGGGGCGCGGCTCGGTGGTGGTGCGCGCGCGCACCCGCATCGAGGAGCCGCGCAAGGACCGCTACAGCATCGTCATCGACGACATCCCCTTCCAGGTCAACAAGTCCACGATGGTCGAGAAGATCGCCGAGGCCGCGCGCGACAAGCGGATCGAGGGCATCGCCCATGTGCAGGACGAGTCCGACCGCACCGGCGTGCGCGTCGTCGTCGAGCTCAAGCGCGACGCGACGCCCGACGTGGTGCTCAACCAGCTCTTTCGCTTCACGCCGATGCAGACGAGCTTCGGCTGCAACATGCTCGCGCTCAATGGCGGCCGGCCCGAGCAGCTCACCCTCCGCGATTTCCTGACGCATTTCATCACCTTCCGCGAGGAGGTCGTCGCCCGGCGCACCGCGCACGAGCTGCGCAAGGCGCGCGAGCGCAGCCATGTGCTGTGCGGGCTCGCCGTGGCGGTGTCGAATGTCGACGAGGTCGTGGCCACGATCCGCGGCTCCGCCGACCCGGCCGAGGCGCGCATGCGGCTGATGGAGCGGCGCTGGCCCGCCGCCGACATCGCCGAGTATATCCGGCTGATCGACGATCCCGGACACACCATGAACGACGACGGCACCTACAACCTCTCCGAGGTGCAAGCGCGCGCGATCCTCGATCTGCGGCTGCAGCGGCTCACGGCGATGGGCGTCAAGGAAGTCACCGACGAGCTCGCCGATCTCGCCGGCAAGATCCGCGACTATCTCGCCATCCTGCGCTCACGCGAGCGGATCATGGGGATCATCTCCGAGGAGCTGCGCGAGGTGCGCGAGCTCTACGCCGTGCCGCGGCGCACCGAGATCGCCGCCTGGGAGGGTGACACCGAGGATGAGGACCTCATCGAGCGCGAGGACATGGTCGTCACCGTAACCTCGGGCGGCTACATAAAGCGCACCCCGCTCGCGGAGTATCGCTCGCAAAAGCGCGGCGGCAAGGGGCTGGCCGGCATGGCCACCAAGGATGACGACGTCGTCACCACGCTGTTCGTCGCCAACACGCACACCCAGCTTCTGTTCTTCTCCACCGACGGGATGGTCTACAAGCTCAAGACCTGGCGGCTGCCGCAGGGCGGGCGCAACGCGCGCGGCAAGGCGATCGTCAACATCCTGCCGATCAATCCGGGCGTGTCGATCGCGGCGATAATGCCGGTCGACAAGCCCGAGGCCGAATGGGAGAACCTTCAGGTCGTGTTCGCCACCTCGGCGGGCAATGTGCGTCGCAACCAGCTTTCGGACTTCACCAACGTGAAATCCAACGGCAAGATCGCGATGCGCCTGCCCGAGGGGGTCAGCCTCGTGAATGCGCGCATCTGTGATGCCGATGACGATGTGCTGCTGGTGACGGCGCGCGGCCGGGCGATCCGCTTTCCGGTCGGGGAGTTGCGCATCTTCAAGGGCCGCGAATCGACCGGCGTGCGCGGCATCCGGCTCGTCGGCGAGGACCACGTCGTCTCCATGGCCGTGATCCATCACTTCGAGGCCAGCCCGGGCGAGCGCGCCGCCTTCCTCAAGCAGCGCCGCGCCGTGGAGGGCACGCTCGACGAGGCGGCCGACGAGGACGAGGAGACCGCCGAGGCCGGCCAGCTCTCGACCGAGCGCTATGCCGAGATGTCGGCGGCCGAGGATCTGATCCTGACGATCACGACGCGCGGCCTCGGCAAGACGACCTCCGCGCATGACTACCCGGTGCGCGGGCGCGGCGGCCAGGGCGTCAAGGCGATGGATCTGTCCGACAAGCGCGGCCGCGAGACCGGCACCATCATCGCCGCCTTCCCCGTCGATGCCGGCGATCAGATCATGCTCGCCACCTCCACGGGCCAGTCGATCCGCTGCCCGGTCGAGGGGATCTCGTTTCGCTCGCGCAGCGCCGGGGGTGTGCGCGTCTTCGCCACCGCCGAGGGCGAGAAGGTCGTCTCGGTGGCGCGGATCGCCGATCAGGGCGGTGACGAGGAGGAGGTGTGACGATGCCGCGCGCCGAAACGCGCCCGGACTGGGTCGACCGGCTGCCCGAACTGCTCGACGCCCATGCGGCGCGGGCCGGGACGGTGACCTATGGCGCGCTCGCCGGCAGGCTCGCGATCGCGCCGCCGCAGCGCATCCGGCAGCTCGCGCGCGCGCTCGAGGAGCTGATGCAAGCCGACGCCACCGCGGGCCGGCCGCTGCGCGCCGCGCTCGTCGTCTCGCAGGCGCGCGGCGGGCTGCCGGCGCCGGGCTTCTTTGCCGCGGCGCGCGC
>LFCJ01000045.1_pt1 | contig 60748 bp, 57 predicted proteins | sample 643141 | NCBI WGS metagenome assembly LFCJ01 (sample SAMN03766243, study PRJNA286221) | soda lake metagenome | biome: soda lake; feature: Kulunda steppe; material: water; isolation source: sample B1-Br-g2 brine of Lake Bitter-1 | place: Russia: Kulunda steppe | collected 2010-07
TGCGGCGGCGGGAACGGCCGAAAGCGTCGCCAACGATCGGCTCCGGGAGGCGATCCGCGAACAGGACGTGACGATCGAAGGTGCCGATCTGCTCTCGCTGGTCGAACGCGGTGCCGGCGTCGACTCTTTGCTCTCGCGGGAGCTGGCCGACGAGTATGCGGCGGCGATCGACGCGGCTCGTGAGCATCTGATCGAGTCGATCGATCTCGACCAGGGAGAGGCCGAACTCGCCCGACGGGCGTTTAGCGACGAACCGACGTTCCCGGTCGAGCGCGACGAGGCGGCGATCGGCCGACTTCGTGAGGAGTTGACGGCTGCAAAGGAGCGCCGAGCAGGCCGCCTCAAACGCGAACTTGCAGCAGATCTCGCCGACCAGCGCGAGGGGGCTCGACAGCTGGTTCGGGACGCCCTCGAACTCGACGTCGAACTCGCGATCGCCCGCTTTGCCCACGAGTACGAGTGTACGTTGCCGGCGTTCGTCTGGGACGAAGGCGACGGAGCCGAACTCGGCTTCGAGATCGAGGGTGGTCGATCGCCGCTCCTGGATGAACCGCTCGACGCGATCGATCCCGTCGACTACGCGGTGTCGGGCGTTGCACTCCTCTCGGGAGTCAACAGCGGTGGGAAAACCTCGACGCTCGATCTCGTCGCAAGCGTGGTCGTCCTCGCACACATGGGGCTTCCCGTCCCGGCTACGAACGTTCGACTTCGGCGGTTCGACGACCTCCACTACCACGCCAAGACACAGGGCACACTCGATGCGGGGGCGTTCGAGTCGACGGTTCGGGAGTTCGCGGACCTCGCGGAGGGCGGCGAGGGCTCGCTCGTGCTCGTCGACGAACTCGAAAGCATCACCGAACCGGGTGCCAGCGCGAAGATCATCGCAGGGATTCTCGAGGCGCTGTCGGAAAACGGAGCAACGGGCGTGTTCGTCTCCCACCTGGCGGGCGAGATCCGCGAGATGGCCGACTACGACGTGACGATCGACGGGATCGAAGCGGTGGGGCTGGTCGATGGCGAACTCGAGGTGAACCGCTCACCCGTCAAAGATCATCTCGCCCGATCGACCCCGGAACTGATCGTCGAGAAACTCGCCGGACAGAGCGAGGCAGTGTTTTACGATCGGTTGCTCGAGAAGTTCGAGTGAGCGAGACCCGGTGTGGTCATGAATGGTCGCTCGAGAAGTTCGAGTGAGCGAGACTCAGTGTGGGTACGAGTAGCCGAGGGAGCAGCCGTGTTGGCACGATAAATCTGATCGGTTATCAGCAACAGGATCGTGCAAGTACAACGACTACCCCCGTTCCCGGCCGTTGGTGTGATATGCCTTACCAGTTCGAGTGTCCGCTGGGAAGCTGCCAGTTCATGCTTCGGTCAAGCAGCCACGACGAACTCGAACGACTCGTTCGAGCACACGCCCGCGTGAGCCACCGAGGGCGGATCGATCCGGCCGATATCGATCGCGGGACCGAGCAGATCGAACTCGCCTGAATCCGGACGGCGATCGCCACTGGACCGGTTCAGCGATGACGATCGGTTCCGGGACCCGTGGCTCTACGAACAACTAAGTGGCTACGACAGCGAGGTGAAAGTGATGGCAGACGACCCCGGCGAGGGGATGTTGTCGTGGGACGAGTCCGTGTTCAGAAACGAGCACGTCTTCGAGATCGACTACGTTCCCGAGACGTTCAAACACCGCGAAGAGCAGACTCGGAGTCTGACGTACGCGCTCCGGCCAGCGGTGCGTGGGTCACGGCCGCTGAACGTGATGGTCCGTGGCCCGCCGGGCACGGGCAAGACGACGTCGATCCAAAAACTGTACGACGAAGTCGGTGCCCAGACCAGCGACGTGCGGACGATCCGGGTCAACTGCCAGGTCAACGCGACCCGGTACTCAGTGTTCTCGCGGCTGTTCGAGGGGACGTTCGATTACGAACCGCCGTCGTCGGGGATTTCGTTCAAAAAGCTGTTCGGCCAGATCGCCGAAAAGCTCGTCGAGGAAGATCGCGTCCTCGTCGTCGCACTCGACGACGTCAACTACCTCTTCTATGAGAACGAGGCTTCTGACACCCTCTACTCGCTGTTGCGCGCCCACGAAGAGTATCCTGGCGCGAAGATCGGCGTCATCGTCGTCTCCTCCGACCCCGCCCTCGACGTCATCGACGAACTCGACTCCCGCGTCCAGAGCGTCTTCCGACCGGAGGACGTCTACTTCCCCGTCTACGACCAGCCCGAAATCGTCGACATTCTCGACGAGCGCGTCAAGCGGGGCTTCCACGACGGCGTCATCTCCCGATCGACGCTCGAACGGGTCGCCGAACTGACCGCCGAGAGCGGCGACCTCCGGGTGGGGATCGACCTGCTGCGACGGGCCGGGCTCAACGCGGAGATGCGTGCGAGCCGAACCGTCGAGATGCAGGACGTCGAAGAGGCGTACGAGAAATCGAAGTATATCTCCCTCTCTCGAAGCCTCTCGAACCTGACCGACACCGAACAGGCCTTGCTCGAGGTGATCGCCCACAACGACGGCGACCAGGCCGGCGACGTTTACGAGGCGTTCCGCGATCGGACCGACCTCGGCTACACGCGCTACTCCGAGATCGTCAACAAACTCGACCAGTTGGGGCTGATCGACGCCGACTACGCAGACGTCGAGGGTCGGGGCCGCTCGCGATCGCTCTCGCTGTCCTACGAAACGGACGCCGTCCTCGATCGGCTGGAGTGATACGGACACGAATCCGTCTGAGAGAAACCGGTGGAGTTGCGGACTGCCGATCGCCACAAAAGTACTACGCCTGGTCGATCGTCTTTCGGTAGTCCTCGACTGCCTCGATCGCGTTCGTGACCTTGGCTTCGGTGTTCCCGTCGGCTTCTCGCTGGACCTGCCTGAGCGTGTTGAGTCGGTCGTCGAGGAGCGCGTGATCCGGTTGGATATCGCTCATCACGTAGTCGGCGAGTGCATCTGTGGTTTCTCGAATCTCGTCGCGAACGCCGTCATCGGCGCTTTTGGCTGCCTGTTCGAGTTCGTCACGGGCTTCCTCCAGTTGCTCGCTCATGGGCCGCGCTATCCCGGCCCGGCGTATAACAGTTGCCCGGGCAGTGGCCACGTCCGATCGGGTGACCAGCGTTCGGTCGAGCTGAGACGGCTGTACGATCGGACTACTCCGAGGTATCGCCGTCGTACAGACTGTGAGCAGTCTTTCAGCCAGCCCGGCTGGACCGCCACGCACCACCGGAACCATCGTACGAGACCCCTTCCGATGGCAGGATCGACGTACGCCCGACTCGCCCGCAGGAAACGGTAGCGCTAGTCGTGTAACGATCGTGCGGCTATTTTTCATCTCACTCCTCCCCCTCGATTGCATCATGCCAGTATCACGACGGAACGCACTGAAAGCGATGGGTGTCGCTGGTGGGCTGACCGCTGCAAGCGGGACTGTCCTCGCAGTCGGCGAACACGAACACGACGAACGAAAAGACGACACGAAACCGGATGATAAGAAGAAACCGGACGAGGTACCCGCGGCCGCTGTCCGGGTTGCACACTTCTCGCCGGATGCACCGAACGTCGACGTCTTCGTCGACGGCGATCAGGTTCTCTCGGACGTCGCGTACGGTGACGTCTCACCGTACCTCGGGATCGAACCAGGGACGTATACGGTCGCGATCACGGCCGCTGGCGATCCAGCGACGGTCGCCTTCGAGGGGGAGGTGACGTTCGACGCCGCCTTCTACACCGTCGCTGCAGTCGGCGAACTCGAAGCAGGGACGTTCGAGCCGCTGGTTCTCCTCGACGCTGGCTCGGCGCTCGCCCGACTCGTCCACGCCTCACCCGACGCTCCTGCCGTCGACGTCTACGCCAACGACGAGCCACTGTTCGAGAACGTCGCGTTCACAGAGGCAACCGACTACGTGCCGGTTCCAGCCGGTGACTACACCCTCTCGGTCCGGCCAGCCGGTGATCCGGAGACGACCGTCGCGGAGTTCGACGTCACGCTCGAACTGGGAACAGCCTACTCCGCGTACGCGATCGGTTACCTCGAGCCGCCAGCGGACGTCGAAGCCCGTGATTTCACCGTCCAGTTGGAGGTCGACGGGCCGTTGGCCGACGCCGAGTAGCGTTCTTGGGTCCCGTTCGCTCGTTCTTTTTTGAACTGAATCAGGACGAACGCACCCCTGTCGAGTCGTAGGGATTATCGTAGCCACTGACCGTCGGTGTGCATCCGAGTGCATGGCGACTGTGCGATCGGGTGCAAACAGTTTCAGCTGTTAGGCTCTGTTGAAATCCTTAACCGGTGATATGTTTCTGCTGTCGTGCTGAATAGAGAGGATAGGTGCAGCAGGGCGACTCTGTTTGTTTCGCACCGAAAACGGAGAACCATCCGCTCACTACATGTGCGCACTGAGTATCAGTTGTGCTCTCGTCTACTACCAAATCACCGTGGGAGAAGGATGATGCTTATTGAATATCTATTCTACACGTGAACGAATATAGTATATGTCAAGCCTGTGGTTTTGTTCTATATTCTAAGACCACTACTGACCCTACCCCGAGGAATTGGGATTCATGTCCCGACTGTGGTGCTACTGTCTTCGATTTCGATGCTCGGTGAGTTGTCTGTATGCATCATACTGGTGCTACCGTTTTCGGTTCAGATGTCCTCTTCTATATACTATGAGTGAGGTTTGAATTATTCAAGTAGCTTTGTGGAATTGTACGGGTAGTTAGCATGTTCCCCAGCTGGGTTCGTACGTGTCCATAAGAACGGCACGGTCGCCGTTGGAATAATACTGGAGCCATAGAAAGTTACATTCCTCTGTACTTGCGGAATGATAATCCGCATTAAACGATTTCTCTGACTCGAACCCGTTCGAGTACGAAAACGTGTACTCTGCAGGTTCAGTTGACCATGATGGATCAATGATTCGCTGGTCATCGGTATCCAGTTCAAAGCTGTCCTCAAAAACTACCTCACCCTCGCGTACTAGCTTGAGATCAATGGTTTGTGGCTCATGTTCGTTGAAGACGCCGATGCTTCCGAGTCGAATCCCTGACTCAGAGAGGAATGGAATGTTTCCGAGGCACCCGGCGGTTGCTGAGGCCCCCAGTGTCGCTAGAACATGTCGCCGGGAGATATCCATATCATATCTTCTACACTTTCAAGATAATAGATTTTCGGGTATTGCCACATTCGCGCCCTGTATTCAGCACTCGGTTCCTGTCAGCCTTGAAGTATTTCAACAGAGCCAGCTGTTACTATACCACACTGGAACGTGACAGTCGACCATCCGATCGGGTAAAGTGCCTCGACCACTTCGAACCGATAATGAGTGACACCAGAGGCCCTCTCCAGCCCGATCGCCCGGACGTCGATCGCCCCTTCGAGGTCGACGCACCCTTCGACCCTGCAGGTGACCAGCCAGAAGCGATCGAACAGCTCGCAGACGGGTTTCTGTCGGGGATGGACGAACAGACGCTGCTCGGTGTCACGGGCTCTGGGAAGACGAACACCGTCTCGTGGGTGATCGAGGAAGTCCAGCAGCCGACGCTGGTGATCGCCCACAACAAGACGCTCGCGGCCCAGCTGTACGAGGAGTTCCGGAACCTCTTTCCCGAAAACGCTGTCGAGTACTTCGTTTCCTACTACGACTACTACCAGCCCGAAGCCTACGTCGAACAGAGCGACACCTACATCGACAAGGACGCCTCGATCAACGACGAGATCGATCGGCTGCGCCACTCTGCGACCCGGTCGCTGTTGACTCGCGAGGACGTCATCGTCGTCGCCTCGGTGTCGGCGATCTACGGACTGGGTGATCCGCGCAACTACGTCGAACTGGCGCTTCGGCTCGAAGTTGGCGAGGAGATCGGCCGCGATGACTTGCTCGCGCAACTGGTCGATCTGAACTACGAACGCAACGACGTCGACTTCACCCAGGGGACGTTTCGGGTCCGGGGCGATACGATCGAGATCTACCCGATGTACGGCCGCTATGCGGTGCGAGTCGAACTCTGGGGTGACGAGATCGACCGGATGGTCAAGGTCGATCCGCTGGAAGGGTCGACCCACGGCGACCAGCAGGCCGTGCTCGTCCACCCTGCGGAGCACTACTCTATTCCGGAGACGAAACTCGAGCGTGCGATGGACGAGATTCGGGACGACCTCGATTCCCGGATCAGCTACTTCGAGCGCAAAGGCGACCTGATCGCCGCCCAGCGCATCGAGGAGCGGACGACGTTCGACCTCGAAATGATGCAAGAGTCGGGCTACTGTTCGGGGATCGAGAACTACTCGCTGTATCTCTCCGATCGGGAGTCCGGCGAGGCTCCCTACACGCTGTTGGATTACTTCCCCGATGACTTCCTTACCGTTGTCGACGAATCTCACGTCACCCTACCCCAGGTTCGCGGCCAGTTCGCCGGCGACAAATCACGCAAAGACTCGCTCGTCGAGAACGGCTTTCGACTCCCCACCGCATACGACAACCGGCCGCTGACCTTCGAGGAGTTCCAGGAGAAGACGGGCCAGACGCTGTACGTCTCGGCGACGCCGGGGGAGTACGAAGAAGAACACAGCGAACAGATCGTCGAACAGATCGTTCGACCGACCCATCTCGTCGATCCGGCGATCGAGGTCTCCCCCGCGAGTGGTCAGATCGACGATCTCATGGATCGTATCGATAGACGGATCGATCGCAACGAACGCACCCTCGTGACGACGCTGACCAAGCGGATGGCCGAGGATCTGACGGAGTATCTCGAGGAGACGGGCGTTGACGTCGCGTACATGCACGACGAGACTGATACGCTGGAGCGCCACGAGATCATCCGCTCGCTCAGGCTGGGCGAGATCGACGTCCTCGTCGGGATCAACCTCCTGCGAGAGGGGCTCGACATCCCCGAGGTGAGCCTCGTCGCGATTCTGGATGCCGACCAGGAGGGGTTCCTGCGCAGCGAGACCACCCTTGTCCAGACGATGGGACGGGCCGCCCGCAACGTCAACGGCGAGGTGATCCTCTACGCCGACGAGCCCTCCAACGCCATGCAGTCGGCGATCGAAGAAACCCAGCGCCGCCGCCGGATCCAGCAGGCGTACAACGAGGAACACGGCCTCGAGCCCACCACGATCGAGAAGGCGGTCGGCGAGACGAACCTCCCCGGCAGCAAAACCGACACCAGCGAGGTTTCCGGGCGCTCGCTCAACGACGAGGACGAGGCCGCCCGCTACATCGACGAACTCGAGGATCGGATGGAGGAGGCCGCGAACAACCTCGAGTTCGAACTCGCGGCGGACATTCGCGATCGGATTCGTGAAGTGCGCGAGGAGTTCGAACTTGACAGTGGGGATGAAGGAATCGCACCGCCGACAGACGAGTTTTGAACTGGCCTTGCGGCCGTCCAGCATCGTCCGAAGAAACGATCAAACCACTAACTCGGTGCGGAGATGACGCCCCCTCGTCTGTACAACTGAGTAGACGAATCGATCGCTTCTCACCACGCCCCGACAAAGCCAAAGTTGTATATTCGGCTATTCATTTCCTATGAACTAGGATGACTAACGTGTGCGTTATCGGCTGTGGAAACATGGGCGGGTCCCTGCTAAAGGGACTCTCGGATATAGAGACTTACACGCTGACAGCGTGTGACCTGGATCCAGCGGCCCGCGAAGCCGTTTCGGCGTTCTGTGCGGAAACGACGGCAGAGACTGACGTCGCGTCCGATGCGGATATCGTCGTCATCGCGGTCAAACCGGACATCGTCGAGGCTGTTCTCGACGAACTCGATCTCTCATCGGACCAGACGCTGGTCTCGATCGCCGCTGGCGTCTCGACGGACGTCCTCGAACCGCGAACGGATGCGACTGTCGTTCGGGTCATGCCGAACCTGGCAGCGGAGACGGGGAACATGGCGGCAGCTGTCACTGGGGAGACGATTCCCGACGCGGTCCGAACCATGCTCGACGACGTCGGCGAGTACGTCGAAGTCGACGAAGCACAGATGGACATCGCGACTGCGGTCAACGGCAGCGGTCCGGCGTTTGTCTTCTACCTCCTCGACGCGATGAAAGCAGCCGGCGTCGCCGGCGGGCTCGACAACGACGAAGCCAAAACACTCACCGCACAGACGTTCAAGGGCGCTGCCGAGACGGTGTTACGATCGGACCAGTCGATTGAGGAACTGATCGATGCGGTCTGCTCGCCACAGGGAACGACGATCGAGGGGATGGAGGTTCTCTGGGACACCACTGCAGACGAAGCCGTCGCCGACGCAGTGGCCGCAGCCGAGCGCCGCTCTGCAGAGCTTGCTGGCGATCGCGACGATGAGTGATTCCATGCCAGCCGACAACGAGATGCAGGCGAGACAGCTCGCAGCCAACGCCGATCGCGTGATCGTCAAAGCGGGGACGAACTCGCTTACTGACGAGTCCTCGAATCTCGACAACGAGAAACTCGACAAACTCGTCGATGACATCGCTGCGCTCCACGATGCTGGCAAAGACGTGGTGCTCGTCTCTTCGGGTGCAGTCGGCGCCGGAAAGGGGCGAGTCGGCTACACTGGGGAGACCGTCGAGGAATCCCAGGCGCTGTCGACTGTCGGCCAGAGCTTCCTCATGCAACAGTACACCGAGAGCTTTGGGCGCTACGACAGGAAAATCGCCCAGCTCTTGCTCACTCAGCACGACCTCGAAAACCCCGAGCGGTTTACGAACTTTCGGAACACGATCGAGACGCTGCTGGAGTGGGATATCGTCCCGATTATCAACGAGAACGACGCCGTCGCGACCACCGAGATTCGGATCGGCGACAACGACATGCTCTCGTCGTCGGTTGCGCTCGGCATCGACGCCGAGTTGCTCGTTACGTTGACAGACGTCGGCGGCGTCTACACCAGCAACCCGAAAGAGGACGATACGGCGACGCTGATCGAGGCTGTCGGCCAGAACTACGACGAGGTGCAGGCGATCATCGACGAAAGCTCGACCGGCTCGTTCGGCGGTATCCAGACGAAAGTCCAGGGTGCACGCGATGTCAGCGAACACGGCATTCCAGCGATCATCGCCAGATCCACGGAGCCAAACATCCTGCAAAAAATCGCTGCTGCCAAGCCGGTTGGCACAGTATTCGTTCCCATAAACGGAGTCACCGATGACTGAGACCACAGCCAAATCCAAAGCGAACGCAGCACAGCGCGCAGCACTCGAGCTCGCACAGTGTTCCGATGAGGAGCGACGATCGGGGCTACTGGCGATCGCCGACGCGATCGACGAGCACCACGAAGAGATCCTCGCGGCGAACGAGAAAGACGTCGAACACGGGAAACAGCTGCTCGAAGACGGCGAGTACAGTCAGGCACTCGTCGATCGGCTGAAACTCTCGCCGTCGAAACTCGAGAGCATCTCCGAGATGGTCAGAAGTGTCGCCGATCAAGAAGACCCACTGGAAAAAACGCTAGCTGCACGGCGACTGGACGAGGGCCTGGAGCTGTACAAAGTCGCCGTCCCGATCGGCGTCGTAGGAACCGTCTTCGAGTCACGACCCGATGCGCTGGTTCAGATCGCGGCCCTGGGCCTGAAATCCGGCAATGCTGTCATCCTGAAAGGCGGGAGCGAGGCAGCACACTCGAACCGGGTGCTGTACGAGATCATCCGAGAGGCGACCGCCGATCTGCCCGACGGCTGGGCACAACAGATCGAGGCTCGCGAGGACGTCACTGCTATGCTCGGTATGGACGATACGATCGATCTGCTCATGCCACGGGGCAGCTCGGAGTTCGTGCAGTACATCCAGGACAACACGACGATTCCGGTGCTCGGACACACTGAGGGCATCTGTCACGTCTACGTCGACGACGCCGCCGACCTCGAGATGGCGACCGAGATCGCCTACGACGCGAAGGTGCAGTACCCTGCCGTCTGTAACGCCGTCGAAACGCTGCTCGTCCATGACGCCGTCGCCGAGTCGTTCCTTCCGGATATGGTCGATCGCTACCGCGGGGCTGGCGTCGAACTCCGTGGTGACGAGGCCGTCCGCGAGATCGTCGACGTCGACCCGGTCACAGACGACGACTGGGAGACCGAGTACGGCGATCTCGAACTCTCGATCAAGACCGTCGACTCGCTCGATAGCGCCATCGACCACATCACCACCTACGGCTCGAAGCATACGGAGTCGATCGTCACCGAGGACGCCGATCGGGCCAGCCGATTCATGCGCAGTCTCGACTCGGCAAGCGTCTTTCACAACGCCTCGACGCGCTTTGCCGATGGCTACCGGTTCGGCCTCGGTGCCGAGGTCGGCATCAGCACGGGCAAGATCCACGCTCGCGGTCCGGTCGGCCTCGACGGGCTGACGACCTACAAGTACCATCTCGAAGGCGACGGCCACCTCGTCGCAACCTACGCGGGGGAGGACGCCAAACCGTACCTCCACGAGGAGTTCGATGGCGAGTGGACGCCCAGCCGACACACCGATCGGTAGAATCGCGACGGTCTCGATCCGTCGATCGGCACCCCGTGCGTCTCCAGCAATCTTGGACGAGCGCTAGTGCTCGTCGTCGCGCAGGTGTTCGATCGCGTGTAGTTCTACGACTGGCACGACTTTGGCGACGATGAGGAAGAACAGCGTCACCATACCGATCGTGCCGATGATGCCCATCATTTCGATCCAGCTTGGCCAGTAGGTGCCGGGGGTTGCCTCGTAGATCTCGAACGTCGGGTGGTAGAACCCTTCAACGACGAAGAGGATCTTCTCGAACAGCGTCGCAGAGAGCACCACGATGGCCGCGCCGACGGCTCGCATCTTGGTGAACAGACTCGGCCGAATCGTCTGTGCGAAGATGAACGCGAGGACCAGGAAGACCCCCGTCATCGCGGCCTGATAGATCGGGTGGGCGACTCGCGCTTCCGCGGCGACGCTCAGATCGACGCCCGCCGCAAAGAGGCCGGTGACGTTTTGCTGGAGCTGGAGCCAGAGGAAGAGCAGACAGAAGAACCCGAGCCACAGCAACAGGCCACGGAAGATGTCGTCAGTGATGATGTGATCCCAGTCGTAGGCGTTCCGGAACGCAAACGACAGGAGAATCACACCGCTGATCGCGGAGGTCAGGGCGATCGTCAGAAACTGTGGCCCCTGGACGCCACCGAACCAGAGCGGGTACGTCGGGAGCACCGCGAACAGCCACGGAATCACACCGCCGTGGAGCAGGAGTGGGGCCATGATGATGATCGCGAGTGCGATCCACCAGACCATTCGCTGGACGATCTGGTCTTCTTTCTCGGTGTAGCCGAACGTGAGCACCTTGTAGACCGGCTCGAAGTGATCGGGAAGCTGGTCACGCAGCCGGTTGACGTCGTAGCGGACCGTCAGTCCGAGATAGGTCGCCGTCAGCACGAAGTAGGCCGTGATGACGGTCACGTCCCACACCAGTGGTGAGTTGTGGACCGTAATGTGGTAGTGGCCGAGCACGCTCGTGACCATTCGATCGGGCCGGCCTGTGTGGACGAGGATGAACAGGCCCGCTGCGGAGAGTCCCGCAAGCGTCAGCAGTTCGGCGAGGCGTGCGACCGGCATGTACCGATCCATGCCGAGCAGCCGGACGGCCGCCGAGAGGATGATCCCGCCGTGTGCGATGCCGACCCACCAGATGAATGCGCCGATGTATAATCCCCACGTTACCCCACCACCGGTCCCCCAGTCTGCAAGACCGGTGACGACCATTCCCTCCGCGAGCTGGTATGCCCAGCCGAGCATGAAGAGCCCGAACGCCAGACCAGTGAGGGCGACCAGCGCGTAGTATTTCGTCGATGTCTGCTTGATCGGACGAAGAATGTCCGCTTCACTCGGCGATTTCGTGGCCATCGTGAGAGTCCTTCGCTAACACAGGGGGGCGAACTACTTGCTTCCGTCCTGTGAATGTGCAAGCCCCTTCTTATTAGGATGCGTGTCCCCGGGTTGATCACTCCTCTCCCCGTTTTTTTGAACGGTGAAACCAGTCCGTCGAATCGGGATTCCAATTCTTGGGGGCGTAGAGTGTACACTGTGTTGTGTGATGTCACGCAACACACACGATTCGGCAGACGCAGACAGCGAGACAGAGCCGCCACGGCGGACACTGCTCGGTGCGATCGGCGCGTTGACAGGGGTGACGGCGCTTTCGGGGACGGGGACTGCCCAGCAGGCAGACGGCGAAGTCCAGACACGTGGCTGTAGCGACGCGGCGCTGACGCCGGAGGACTGGTCCGACGGCTCGATCACCGTCCAGGCGTGTTCGACGGGCGGACAGGTCCAGGTTAGTGTCACCGGTCAGATCTCCACCGATCGGTACGTCGCGGATCCGTTCACTCTCCCCTCGAGTCAGACGCTCTCCGTGTCGCCGACCGACAGACAAACGCTCTGGTTTACAGGCCGACTCACCCAGCTTACCTGTTCGAACGATGACCTCAATATCGGTATTGCCCACCGGGGATGAGCACGCCCACGGCGACGTCGTGGACGATCGCCTCGTGTGCTGTGGAGTCGTGTTCCGCTACTGGGAGTCGTGTGCCGCTACAGTTCGAGCGTGTAGACGACTTCCCGACGCGTCTCATCTCCGATCTCGACTTCGCCTTCGCCGGTCTGCTCGAACCCCTGTTCCTCGTAGAACTGTCGGCCGCTCTCGTTTGACGCGAGATCGATCGCCCGCATCCGTTTCATATTGAAATCCTGCAGGTCTTCACGAAGGCGTTCGTGCAGCGCGGTTCCGATCCCCTCGTGTTGGTGATCCGGATGGACGGATAGCCGAAGGATATCGCCTTCGTCGTCCTGGACGACGCCGTGGGTAAAACCGACGATCTCACCGTCTTTTTCGGCGACCAGAAACGCCGTTCCCGGTTCCGAGAGTGCGTGTTCGAGCGCCTCGTCGCCGTACCACTCGTCGATCGTCGTATCGACCGAGCCGGGATCGAGTTCGTCGTAGGTGTCGTGCCAGGTGGCTCTGGCTACCTCTCGGATCGCCTCTCGATCGTCCATCGTCGCTGGTCGAATTTCCATGTGTGGCGCTACGGTATCGAACGGCAAAGTGGTACTACCCCTCTCGTTAGGGGGGACTCCAGCTGTCGGATTTTATAACTCGCGCGTGTAGACCGCCTCAGTATAGTACTCACCGTCGATCTCGACGGTGCCCTCGCTGGTCTGCTCGAAGCCGAGCCCCTCGTAGAACGCACGACTGGCATCGTTGAAAGCAAAGTCCAACGAACGGACACGGTCGACGTCAAAGCGTCCGACTTCCTCGAGTAGCTGGGCATGGAGCTCAGTTCCGACCCCCTCGCCCTGGACGTCCGGATGGACGTACAGCCTGAGAATATCCGCCGTGTCTCCCTGGGCGACGGCGTGGGTGAACCCGACGATTTCGCCCGCTTTTTCGGCGACGAGGACGATCGTCCCGGGTGCTTCAAGCGGCATCGAGTCGTCGGTATACCAGTTGTCGACAGTCCGATCGATCGTCTCCGTGTCGAGTTCGTCGTAGGTGTCGTGCCACGTCTCGCGTGCGACTGCCCTGATCGCCGCAACATCGTCGGCGGTCGCCGATCGAATCTCCATACCTTGTAATTGATAATGATAATACAAAACTGTTAATCGGCGGTCGAGGCGGATACCTCGACCCTTGAGGTCGGGGTTGTTGACCACTACGGACTGTCCTGTGAGCACTTGAACTCGATTTTCGTCGAGTCACCACTGTCGGTCGGCTTCGTACAGACTGCTGTCCGTCTCACTCGCGGACGTCGAAGCCCCGATCGCGAAGCAGGTCCGGGACGCGATCGCGGTGATCGCCCTGCAGTTCGATCCGGCCCTCGTCGACCGTCCCACCGGTTCCCATCGAGGACTTCAACTCCGAAGCGATCGCCTGAATATCGGATTTCGGGAGGTCGAGCCCTTCAACGATAGTAACCGGCTTGCCGTACCGACGTGATTCCATCCGGACCGAGAGTACCTGCTGGGCGTGCTCGAGGTCGTCGTGGCTGTCGAGGTCGTCGAGCAAATCGTCGAGCGAGTCGTCGTTTGACACGGAGGCCTGTTCGCTTCCAAGCGGCAAAACACTACGCTATCGTCGGCGTTCGCGACCGTCGCGCTCGCTGGTACGACGGACTCGGCCGACGCAGTGACAGCCGCGGTGGTGTGAGACTCAGAGCCGCTTTTTGAGTGTTCGAGCCGTCTTCTCGCCGACACCCGAAACGCTCTGGAGGTCTTCGAGGCTCGCCTCCCGGACGTTCTCGACGCTACCGAACCGGCCAAGCAGCCGCTTGCGTGTCTCGGGGCCGACACCAGGGACGTCGTCCAGTACCGTCTTCACCTCGTCTCGGACGGTCTGGTGGTACTGGACAGCAAACCGATGGGACTCATCACGCACACGCTGGAGCAGATGCAGGTGTGGCGCGTCCGAGGGCCATGAGTACTCCCGATCGGGCGTGATGACGCGCTCTTTTGCTTTTGCCAGTCCGATCGCTGGCACGTCCCAGCCGACCTCAGCCAGTGCGTCTCGTGCGGCCGATAGCTGGCCCTCGCCGCCGTCGATCACCAGTAGATCTGGGTCGGGTCGATCGTCGCGCCCCTCGACGGCTCGGCTGGCCCGCCATTCGAGCAGTGTGTGCATGTTATCGTAATCGTCGTTCTGGTCAGTGAGCTTCTTTCTGCGGTAGTCTGCCTTCTCGGCGCTGCCGTCGACGAACGTGACGTTGCTTCCGACCGCCGCACTGCCCTGGGCGTGGCTCACGTCGAACCCCTCGATTCGTCCGGCTGCGTCGAGTCCGAGCGCATCCGCGAGCATGCCATACTCGTCGCGCCCGCCGACGTTTTGCCGCGCGTTCTTGAGCGCGAGTTCGACTAACTTGGCCTCTCGACCCGCACCGGGCACCCGGACGCTCACCCCTTCGGCGTCGAGCCACGCCGCGACCTCGTCATCGCCGTGACGTTCGGAGAGCAACAGCGCGTCGGGGAGCTCCCGCTCGGCGTAGTACTGCACGATAAACGCTGCGAGGACCGCAGGAACGGTGCTGCGGGTCGCGCCGTTTCCCGCAGTGTCACGGCCTCTAGCCGCCTCAACTTTACTGCCACCGTCTCCACCCGCCTCGACTTCAGTGTCATCGTCGCCAGCTGTCTCGACGCCTGTGCCATCGTCGCCAGCCACCCCCACGTTAGCGTCGCCGCCTTCCACTCTCGGCGCGTCCATCGTGTGTCGATCCCGATCGACCAGCTTCCCTCGTTCGGCACGCAGCCGGGCGACGGTTGCGGCTTCACCTTCGATCGCAACGCCGAGCACGTCGACCGTCCGTTCGTCGCCGATCGACTGGACTGCCTCTCCACCCTCGCCGTGGAACGCCTCGACGGCTTCGAGGCGATCGCGCAGGTTTGCTGCCCGCTCGAACTGCTGGTTTTCGGCTGCGGCTTCCATCTCCCGGCGGAGCGGATCGGCGAGGATTCCCGTCTCGCCCTCGAAGAAGCGTTCGATCGCGGTGACGTCTTCCCGGTAGCTCTCGAGATCGATCTTGCGGGTACAGGGTGCCGTACAGAGCCCCATCTCGTAGTCCAGACAGGGTCGATCGCGCCCGGCGTACTTGTGATCGGAGCAGCCCCGGAGCCCGTAGGTCTCCCGAAGCGCCTTGATTACGGTTTCGACCCGTCCCATGTCCGTATAGGGGCCGAAGACGGTTGCAGACTCCTCCGGATCACGGGTGACTTGGATCCGTGGAGCCTCGTGGCTCGTCAGCTGTACCATCGGGTAGGACTTGTCGTCTTTGAGCCGGACGTTGTATCGAGGCTGGTGGCGCTTGATCAGGTTGGCTTCCAGAAGTAGCGCCTGTGTCTCGGTGTCTGTCACCGCAATCTCGACCGTGTCGGCTCGCTCGACCATCCGACGAATTCGGGCACTGCGCGGATCGGCGTACGAGCCGACGCGGCTCCGAAGGTCGACGGCTTTCCCAACGTACAGCGTCGTTCCGTCGGCCTGGAACTGGTAGACGCCAGGCTCACGCGGGAGCGATCGAGCACGCTCGCGAACCCCGTTTCCGTCCATCGGCGGCGTTATGCAGTCGACAGGTTTCAGCCTACCGTCACCGATCGGGCTCCAGTGGGTGCTCCTGTAGCCGAGTCCACTGTCGGCGTTCGTCGGTGGCTCGGATGTCACCACAGCGTCACCCTCCGTCTTCCTGGGAGCGACTGTTCGCCGGATCGAGTGTCCCGTCCGGCTCTGCGGTGCGATCGTCGCCATCAGTACTGCCGTCCATACTGGTTGCTTCAGGTCCGATCGCGCCCGTGAGAGCCGGGACGACACCGCGCTCCAGGTCGCCGTCGCTGACCGAGAGGTCGAGATTCTCGTCGTCGGCGATCCAGAGGATGAGTCGGCGCGATCGCGATCGGGCGTACTGAAGGGCAAAAAGCAGACCAACGAGGAGCACGACGAACCCAGTTCCCAGCAGTGTGAACTCGAACGCCGTAAGCAGTGACTCGACGGCCGCAAGCAGGCCATCGACGGCTCCGGATGCAGGTCCGGCTCGTTCACCACTGAGAGTGGCGACGACGCCGGCCGCGTCGACGAGTAGGCCTGCAGCGAGCAACCCGCCGCCGAGCACGCCAGCGGTGAGCGCCCACCTGGCCGATCGCCAGTTCGAATCGGTCTCGACCGTCACGTTCCGGACGTTCGGCCGATCGACGGTCCGAAAGTCGGTTCCGTCACGCTCCGGCGTGAACACGAGGACGCGATGAGTCGTCACGACGACGACCGCCGAATCGAGTTCGACACGATCGCGCTCGCGTTCCCCATCGAGGAACAACTGCTCGGCGTGGTCCGTCCACTCCATCGTAGCGCCCTCTCTCGCATAGTTACAAAGTACGTCGGTGCTTACGGACCGACACCAGTACGGTACCCCATCCTCGGTCCACAACATTCTGAGTTCTCTCCACAACATTCTGAGTTCTCTCCACAACGTTCTGGGTTCTCAGTCCACAACGCTCTCGGTCCTCGGTCCACAACGGCTGTGTATGAGTACGCCGACGGTACAGTGTTGGCTCGTCGAACGATCGTTCGACGATCGCAACCTCGTCACGATCGTGTACGCAACGCCCGATGGCTCGCAGTACCACCAGCGGGAGCGGTCTGCGATGTCACTGCAAACCGGGTCGACCGTCACCGCGGCGACCGAGATTGCTGTAGCCGATCTCGAACCGGTTCCCGACGAGGAAACACGAAGACGGTACGCAGCCGAGGTCGAACGGACTGTCGAACGCTACGAGCCGGACGATCCGATTTAATACCAGTTACTAATTCTTTCGAAGAGATAATGTATGGTATCGACCCTGAGTAACAAACCTTATCCGGAAACGGTGTGTCACCTCAGGTACCTATGCCCGCAATCACAGTCGACAGCCTGACCAAATCGTATGGTCAGACGCTCGCCCTCGACGACCTCTCTTTCGAGGTCGAGGAGGGGGAGGTGTTCGGCTTCCTTGGTCCCAACGGGGCTGGAAAGTCGACGACGATAAACGTCCTGCTGGATTTCGCTCGTCCCACCGCGGGGCAGGTCCAGGTGCTTGGACGCGATGCGCAGGCACACAGCCGCGAGATCCGATCGCGAACCGGTGTCCTCCCTGAAGGTGTCGAAACCTACGATCGGCTCACCGCTCGGCAACACCTTGAGTTCGCGATCGACTCGAAAGGGGCCGACGACGACCCACACGCCCTCCTCGAACGGGTCGATCTGGCCGACGCGATCGATAAAAAAGCCGGTGGCTACTCGAAGGGGATGTCCCAGCGGCTCATGCTTGCGATGGCACTGGTCGGAGAGCCCGAACTCCTCATCCTGGACGAGCCTTCGACTGGCCTCGACCCAAACGGCGCTCGTGAGATGCGCGAGATCGTCCGCGAGGAAAACGCCCGCGGTGCAACGGTGTTCTTCTCGAGTCACATCATGGAGCAGGTCGAAGCGGTCTGTGACCGCGTCGGCATCCTTCGAGACGGCGAGATGGTCGCCGTCGACTCCGTTGAGGGGCTGCGCGACTCCCTCAGCGGCGGGACGGCGCTCCGTGTCACCGTCGATCGGATCGACGACGACGCCCTCCAGTCGGTTCGATCGCTCCCCGACGTGAGCGACGCCGTTGTCGAGGGCCAGACCCCACCGACGATCGTCGTTCATGTCGATGGCTCGAAGACGGCCGTCCTCTCGGCGCTTGAAGATCACGGGATCGAGGTGCAGGACTTCTCGACAACCGAAACCTCGCTCGACGAAGTTTTCGAATCGTACACGACGGGGATCCAGGCATGAGTACGGAAACCGCCGACGGTTCGGCAGCGACGACGAGCCCGTCGAGTTCGATCAACCCCGAGAGCGTCCGTGCGGTCGCCAAAAAGGACTTCCAGGACTCGGTTCGATCGTGGCTGTTCTGGGGGCTGAGCATCTTCTTTTTCACACTGCTGGTTACCGTCACAGGAGCGATGGCCTACTTTGGCGAGGACATTGCCGCCGAGGGAGTGACGACCGAGGTTCTTGTCGTGTTCGTCAGTGAGATAACGCGGCTGATTATCCCACTGATCGCGCTCGTTCTCGGCTGGAAAGCGATCGCTGGCGAACGCGAGACCGGCAGCATCAAGATCCTGCTGTCGCTGCCGCATTCGCGAAAAGACGTCCTCCTCGGCAAGCTGCTCGGCCGATCGGCCGTGCTGTCGCTCTCGCTGACGATCGGGTTCGTGCTCGCGGCCGTCGTCGTCGCCGCGTTGCTCGGATCGTTCGATATTGTCGACTACGCTGGTCTGCTCGTGATGTCGATCATTTACGGCATCGCCTACACGAGTATCGCTGTCTCGCTGTCGTCGCTAACCCGATCGACGACGATCGCCGGGGCGGCGATGTTCGGCGTCTTCGTCCTGTTCTACATCGTCTGGAACGCGATCGAAACCGTGTTCCAGCTGTTGATGAACCGTGGGACGATCTCCGGTGAGACGTACACCGTCAGTTTTGACGGCCAGGAACAGGAGCTCGAACGACTCCCCGACTGGGCGCTATTCATCGATTCGATCGATCCAGGCAACGCCTACGCAAACGGCCTCTCGTTGCTGACGAGCGCCGCCGAAACCGAACTCGGCGTCGCGATTCAGGAGGCCCAGTTCGATGGGAGCGTTCCCTTCTTCCTGCAGGACTGGTTTGGCTTCCTCATCCTCCTGTTCTGGATCGTCGTCCCACTCGCCATCGCGCTCGTCCGGTTCGACAGCGTCGATCTGTAGCGACCGGCGATCGCCGATCGCTGACCGATTTTCCCCGCGCTGTGACTGTCAGTGACGCCTCACCTACCGAGGACTGCCACACTGGGGCCGTTTGGCGAGACGTTTAGGTAGGGGTCTGTGGTAGTGAGGCTGTGACCGACTGCATCTTTTACGGTGGGAAAGGCGGTGTCGGGAAAACGACCTGTGCGGCAGCAACTGGGCTGCAACTGGCCGACGCCGGAGAGACGGTGCTGGTCGTCTCGACGGATCCGGCGCACTCGCTCGGAGACTCACTGGGGACAGCGATCGGGCCGGAACCAACACAACTCGACGACCTGGGCGGTGCGATCGACGACTCGAACACAGCAGGTGAGCTGTGGGCGGTCGAGATCGATCCCGACGTTCGCAAGGAACGGTACGAGAAGTTAGCACAGGCACTCGCCGCCGATCTCCGCAGTGCCGGAATCAAACTCGACAAGGACGAGGTTGAACGAATCTTCGCCGCAGGCTCACCCGCCGGCAGCGACGAACTCGCCGCGCTCGACCTCCTGGTCGAGTACGTCGAGTCGGGCCGGTGGGACACCGTCGTCTTCGACACCGCACCGACGGGCCACACCCTCCGGCTGTTCGACATGCCCGAAGTAATGGGACTGGCCCTCGAGACGACCCGATCGCTCCAGGGCCAGGTTCGCCGGCTCGGCAACGCGGCCCGCAGCGCCGTTCTCGGACCGATGTCGATGATGACCGGGAACCGCAACGACGAGGCCGATCTCGAGACGTTTCAGGCGCGACTCGAACGCGCTCGCGATATTCTTGTCGACCCCGATCGAACCTCGTTTCGCGTCGTCCTCCACCCCGAGGGGATGGTGATCGCCGAATCCGAACGGCTCGTCGACCAGCTCCGCGAGGGCGACGTCTCGATCGATCGGCTCGTCGTCAACCGGGTCTTCGAGGATCCCGAAGACGAGTGTTCGCGGTGTCACTCCCGTCACCAGCGCCACGCTCGCCGCGTCAGCGAGATCCGGGAAACGTTTCCAGAGCTCGACGTGATCACGCTGCCCGAACTCGACGGCGAGGTGGAGGGCCACGAGGCTGTGTCGGCGATCGCCGATCGGCTCCCAGAATGATAGAGATCTAGACAGAATGTTCCCTCTAGAAGCCCGATTGCAGCGAGAGCTCCGTTCTGCTCTCTCTGGCGGTCCTCTCTCGCTCCACCGAATGTCTGCTATAAAACACTAACCACGAAACTTATGCGTTATGACTGACTGATTAGCACCGTAGCTGGCACGCTACGGTTCGACGTGAAACTATTCGAGACGTACTTCAAACGGCTGCGCCGACTTCGTCAGACACCCGTATTCAAGTGTGTGAACTGCGGCTGTACCGCCAATACGAACGAGTTCGGCTGTACGGAATGTTGGTCTGAGCGACTGGTTCGGGTCAAGTAGGTCCCAGCCATGTGGCGCTCGACGATCGAAGCTGTCGCTCATTTTGCCGGTCGCTTATTTTGTGTCCCCTACTTATCCTGCGTCCCCAAGTTATCTCGCGTCTCCGAGTTCCCCTGCGTCCCCGAACTCGATTCCACGCTCGGCGAGTAGCTCTCGGAACTCCTCCTTGTCGACGATCGGGACGTCGTTTTCCGCGGCATCGTCACGTTTCGTCTGTCCGGGGTTTTCGCCGGCGACGAGGTAATCCGTGTTTCCGGAGACGCTGCTCGTCGCGTTGGCGCCGTGGGCTTCGACAGTCTCAGCGGCCTCGCTGCGGGTAACGCCTTCGAGCGAGCCGGTGAAGACGAACGTCAGTCCCGCCAGTTCGTCGCCGCCGCTCTCGAGGTCGGACTCCTGCGGTGAAACGTGTTCGAGGAGTGCGTCGACCGCCTCGGCGTTGCCCTCGCTTGCGAAGAATTCGTGGATCGTCTCCGCAACCGTTTCGCCGATGTCGTCGACGCCTTCGAGTCGATCGGGCTCGCACTCGGCGGCCTCCCGGAACGCCTCGAAGCTGCCGAACTCGCGGGCGAGCTCGCGGGCCGTCGCCGGGCCGACGTGGGGGATGCCGAGCGCCGAAAGGAAGTCCGGAAGCGGCGGCTCGCGACTCGCGTCGATCTCCGACAGCAGATTCTCGGCGCTCGTCTCGCCCCATCCCTCCAGTGCGGTGAGTTCCTCGCGATCGAGTTCGTAGAGAGCTGCGACCGAGTCGAGGAGCCCTGCATCGACCAGCTGCCGGACGCTCTTCTCGCCCAGCCCCTCCAGATCGAGGCCGTCGTCGCTGGCGTAGTACTCGATCGATCGCCGGAGCTGGGCGTCACAGGTGAGCCCGCCCGTACAGAACGCCATCGGCCCGTCGCGTTCGATCGGGCTCCCGCAGATCGGGCAGCTGTCGGGCAGTTCGTAGTAGCCCTCGCTCCCCTTCTCGACGACCTCCTCGACGTAGGGGATGACGTCGCCCGCACGCTGGACCCGAACCGTGTCGCCGACGTTGACGTTCTTTTCGGCGATCTCCTCGGGGTTGTGGAGACTCGCTCGTGACACCGTCACGCCGCCGACGTCGACCGGATCGAGCAAGGCGACGGGCGTGACTCGTCCGGTCCGCCCGATCTGGACCGCCACGTCCGCGATCGTCGTCACCTCCGCCCGGGCGGGGAATTTGTAGGCAAACGCCCACCGATCGTGGCGGGCTGTCTGGCCCAGTTCCTCGCGGGCCTCGCGATCGTCGACCTTGATCACGACGCCGTCGATCTCGTAGGAGAGGTCGTCTCGCTCTTCGAGCAGCCGATCGCGGTAGTCGATCGCTCTCTCGATGTCGTCGACGACCTCGACTCGATCGTTCACCCGTAGCCCGTACTCCGGGAAGCGCTCCAGTTCCTCGCAGTGGCTGTCTTCGAGGTCGCTGGCGTTCAGTACGTCGAAGAAGAAGACGTCGAGAGGGCGATCGGCGACGACGGACGGATCGAGCTGTCGGATCGTCCCGGCAGTCGCGTTCCGGGGGTTGGCAAAGGGCTCCTCGCCGCGTTCGATCCGCTCGCGGTTGTGGGCCTGAAACGCGTCTTTCGGCATGTAGACCTCACCGCGAACAGCGAGGAAGTCGGGATGGTCACCGTGGAGTCGCTGGGGGACGGAGCCGATCGTCCGCGCATTTCGCGTCACGTCGTCGCCCTCACGACCGTCACCGCGGGTGACCGCCCGATCGAGGCTGCCGTCTTCGTAGACGAACTCGATCGAGACGCCGTCGAATTTGGGTTCACAGACGTACTGGATCTCGGCTGTGCCGATCTCGCGCCGGACCCGCTCGTCGAACTCGCGGACGGCTTCGGCCTCGCCGCTCTGATCGATCGAGAGCATCGGTGCGACGTGTTCGACCGTCTCGAACGCCTCGATCGGCTCCCCACCGACGCTTCGCGTGGGGCTGTCGGGGTGGGAGAGGTCGAAGGCGTCTTCGAGCGTCTGGAGTCTGGCGAACAGCGTGTCGTACGTTCGATCGGCAATGATGGGGTCGGTTTCGACGTAGTAGCGTCGATCGTGCTCGCGGATGGCCTCGCGAAGGAGGTCGACCTGCTCGCGTGCGTCGTCTTCGGAGAGGTCTTCGATCGGCTCGAAATCGGTAGGCGGGTCCCGGATGTACGGGTTGCCGTCGGATTCGTCCTCGTCGGCGACAGACATTGGTTGTCCGGAGGTAGCTCCTCGGCGCTGTTAATGCTACTGAAACGGTTCGATAGCCCCAGTGTCACGTCCCGGGAGACAGCCGGAAACCGATCTGGACGAGCGTCTGTGGCGTCCGACGGAACTTGGCGTGTCGAAGCCGGTGGTAACCCACTGTTTCTCACCGCGGGAGGTGGCGTAATCGAGTGTTACGCATCGATTGGCCGGCCTATACTGAGATCTCCCGCTGTGCCCTGCCGATCGCCCGTTCGATCGATGCGATCACTTCCAGGGGCTATCACCGACTTCCGCGCGCACTCGCGGCCCGACTCGGATACGACAGTCAGCCCGGGGCAGGGCGATACACAGCAGCGCATAGCCGTCGGCGCGTTCGTCCTCCTCGAGCGCCTGTGGCGGCCGGCGGTAGTCGACAGCGTTCGCGACGTCGATCTCGTCCGGACCGCGATCGTCGGCAGCATCCGGTTCGATATCTTCGGGTTCGTCTGACTCACTACCGACGGCGAGCACGCGGCCGACACAGGTTATACAGGTCCCTTTCCGGCAGTCCGAGGGGAGCCGGACACCGGCCCGCTGTGCGGCTTCGAGGACCGTCTCTCCCTCACCGACTTCGATCGTCCGATCCGAGCCGTTCGGTCGCTCAAGCGTCACGTCGTATCCAGTCATCGGTAAATAGTACCCGCTGAACCGGGTTTAGTCCAGTGGTCAGTACGGCCAGTACGACCTCCACAAAAAGACGGGGATCGGGAACGGCTATCGAGGTACGGCAACTCGACAGCGTTCGTGACGTCGATCTCGTCCGGACCGCGATCGTCGGCAGCATCCGGTTCGGATCGATCGGCCCGGCGTGTTAGTTTCAGAGACTGTCTACCAGCTCGAACTGCACTCACGAGCCGACGGCGGCGAGATTCGATTCCGGGGCTCCGTTCTGCCGTAGCGGCGTCACGATTGCGGGTCGTTCTCAATCACTCGTTGGCTCGTCCTCCAGTGTCAGCATCTCTCCCCGTCCTAGCCAGGGACGATCGGCACCATGGAACGCCAAATGAACGAGACCCAGTACTTTACCCGTCCGGGCCCCTACGACCGACTAGATGGGACAGGGAACGGAGTACGGTCTGGTCGACGACAATGAGGTCGAGACGCCAGGTGACGAGTGGGAAGAAATCGACGTCTCGGAAACCGAGGCCGACCGGATCGCGAAAAAGCGCGATCGGGAGTTCGAGCAGTTTGAAGAGCGGATCAAAGACGCAGACCAGTTCAAAGTCGAACAGTCGGTGTTCGACGACGCGACCTTCGCAGCCCTTTACAAACTGGTCCAGGACGGCTACGTCGAAGCCTTCGGCGGCCCGCTCTCGACGGGCAAGGAGGCCAACGTCTACCACGCTCTGGGAGACGACCGTGAGGTCGCGGTGAAGATCTACCGGATAAACGCCTCGAACTTCCGACAGATGCGCGACTATCTGGAGGGTGACCCACGCTTCGAGGGCCTTGGCGGCAAAAAGAAAGACGTCGTCCTCGCCTGGACGAAGAAGGAACTCGCCAATCTCGAACGCGCAAAGAAGGCCGGTGTGCGGGTTCCAGAGCCGATCGCGACCGAGCGCAACGTCCTGGTCATGGAGTATATCGGGAACGAGGACGGCCGCGCGAAGCGACTCGGTGAGGTTCACATCGAGAACCCCGAGACGGCCTACGGCGTGATGCGAGAGTATATGCGCCGGCTCTACTCTGCGGGCATCATCCACGGCGATCTGAGCGAGTACAACGTGGTCTTCCACGAGGGACAGCTCGTAATCATCGATGTCGGCCAAGCAGTCACCGTCCACCATCCCAACAGTCGCGACTTTTTGGAACGGGACTGTGAAAACGTGGCGAGTTTCTTTGCCCGGCAGGGGATCGAGACCGACGCCGACGAACTCCTCGAGTTCGTGACGACGCCGGAGCCGGACCCGTCGCAGGACTGAGGTCAGTAGCGAGCTACCGCCGAGCGGTTCCGCTCTGCGTGTTTGCTGGCGAGATCGGCTTTCACTGTTATTTCTGGCCGAGTTATGACGGTGAGACAGTCATTAGCGTCGCCATTCAGGCACACAATCGTCTCGGTCCGGTTTCCGAACCGTCGTTGGATCAGATCGATCCTGGCCGCGTCTTTCGATCCGTCCCACACGATCGGAGAGGGTATCGTCCGAGGTGACGAGACGGACACCATCTCCCGAACGGTTTAGTGGCTCGCCCTCGCTCGACCGTGTATGCACATCGGGATCATCTCAGACACCCATGACAACGTCGCAGCGATCGAGCGGGCAACCGAGATTTTCGCCGAGGAGGGCGTCGAAATCGTCATCCACTGTGGCGATTTCGTCGCACCGTTCGTCCCGCCACGGTTCGACGAGTTCGAGCTCCACGGCGTTCTCGGGAACAACGACGGCGACGCCGCGAATCTCCAGTCGGCGTTCGACGATCTAGGTGGCGAGAGCGAACTCCACGGGCGGTTTGCGAGCCTCGAGTTCGACGGGCTCTCCATAGCTGCCCTTCACGGCGAAAGCCGCGAGGAGGTCGAAGCGATCGCTGCTGGCGACACGTACGACTTCGTCTGTTATGGCCATCATCACGAGCGCGAACTCGCCGAGGTGGGCCGAACGACGGTCCTCAACCCCGGTGCACACGTCCTGCCGGGCTCCGAAGCGGACCGGACGATCGCCATCCTCGACACGCTCTCGGAGTCCGTTCGGTTCCGGTCCGTGCTCGAGTGAGGCTGCGGCAAGAGCCGGACGACGGTGGCTCGGTCGACTTATCCATACTCCCTGTTCCTCGTCAATGGGAGCAAGCGAGAGGAATACGGTCGGCGGAGTACAAGACTGTATCAATGGTTGACGATACCGCTCGTTCCGATCGCTCCGACTCCGATGACGGGCCCGATCCCGGCTCCGACGACGTGGCCGCCGCAATTCGAGCCGCGAGACTCGTGTACGGGGCCGTCCTCGTCGATGACCGACCGACGTTCCTCGAGTGTGTCGACCGCAACGCCTTCGAGGACAACGCTAACGCATCGCTCTATACGGCGTTCAATAGCCTCGGTGCCGACCTCGTCCCGTTCGTCCACGAGACGGAAGCGGAACTGAGAGAGGCGCTTCCGGCGACCGTCGCCGACGCACTCGAGAACGACGACCCGCCGCGGGAGACGGCGTTCGACCGAGCGGCGTCGATCGCTGGCGATGCACGTGCGTCCTATCTGCTGGTCAATACCGAAGACGACGAGTGGAAGCGCATTCGGGACGTTGCGTCCGACCGATTCGGCGAGTCCGACGAGGTATCGGACCCTCGGCTTGGGAAGTTCGTCGTCGCTTCGGCTCTCGTCGACGAGTCGAGAGAACGATTCGCGGAGCTTCCGGACGGTGTCGACGCCGAAGACGTGGGACTCATCCAGTGGAAAGGGTGAGCGCCCGACTATCGGTTCCGGACGCCTGCACCGTCCCGGTCCGTCTCTCGGTACTCGGTTGATGTATCGTCCGTTTCTGCACCCTCGAGGTCGACGCCAGCGGCTGCCGTGCGATTGACTGCCCCGACCCTGTCCAGTACTGTGTCCTGTAGCTCCCGGAATCGGTCGGCTGCAGGGCTCTCTTTGAGGGCCGTAACCGGCTGGTCGGCGTCGCTCCCGGCTCGAATCGCCGGATCCATCGGTATCTCGGCTAGCAACGGGACGTCGAACTCGTTGGCGACTCGTTGCCCGCCGCCGCTTCCGTACAGATCGTGCTCGTCGCCACAGCTCGGACAGCGGTAGGCGCTCATGTTCTCGACGACGCCCAGCACCGGGACGTTCTGGTCGACGAACATCCGGATCCCCTTCCGCACGTCCTCGAGGGCGATGTCCTCGGGTGTGGTGACGACGACGGCTCCCGTCACCGGCGCGTGTTGCATCAGGGTGAGCTGTTCGTCGCCGGTGCCGGGCGGGAGGTCAACCAGCAGGTAATCGAGGTGTCCCCAGTTGGTCTCCCGAATGAGCTGTCCCAGCAGTTTGTCGATCATCGGGCCCCGCAACATCGCGGGGTCGGTGTCCTCCTCGGTGAGGAAGGCCATACTCATCAGTTTGATCCCGTCGGCTTCCGGCGGAACGATGTCCCCCTCCGGGCTCATTCCCGGCTGGGCCTCGATGCCGATCATTCCCGGCACGTTCGGCCCGTAGATGTCCGCGTCCAGCAGGCCGACTCGAGCACCGGTCTGTGCGAGCGCGGTCGCGAGGTTCGTTGCGACCGTCGTCTTGCCGACACCGCCTTTTCCGGACGCGATCGGAACGACGTTGCGAACCTCCGGGAGGGGGCTGTGGGGATCCGTGTCCGGCGGACTCGCGGATACCATCGGCTCGAGGTCGAGTTCTTCGATCTCTTCGCGGATTCGGTCGCCCATCTCCATTTCGGCTGGCGCGTACGGAGCGTCGAACGCAACCCATACCGTCGCGGTGCCGCCCTCGTCGTCGACGTCAATGTCGTCGATCAACCCGAGCGAGATGACGTCCGACCCGAGCGCGGGATCCTCAACGGAGCGCAACTGGTCGCGAACCTGGTCCTCATCGACCATCGTGGTCACCTCCGTGTAGCGCCTCGATTAGGTCTGCTCTCTCGACGTCGACGGCACCAACACCATCGGCGCTGTTGCCTTTTCTGTGCCGGATCCCGAGTCGATCCAGGCGATCAGCGAGTCGCCCTCCGTCGTGCTCGACGAACCGTTCCGTTTCGTCGGCCAGACGCCGGTAGAACTCGGTGTCGGCGTGGCTTCGAATGTCGTCGGCGAACTCGGCGACCCATCGCCCGAGATGGGCGACAAGGAACTCGTACTGTCGTCGTAGGTAGTTGGCCGCCGTTTCGTACTCGCCGGCCGCCAGCGCTTCGACTTCGTGGATCGAGAGCAAATAAACGAACTCGAGTTCGGCGGCAACGTGATCCGCTGGCTCGTCGAGCCCGACGTCGACCCGTTCTTGCCGATACTCGTTCATCACTCGAATGGTCGATTCCGTCATCACCCGATCCGGATCGTCGACGTAGGTCGATTCGTACGGTGGTGCGAGCACCTCGAACGGACCCACGAACAGCTTCGCGTAGTCGACGCGCATCGACTCGAGGTCCGTCATCGCCTCGTCCAGTTCGTCGGCCGCGACCTCGAGGTCCAGCTGTCGGTCTTCGTCACTCGTTGCGTCCGCAGCAATCTCTGCCAGTAGTCCTGCAAGCTCCCCGTCGGGCTCGTGGAAACACTCCGCCAGGAGCTTGTACGTGTTCACCCGGCATCGTTCCGGAGCCAGCAGATCGTCGTCTGATAGTGTCTCAGTCATGGTTTGTCTCGTGTTCAGGCTCTGTCGTCAGACAAGAGTCGTTGGTATCGTCGCGTTCTCCCGGCTCCGTCGCCGTCACGTCGGTCCGTTCGCCGTTTACGGTACGTTCCTGAGGGTTCCGACGGAATAAACGGCGATCGGTGTTAGATTTTCTCTACGTCGACTCGTACGTCGCCGTAGAACACCGAGCTTCCGCTCAAGCGATCGTATTCCGCGGAGATGAGGCGGTTGTTACTTCCGCCGTATTCTTCCTCGCCGAACTCTTCGGACGCGATGCGGCCGTAGGCCCAGTGACCCTGCCCCCAGGTCTTCGCGATCGTGCCGGGCTTGACGCCCTCCCACAGCTTCGCGGCAACCTCAATTTCACCCGCCGGGGAACTGATCCGGATCTCGTCGCCGTCTTCGATGCCCAGTTCCGCGGCGTCTCGTGGGTTGAGCTTGGCCAGGTCTTTCCAGGGTTCGTCGCCCGGATTGACGTCCTTGAACTCGTGGAGCCAGGTCGTGTTCGCCGACCGCCCCTCGCGGTTGAGTCGATCCTTGTAGTCGACGAATCTGAACGGGTAGTCGCCGTCGTCACCCATGTCGTACGGCTCCTCGTAGTGAGGCACGTACGCGTGTTGTTCGCCGTCGGTTCTGGCCAGGTAGTTGCACGTTTCGAGGACATCGTCGACGTCCGTGTCGTGTCGTTCGGCGTGCCCCTCCAGACCGTCGGGATCGTCGACGTCGAACTCGAGTTCGGGGTCGTCGTCGGGATCGACGTCGGTGTCGGGCCCGACCCGGAGCGTCTCCGAGAAGAACTCGAAGCGACCCGTCGCGGTCGGGAACTCGCCGCCCTCGGACGGCCAGCGCTGCCTGTATTCCCAGTGGTCGGAGTTCCAGACGCCGACCTCGCGGAACTCCTCCCAGCTACCGAACTCGTCGCCCGGCGGCGCCTCCACCTCTGGGTCCCACATCGGCTGGGTCCGGAGTTTGGCTGCGTTCCGCGAGAACGCCTGTGCACGGAGTTCGCGGTCCCTGAAGCTGTCGCCATCGTACTCGTCGCTGGGCGCCAGTCCGGTTTCAGGATCCTCGTACTGCTCGCAGTACTCGAGCAGGTTGTCGAAGCCGCGATCGGCCAGCTCCTCGGCAATCAGGTGAACGATCTCGGTCTCGTCGGTCTTGACGTCCCACAGCCGGCCGTTGTCGAGGACGTCCGCCGGATCGTCGGGATCGTCCGCCAGCACCGGCTGGTGGAGGTTGATCGATCGCCGACCGTTCGCAGTGCTGCGTAGCTGGCCCCACCGCTCGAACTGGTGGTGGGTCGCCGGCAACAGGATGTCGGCGAACCACGCCGTCTCGCTCGGGTGCGTTTCGATCGTGACGTGGAAGGGGATCTTCTCGAGTGCCGCCTCCCAGCGCTGGCTCTCGGGGTTCGAGAAGGCGTAGTTGTTCCAGTAGGAGATCAGCAGCTCGATCTCCATTGGGTCCTCTTCGAGGATGCCGTCAGCGGCGTTGTTCGTGACAACGCCGCCACCGGACTGGCCGTCTTTGAGCACGGGGTGGTCGAGCGCTCCGCGCTGGTCGATCTTGTCGCCAGTACCGTTTTCTTCGGGATAGGCGAGCCCCTCCTCGGCGATCTCGTCGATGAACTCGTCGGGGCCGGGAAGGCTCGCCGTTCCGTCGTCGGGCGCGTACAGGGTACCGCCCTCGTTGCCGACGGAGCCGACGAGCCCGTTGAGCGCGTGGACCGCCATCGCGGTGTAGGTTCCCCGAACCTGCATACAGGGCCCACCGCCGAGCCAGGAGATGGCGTTCGGCCCGGCCTGGGCGAATCGCTGGGCGACCCGTTCGATCTGTTCGGCGGGGACGCCTGACTCCGCTTCGGCCCACTCGGGAGTCTTGTCGTTGAGTTCGAGGTTCCACCACTGGACGACCCCGTAGCTGTTCTCCGATTCGTCGAACGTGTCGGGGTCGACTTCTTCACCCTCGACGAACCGGTTCTCGCCGTCCTCGAACTCGCCGACGAACTCCTCGTTCCACAGCCCTTCGGTGAGGATCACGTGGGCCATCGCCGAGGCGATGGCGCCGTCGTGGCCCGGCTCAACTGGCAGCCACTCGTCGGCCTTGCTCGCCGTCGAGGAGAGTCGCGGTTCGACGACGGCGACCTCCGCACGGTCGAGCAGGTCGCCGAACTCGTGGGAGTAGTGCGAAACCTGGCGGTTCGTCGAGATTGGGTCGGCTCCCCAGCAGATGACGTACCGCGTTTCGGTGACGTCGTACTGGCGGTAGGCCCACTCGCCCTCGGTGAACATCGGTCCCGCCTTCTCGGCTTCCGCACAGATCGCGCTGTGGGAGATGTTGTTCGGGGTGCCGATGATCTCCGGGAAGTGGCTGTAGAGGATCGGCCGGAGGTACGTGTACCGCCCACGCGTGACCATCGCCTTGTGAGGCTCTTCGTTCTCCCGCAGTTCCATGATTTTGTCGGCGATCTCTTCGATCGCCTCTTCCCAGGAGATTGGCTCGAACTCGGGATCGACGTCCCTGCCTTTCTCCGGGTTGGTCCGGCGCATGGGCTGTTTGAGCCGGTCGGGATCGTACATCTGCTGAATGGCCAGATCTTGGCGCACACAGTCGTTCGTGCCGTGAATCAGCGAGTGTTCGTTCCCGCGAGTCCTGATGGCACGTCCCGTCTCGTCGTCGACCAAGATCTGTGCGGAACACCAAGACGTACAGCCGGCACAGGTGCTCGCACGCCACTCGCCGGTGTGTTCGACCAGGGCGTCCCGGTAATCGTCGGCCTCGACGAGCGAGCTGAGGCCGAAGCTGAGTCCGAGACCAGCAGCGACGGCTCCCGCCGCGCCGGTTTTCATGAACCCTCTGCGGTCCAGCGCGAGACCGGAACTGTCCGTCGTGTCGCTCGTGGTATCGTTTTGACTCATATTCTTAGTCCCCCAGTGCTGCTTCTCCTTTTCCGCGTTCGTAGCCGCCGCCGTTGTAATCGCGGACGTACTTCACTTTCGGCTCCGTTCCCTCTTCTTCTTTGAGCACGTCGGGGTTGTACTTCCCGAGTACCTCGCTGACCTTGCTGTCCGGATCGTTTTTGTCGCCGAAGATCCGTGCCTCACACGGACACTCTTCGACACACCGTGGCAGCTCACCCTCGTTGAGACGGTGGACACAGAAGGTACACTTCTCGACCACGCCTTTGAACCGCGTCGGGTGTTCGTGCTCCCCGACTTCCCGGTTCGGGTTGTAGTACGCCGGGGCGTCTTCGTCGACGCCGACTGCCGCTTTGACCTCGGTCGGGGTCGACGTTCCCGCTTCGATCACGGCGTCGTCGTCGTCCCACCGTGGGTGCGGATCCTCTTTGTGGAGGTGGATCTCGTCGTACGGGCAGTTGATCATGCAGTATTTGCAACCGATACACTGGTCGGGATCGTGCATCGTGATCCCGCCTTCGCCCTCGTACAGCGCCGAGGTCGGACAGCCCGACGCACACGGTGCGTCCTCACACTGGTTACACAGCGTCGGTTTGTACTCGTAGCTGACGTTCGGGAACTGGCCTTCGGTCTTGACGATGCGACTCGAGAAGGCCACCCCCTCCCGGAGATTGTTTTCCTGTGCACACCCGATGTTACAGGCGCCACAGCCGGTACAGCGCTGGAGGTCGATCGCCATGTTGAGGTCGACGTCGTCGCCGTTTTCGTCTAGCTGTAGCTGCTCGACCTCCCTGTGCAGTTCGTCGTCGAGTGAGTGTTGCTCAGTCATCGTCGTCACCTCCGGTTACCGCTGGCGATGGAGTCGATGGCGTCTTGGTGTCGTGTTCCGGAACCTCGTCGAGATCGAACAGCAACCGACTACCCGTGTACAACAATGCGAACACGGCGAACCCGAGGATCACAACGGCAATCTCGATGCCGGTCGGCGAGTAGCTCACGAACGGCCACTGCAACGACGGATCCGACGTCAGCGAGACGACCTGGCCGCCAAGCACGTACTCGAGCCGGGACGCGAACATCCCGATCAGCACCAGCACCGACGCGGCCAGCACGCTGTTGACGTTTCGCGTTCGCGACGTGGCGACCAGCGCGAACGGAACGAGCAGCCCGAGTACGATACCGAACGTCCAGACCCACCAGCTCGGCGGCCCGAACAGCATGTACTCGTGGGCTGCCGCCGTCGCGCTGTTCGTCGCCGTCAGTCCCATGATGTACTTCCACGCGACAGCGACGATCGTGATGCCGAGCAACAGCCCCATGTACTTGCCGAGGGTGTCGGTCAGCAGGCTGTAGCGGGCGGCATCGAGTTTCTCGCCGGAGAGTTTGGATTCGACGATCGTCACCGCCGCGATCAGTGCGACACCCGATAGCACGGCCGTCAAGATGAGATATAATGGGCCGAACACGTCGCCGTAGTACGGCCGAATCGAAGTGCCGAAAATCGCGCCCAGCGTCGTCCCTGCAGCGACCGGCGCCAGCAACGCGAGCAGGCTAACGGAGAGTTTCGAGGTGCCTCTCCACTCCAGCAGGTAGAACTCGGCCAGCAGCGCGACCATATAAATCGAGTAGAACACGATCATCCACCACATCGGCGAGGCTGGGTTCGCCGAAAGCAGCAGATGGAGCATGCCCTGCTGGTGACCCAGGCTGACGAAGATGATGAGCAGGCCCGCGGCGAGCGTGGTGATCGACAGCATGACTCCCCGCTTCACCAGCGGCTCGTACTTTTTCGCCCCGAAGACACCGGCCAGTGCAACGACACCGATACAGATCCCAGTGCTCAGCAGCGCGAAGAACACGTACGTGGAGATCAGAATCCCCCATGGCGCTTGGCTGTCGATACCGGTAGCGACTGTTCCCTCGAGCAAGAGAGTGACGACGCCGTACAGTCCGATCACGAGACCGATAGCGATCGCTGCCAGCCACGCGTACAGTCGCTTTCCACCAGCGTTACCGTCGAGGATGCCGAGGCTGCGTTCGGTCGATTGGCTCATTTGTCATGCCCTCTATCGGTTAGTCGTCCGCCAGCAAAGATTGGTGTACAACACCTAAACAGGCCTACAGTCTGTCGGTGACCGAGTCTCCTGTCTTCGATTAGAAGTGGTATTTCCATCGCTCTATTTTCAGAGAGATACGGAAGCAGCGTTAGTACTCATCCAAAATTAATAGGGATTTTATAAGCGAGATAGGAAAGAAAGAACGTTCAGTTCCAATCCAGTTGCGTTGATGTCACGGCACTATTCACCGACGAACTCGCTCTCGAGTCGCTCGGCCAGACGGTGCACTTTTGCGTTCCGAGCCAGTATCGTGGGGCAGACAGCACGTGAAGATTCCGCAGGACCGCACCGGCGTTCTCATCGACGAGGGCGGCGAGACGTACGACTTCGTCTGCTGTGGCCATCATCACGAGCGCGAACTCGCCGAGGAGGGCCGAACGACGGTCCTCAACCCCGGTGCACACGTCCTACCAGGCTCCGAAGCGGACCGGACGATCGCCATCCTCGACACGCTCTCCGAGTCTCCCCGGTTCCGATCGACCCATGACTGAGGACACTACACACGCCGATACCGATGCCGTCGTCTCCGCAATTCGATCGGCGCGGCTCGTTTACGGCGGTGTCCTCGTCGACGACCAGCCACAGCTCATCGAGTACGTCGATGACGACGCGTTCGACGAGGGCGGTGCTGCCGTCGCACGCTATACGGCCTACAACAACATCGGCGCGGACCTCGTCCCGATCGTCCACGAGGCCGACACGGACCGCGACGACGAGCACTCGGCACTCGCCGCGACGGACGCCGACGACGGCTCCGATCCACCACAGATTACGACGGTCGATCGAGCGGCATCGGCCGTCGCTGATGCACAAGCCTACTACGTGTTGGTCAACACCGCCGACGAAACGTGGCGTCGACTGCGCAACGTCGTCTCCGATCGGTTCGCGGCTGACGGGCCGATTGATGACCCCGAGACGGGCCGATACGTCCTCGCATCCGCGCTCGTCGACGACGCGACGGCCCACATCGCCGAGCTTCCAGCCGGTGTCGATCCGGAGGAGGTCGTCCTCATCGACTGGTCGAGTTGAACCGGCGGGGACGATCAGCGGTAATTGATGACACAAATCCGTCTGAGTTAGTGACCGCCGCAGCCGCCGGACCCGTCGCTTTCCAGTTGCGGGTTCGGATCCGGAGCCGGAACGATCGGCGTCTCCGGATCGGCGGGATCGAGTTCGCCGATTTTCGCCCGGTTGACCGCACCGATGCGGTTTGCAACCGCGTCCCGAAGATCGACGAACTGCTCGGCAGCGGCCGTTCCCTGTAACACGGTGACGGGTTTGTCGGCGTCGCCACCCGATCGGATCTCCGGATCGATCGGGAGCTCGGCCAGCAGTGGGATATCGTACTCCTCGGCGATCGTGTGGCCACCGCCACTCCCGTAGAGATCGTGTTCGTCGTCACAGGTTGGACACCGGAACGAGCTCATGTTTTCGACGACGCCGAGTACCGGCGTGCCCCGATCGTGGAACATCCGGATCCCCTTGCGGACGTCTGAAAGGGCGATGTCTTCGGGGGTGGTCACAACAACGGCCCCGGTCACCGGCACGCTCTGCAGCAGCGTGAGCTGTTCGTCGCCGGTTCCCGGCGGCAGATCGACGAACAGGCAATCCAGCTCGCCCCACTGGGTTTCTTCTAACAGCTCCGAGAGCAGTTTGTCGATCATCGGGCCGCGCAACGTCGCGGGATCGGTGTCATCGTCCGTGAGAAAGGCCATACTCATCAGTTTGATCCCGTCGGCCTCCGGTGGGACGATCTTGTTGTCTTCGGTCAGCCCTGGCCGCGCTTCGATCCCCATCATCCCCGGCACGTTCGGCCCGTAGATATCCGCATCCAGCAGGCCTACCCGAGCGCCGGTCTGGGCGAGCGAAATCGCGACGTTCGTCGCCACTGTCGTTTTGCCAACCCCGCCTTTGCCGGAGGCGACCGGGACGATGTTGCGCACTCTGGGCAGGGGACTATCGGGGTCTTCCCACGAGCGACTGATCGCCAGCGCGGGTTCGAGACCCAGTCCCTTGATCTCCTCGCGGATCCGATCGCCCATCGCCTTCTCGTCGGTTGCATACGGGGCGTTGAACGCCACGGAGACGTTTGCGACACCGTCTTCGATTCGGACGTCGTCGATCAGCCCGAGCGAGACGATGTCCGAGCCAAGCGTCGGATCCTCGACGGCACGCAGCCGTTCGCGGACCTGATCCTCATCGACCGTCATCGGTCTCACCTCCCGCAAGGACTGCGATCAGATCGTCGTCGGTCGTCTCGAGTCTGTCGAGTCGATCGGCCAGGAGCTGGCCGTCGCCTTCGACGAACGCTTGCGTTTCCTCGCCCAGGAGGCGGTAGAACTCGGTGTTGGCGTGTGTGCGCATGTTCTCGGCAAGCTCGGAGACCCACCGGCCGAGGTGGTCTACCAAAAAGTCGTACTGTCGGCCGAGATAGTGTTCTGCGGCCGCGAAATCCGCCGCTTCGATCGCCGCAATCTCGGTTTCGACGAGCAGATAGACGAACTCTAGCTCTGCTGCGACGTGGTCCGGTGGCTCACTGATGCCGATGTCGACCCCCGCCTGCTGGTACTCCGCCCCGACCGCTTCGGTCGCTTCGGTCATCACCCGTGTCTCGTCATCGATGTAGACGGATTCATACGGCGGTGCAGCCAGATCGAAGGGGCCGACAAACAGCTGTGCGTAGTCGAGACGGAGCGGCTTCCGGTCCGAGGCCGCCTCGAGCAGTGCGTCGGTCGCGATCGACACCTCCATTTCGGCAGCCTCCGCTAGCAGCTGTAACCGATCGTCGTCGGGTTCCTGGTATAGCTCCGCGAGGAGTTTGTACGTGGCTGCCCGGCGTCGTTCTACGGCACGCTGGTCGTCGGCTCCGATCGAGTCGTTCATCATGTTGGTGTTTGACATACTGATAAATTAGTGTGGTCCTGTCCCAAGACGTCTCCAGCAGATAGCGGTGAGGCCAATACGATCCGGCAGAGTAGCGGTGAGGCCATGCAATACCGGCTGTCGGCGGATCCGCTCTCTCGGTGCTATCGTTTCTCTATGTTGACTTGCACGTCGCCGTAGTAGACCGAACTCCCGCTGAGTCGATCGTACTCGGCACCGATGATGCGGTTGTTGTGGCCGCCGCGTGCTTCCTCGCCGAACTCTTCGGAGGCAACCTGGCCGTACGCCCAGTGGCCCTGTCCCCAGGTTTTGGCGACGGTTCCGGGCCGGACGCCCTCCCACAGCTTGGCCTCCACTTCGATTTCGCCGGCGGGCGATTCGATCACGACCTCGTCGCCGGTTTCGATGCCGAGTGCCTCCCCGTCTCGGGGGTTGAGCTTTGCAACGTCCTTCCAGGGCTCATCGCCGGGGTTGGCGTCGTTGAACTCGTAGAGCCACGTCGTGTTCGCCGATCGGCCCTCGCGGTTGAGCCGGTTCTTGTAGTCGACGAACTTGAACGGGTAGTCGTCTTCGTCGCCCATGTTGTAGGGCTCCTCGTAGTGGGGGACGAACGCGTCTGGTGCGTCGTCGTCGTCGACCCGTCCCTGGTAGTTACACACCTCAAGGACGGTATCGACGTCCGTATCGTGGCGATCGGCGTGGCTTTCGAGGGCGTTCTGGAGCGTCTCGCCGTCGAACTCGAAGACGCCCGTGTCGGTGTCGAACTCACCGCCTTCGGATGGCCAGCGGTGTCTGTAGTCCCACTCCTCGGTGTGCCAGATGCCCCGTTCGCGGAACTCGACCCAGCTGTCGAACTCCTCGCCGCCGGGCCAGTCGAACTCCTCCTCGCGGTAGTCGGGGTCCCAGATCGGCTGGGTGCGGAGTTTGATTGCGTTCCGCGAGAACGCCTGTGCACGGAGTTCACGACTCTCGAAGTCGTCGTCAGGGTACTCCTCGCGCGGCGAGTCTCCGGTTTCGGGGTCGGGGTACTCGTTCTCGAAGAACTCGAGGATGTTCTCGAAGCCCCGGTCTGCCAGTGCCTCGGCTAGCAGGTACGGCACCTCCGTCTCCGAGTTCTTGACGTCCCAGAGTCGCCCGTTTTCGAGGACGTCCGCGGGATCGTCCGGATCGTCGGCCATCACGGGCGTGTGGAGGTTGATCGTCCGGTAGCCCTGCCCGTCGCTGTGCAACTGGCCCCAGCGTTCGTACTGGTGGTGGGTCGCTGGCAGGATGATGTCCGCAAACCACGCCGTCTCACTGGCGTGGGTTTCGATCGTCGCGTGGAACGGGATGCTCGCTAACGCCTCTTCCCAGCGCTGGCTCTCCGGGTTCGAGAACGCGAAGTTATTCCAGTACGACAGCAGGACTTTGATCTCGTTTGGATCCTCATCGAGGATCCCGTCGGCGGCGTTGTTCGTGACGACGCCACCGCCGGACTCGCCGTCGTTGAGTGCGGGGAACTCGAGGCGACCGCGCTGGTCGATCTTCTCCCGTGGCTCCTCGTAGTCGTCGTCGACGAACAGCCCCTCTCGGGCGGTGTCGTCGATGTAGTCGTCGGGTTCGGGAAGGTCTTCGGCGCCGACGTCCGGCGCGTAGAGCGTCCCACCACGGTTGCCAACGGAGCCGACGAGCCCGTTGAGCGCGTGAATCGCCATCGAGGTGTAGCTGCCCCGAACCTGCATGACCGGTCCGCCACCGACCCACGAGATTGCCCGTGAGCCAGCCTCACCGAAGCCGGTTGCAACCCGTTCGATCTGTTCGGCCGGGACACCAGCGCGCTCTGCGGCCCACTCGGGCGTTTTGTCGTACAGCTCTTCGTTCCACCAGGTGATGACACCCTGGCTGTTCTCGGATTCCTCGAACGGCGTCTCGTCTTCGTCGATCTGTTCGCCGGGTTCGAAGTGGTTCTCACCGTCCTCGAACTCGCCGACGAACTCCTCGTCCCACAGCCCATCCCGCAGGATGACGTGGGCCATTGCCGACGCGAGCGCACCGTCATGACCGGGTTCGACCGGAAGCCACTCGTCGGATTTCGTCGCCGTCGAGGAGAGTCGCGGCTCGACGACTGCCACAGTCGCCTGATCGAGCACGTCTCCGAAGGTGTTCATGTAGTGAGAGACCTGGCGGTTCGTCGAAATCGGGTCGGCTCCCCACGCGATGATGTAACGGGTCTCGGTAACGTCGTACTGCCGGTAGGCCCACTCGCCTTCGGTGTACATCGGGCCGAACTTCTCTGCCTCCGCACAGATCGCGCTGTGGGAGATGTTGTTCGGCGAGCCGATGAGCTGTGGCAGGTACTCGTAGATGATCGGTCGGAGGTACGTGTATCGCCCCCGCGTAACCATGAACTTCTCCGTCTCCTCGTCCTCGCGAAGCTCCATGATTTGGTCAGCGATCTCGCCGATCGCCTCCTCCCACGAAATGGGTTCGAACTCGGGATCGACCCCTTTCCCCTTCTCGGGGTTCGTCCGCCGCATCGGCTGGGTGATCCGATCCGGATCGTACAGCTGCTGGATCGACAGATCCTGGCGAGGGCAGTCGTGTGTTCCGTGAACCTGTGAGTCCTCGTGTCCGCGCGTTCTGATGACGCGACCGGTCTGGTCGTCCACGAGGATCTGTGCCGAACACCAGGACGTACAGCCCGCACACGTGCTTGGCTTGTACGTTCCGGTGTGGTCGACGAGTGCGTCGCGGTAGTCGTCGGCTTCGGTGACCGAAAGCAGGCTGGTCAGCCCAAGCCCGGAGGCGACTGCGCCGACTGCGCCCGCTTTCATAAAGTTTCTGCGGCCAAGCGAGAGGCTGGCCCGATCGGTTCCATCAGTCGTGTCGCGTGTGGTATCGTGTTGGCTCATTGGCTTAGTCCTGGTTCGCCAACGCCGGGTTCGTAGCTGCCGCCGTTGTAATCTCTAACGTACTTGACAGTCGGTTCCGTTCCCTGGTCTTCTTTGAGGACGTCCGGGTTGTACTTCCCCAGGACCTCGTTGACTTTGCTGTCGGGGTCGTTCAGATCGCCGAAAATCCGTGCCTCGCAGGGACACTCTTCGACACACCGGGGGAGTTCCCCCTCGTTAAGCCGGTGCACACAGAAGTTGCATTTCTCGACGACGCCTTTGTACCGCGTCGGGTGCTCGTGCTCTCCGGTCTCGCGGTTCGGGTTGTAGTACGCCGGCGCGTCTTCGTCGACGCCGACGCGTTCTTTGACTTCTTTCGGGGTCGCCGTCCCATCTTCGATCAGCGCGTCGTCGCTCTCCCAGCGCGGGTGGGGGTCTTCCTTATTTAGGTAGATCTCGTCGTACGGGCAGTTGATCATGCAGGCCTTGCAGCCGATACACTGCTCGTGGTCGTGCATCGTGATGCCGCCCTCGCCCTTGTACAGCGCCGAGGTCGGACAGCCCGTGGCACACGGAGCGTCGTCACACTGGTTGCACAGCGTCGGCGTGTACTCGTAGCTGACGTTCGGGAACTGGCCGCTGGTCTCGACCAACTGACTCGAGTAGGCCATCCCCTCCTGGAGGTTGTTCTCCTGTGCACAGCCGATGTTACAGGCCGTACAGCCCGTACACCGCTGGAGATCGATCGTCATACTCAGGTTCACACCCTCGTCCTGAAGATCGGTCTCGGCGAGTTCGGCGTGCATCTGTTCGTCCAGTGTGTTGGCTTCACTAGTCATTGGTGGATCCTCCGGATTCTGCGGTCGGTTGTGTCTGCGTTGGCTGCTGTGCGTCGTGTGGGCTGGCCTCGAGATCGAACAGCAGGCGCCCGATCGTGTAGATCAGCGCACAGAGTGCGAGGGCGAACACGATCAGGGCGATCTCGACGCCGGATGGGACGTAGCTCACCAGTGGGTACTGGTGGGTTGGGTCGTCGGTCAGGGCGACGATCTGGCCGCCGACGACGAACTCGTATCTGGTCACGAAGAGTCCGACCAGCGTCAGTGCCGAGGCCGCTAGCACGCCGTTCGGTGTCCGCGTGCCCGCGTAGAGCATCAGTGCTAGCGGGACGACCAGTCCGAGCAGGATCCCGACACCCCAGTACAACGGGGCAAACGACCCGAGCAACATGTGCTCGTAGGCCATCGCCGTCGACTCACTCGTCGACGTCAGGCCGTAGATCGCCTTGACCAGGGCCGTGAGCAACGCTACAGCGACCAGCAGTCCGAGGAACTTGCCGAGGGCGTCGGTCAGCAGCGTGGTGAGGTCGTCGCTCATCTCGGTGCCAGTCACCTTGTACTCCGCGGCGACGACGAAGCCGATCGCAGCGACGCCCGACAACACGCCCGTCAGGACGAAATACAGCGGAGCGAGCGCGCCACCGTAGTAGGGTCGTGCCTGGGCAGTGCCGAAAATCATCCCGGCGGCAACCATCACTGCGAGTCCAACGAGGATCCCAACAGCCCCGACAACACGGGTCAGCGACGTGATTTGGCCCTCCTCCAGTCGCGATTCGAGCCAGTTGCTTTCCAGAGCGAACAACAACGCGACGAGGACGGCACCGAAACCGCCGGCGAACATGATGACCCACCAGATCGGTGCTGACGGGTTCGCGTTGATGACGGCGTGGATCATCGGGCGCTCGGGCCGTCCGAGGCCGATCACGATCGTAAACAGCCCCGCAGCGAGCGTCGCAAGCGAAAGCACGACACCCCGCTTTATGAGGGGATCGAACCGACGAATCCTGAACACCAGCGCTAGCCCGACGACGCCGATCATGATCCCGGCACTCATCAACAGGAAGAACTCGTAGGTCGAAATCAGGATTCCCCACGGAAGCTGGTTGCTGATCCCAAACGCAACGGTGCCGTCCGTCAACACCCTGTAGATTCCATACAGGCCGACGAGAAGTCCAAGACCGATCGCTGCTAGCCATGCATACAGCTGTTTCCCGCCAGCGTCACCGTCACGGATGCCGAGACCGCGTTCGGTCGATTGGCTCATCTGCCATCCCCTCCGTCGGTTGGTCGTTTCAAGTCGACCGAGACGGGCGCACAACACCTAGATTGCCTCGAAACGGTCCGGTGGTGACTGTGGCTTCTGTCACCGATTGAGTGTGTTGTTCTCATTGCTCTATCATTAATGATGGTTCGGAGTTGTGTGATCCCACACCCCCAGTATACGGGGCTTTATAAACCGGTCAGGGGTGAGACCCGTTCATGCACGACCAAGTTGCGTTATCACTATTTCACTACTCGCCGACGAACTCGTTCCCGCTCCGCTCGGCCAGACGGTGCACTTTTGCGTTCCGAGCCAGTATCCTGGGGCATGCAGCATGTGAAGATTCCGCAGGACCGCATCGGCGTTCTCATCGGCGAGGGTGGCGAGACGATGCGCGAGATCGAGTCTGAAGCCGAAGTGCGACTCGATATCGACTCGGAGAACGGCTCCGTCGCCGTCGACACCGTCGGTGACCCGGTTCGCGGTCTCAAAGCTCCAGATATCGTTCGTGCGATCGGTCGTGGCTTTGCACCCGAAGACGCCCTCCGGCTGCTCGAAGACGACATGATGTTGTTCGACGTCGTCGACATCGATGCAGCCTCGCGCAACGCAAACGACATGAAACGAAAGAAAGGCCGGCTCATCGGTGAAGGTGGCCGAACCCGCGAGCTCATGGAAGAGCTGTCGGGAGCCGCAGTCGTCATCTACGGCTCGACGTTGGGTATCATCGGGACGCCACCACAGGTCGACGCTGCCCGCACCGCCGCCGAGATGTTGCTCGACGGTGCGCCACACGGGGCCGTCTACTCGTTCCTCGAAGACCGACACAACGAAATGAAACACCAGGGGATGCAGTACCACCGTTTCCCCGGCTCCTCCGGGTCGTCCTGATCGGCGCTGCGTTCCAGACGAGCCACTGTGGGCGTCGGACGGCTGTGTTTTGTGTCGTCTCCCGCAGGGTGTCCCACGACCGTATCAGTACTGACAACCACGTGTTTTTATTGTATTCGCTGATGGTCTGAGACGATAACCGATTCCGGCCGGAGACGAGTTCTTGTGACTCTCGCAGGTAGTGGCCTGCTCGCCGCTGGTGGTGTGGCAGATGCCGGACTCGCACAGTCGGCCAGCCGGAAACACCGTCCGGAGACCGAAATAATCATAAATAGTCATCGATCGTTCCCAGCCGAAGCGACAGCCGTCGTCGGTTCTGCCGTTCTGAGAGGTGCGATACCACAGCATTTATATAGAATAACAATCAATCCTTCAGCTGACTATGGCACAACAGCAGATGGGCAACCAGCCCCTTATCGTTCTCTCGGAGGACAGCCAGCGGACGTCCGGCAAAGATGCACAGTCGATGAACATCCAGGCCGGAAAGGCCGTTGCCGAGTCCGTACGGACCACACTCGGTCCGAAGGGGATGGACAAGATGCTCGTCGACTCCACGGGCAACGTCATCGTCACGAACGACGGTGTCACGCTCCTCTCGGAGATGGAGATCGATCACCCTGCAGCCGACATGATCGTCGAAGTCGCCGAGACCCAGGAGGACGAGGTCGGTGACGGCACCACGAGTGCTGTCGTCGTCTCTGGCGAACTCCTCAGCCAGGCCGAAGACCTGCTCGAACAGGACATCCACGCTACCACCCTCGCTCAGGGATACCGCCAGGCCGCAGAGGAGGCCACCGAGGCCCTAGAAGAGATCGCGATCGACGTCGCAGAAGACGACACGGAGGTCTTAGAACAGATCGCCGCGACCGCAATGACCGGCAAGGGCGCAGAGAGCGCCCGCGACCTGCTGGCCCGACTCGTCGTCGAGGCCGTCCAGTCTGTCGCCGATGACGAGGGCGTCGACACGGACAACATCAAAGTCGAAAAGGTCGTCGGTGGCTCGATCGAGAACTCCGAACTCGTCGAAGGCGTCATCGTCGACAAAGAGCGCGTCTCGGAGAACATGCCGTACTTCGCCGAGGACGCATCGGTTGCGATCATCGACGGCGACCTCGAGATTCAGGAGACCGAGATCGATGCCGAGGTCAACGTCACCGACCCCGACCAGCTCGAGCAGTTCTTAGAACAGGAAGAGGCCCAACTGCGCGAGATGGTCGACCAGATCGCCGACGCCGGCGCTGACGTCGTCTTCGTCGACGGCGGCATCGACGACATGGCCCAGCACTACCTGGCCCAAGAAGGCATCATCGCCGTCCGCCGTGTCAAATCCAGCGACCAGGGTCAGCTCGCCCGCGCAACCGGTGCTCGACCCGTCTCGACCGTCGCCGACCTGAGTGAGGACGATCTCGGCTTCGCCGGCAGCGTCGCCCAGAAGGAGATCGCCGGCGACCAGCGTATCTTCGTCGAGGACGTCGAGGACGCCAAGGCCGTCACCCTCATCCTCCGTGGTGGCACCGAGCACGTCATCGACGAAGTCGATCGCGCGATCGAGGACTCGCTTGGCGTCGTTCGGACGACGCTCGAGGACGGCAAGGTGCTCGCCGGCGGCGGCGCACCCGAAGTCCACCTCTCGCTTGCCCTGCGTGACTACGCAGACTCCGTCGGGGGCCGCGAACAGCTGGCCGTCGAGGCGTTCGCCGACGCGCTCGAAGTCATCCCACGCACCCTCGCCGAGAACGCCGGCCTCGACCCCATCGACTCGCTGGTCGAACTCCGCGCCGACCACGACGGTGGCAACACGGCCGCCGGACTCGACGCCTACACCGGCGACACGATCGACATGGACGCCGAAGGCGTCTACGAGCCACTGCGCATCAAGACCCAGGCGATCGAGTCTGCCACCGAGGCGGCCGTCATGCTGCTCCGTATCGACGACGTGATCGCCGCCGGTGACCTCGCGGTCGCCGACGACGACGACGACGAAGAGATGCCACCGGGCGGCGGTGGCATGGGCGGCGGTATGGGCGGCATGGGCGGCGGTATGGGCGGCATGATGTAGAACTAAATTTTGCTCTGCGGGCCAGCAGAGCTGGCCCTCGGCAAAATTTAGTATAAAAGCCTCCTCGCTCCCGTTGGTTGCTCGTCGGCCCGAGCGCTACGCGCTCGGTGAACGGCGTCGTTCGGGTTCTCCGAACCGCTTACTCGCCGACGACTGCACTGGAGTTGCTTCCCGATCGCATCGTTTTCGCAATATCACTTCTTACCGACTATATTCAGTTTCCCGTTCGTGACTCCGCTTCACATAACCTTCTTATATTCTTCATCACACGTATCGGGCGTGACGAACGACGCTGAGAAGAAACGGAATGTCGCGAGCAGTTTTGGGGACGCCACGGATGGCTACCGTGACGGTGCCGTGCTTCGAGAGGGCGATGATCTCGATCGGCTCTCTTATCAGTCATCGCGCGGGTGCCAGTAACTCCTCGACGGCAGACCGCAGGAACCCCTCGATTCCCGCGGCAAAAAGGCCAAGCACGAGGCCGAGACCGGCCGCCAGAACGACCACCACGATCATCCAGCGGGTAACTGCCTCGGAGTCGTCGGTGTCTCCTTCGAAGGGGTGGAAGTAGAGCCGATCGACGAACGGGACGAGATAGCCGATCGAGAGGAGCGTGCTGACGATCACGAGGACGGCAACGCCGGGAAAGCCTTCTTGTATTGCTCCGAGTGCGATGTACCACTTGCCAACAAAGCCGACCGTCGGCGGCAGGCCGATCATCGCGACTGCCAGGGCGACGAACGCGGCTGCCATGACCGGCGTTCGTTTCGCGAGGCCGGCGTACTCCTCGAGCGATCGAGCGCCGAACCGCAACGCGAACATCCCGCCCAGAATAAACAGCGCACCCTTTATGAGACCGTGACCGAACATCTGCAAAATTGCCCCGAACGCGGCAGCCTCGTTGGCGATCATGATGCCGGCCACGACGAGACCGAACTGCGAGACCGTCGAGTACGCCAGGACGAGCTTGAGTTTCCGCTGCAAGAGCGCAAAGAAACTGCCGGCGAGGAGGCTCACCAGCGCCCCGTAGATCAGACCTCGTGTGACTGTCGGGTTCGCAGCCAGGAAGTCGGTCGTAAACACCGTAAAGACGACTCGTGAGAAGGCGTAGACGGCGACGGCCGGGACGAGAGCCGAAATGACCGCGCTGATCCCGTCCGGTGCCGAGGCGTGAGCGTCAGCGAGCCAGGTGTGGACCGGGAACAGCGCGATCTTGATCGCGAGGCCAACGGTCAGCAAAATGAACGCCGTGACGACCAGTGGATCGGTGTAGCCGATCGCTTCGAGCCGGATCGCCAGATCGCGCATGTTGAGCGTCCCTGTCGCGGCGAAGATGAAGGCGACGCCGAGCAGGTAGAAGGTTGCACCGACCGTGCCGACGAGCAGGTACTTCAGCGCCGCGTACGTCGACCACCGCGAATCGGCCGTCGCCACGAGGGCATACGAGGAGATGCCCATGATCTCGAGGAAGACGTAGAGGTTGAACAGATCGCCCGTGAGCGTGATTCCGAACAGGCTCCCAACTAACAGGAGATAGCCGCTGTGAACTGCCTCGGGGTCAAGCCCCGAGGCTTCCCGTGGATTAGTCGGACACTCCCATGCGACCATCGGCTTGGTTGCCTCGAACGGTTGCGTGGGTCACAGTCGGCTGGTTCACACAGCCCGATGCCTGCCGTCGCAGTTTCCGAACAGTCGGTAACGTGTTGAGAGCAGGCACATTTCGATTCAGCTTCTCCAATCCTTTCTTCGCAATATTCACTGCCGCGTTCCGGTCAGCGTGGTCTTGCCGACCACACGCGTTGCACTTGAACCGCTTCTTCCGGCGATTCGACCGAGCCGTATGCCCACACCCACTAAAAGAACACGTCTGACTGGTGTACGCCGGGTCGATGTCATCGCTCGGAATCCCCTCGAACGCCGCTTTGTACGCGACGAACGACCGGAGTTTGTGAAACGGTAGTGAATGCAACCGACGATTCATCCGAGTGCCGTAATTGATCGAATCTCGCATGTGCTTGAGGTCTTCAAACACAACGAGCGGCGACTCGAACTGCTGAACCCACTCCACGATTCGTCGGGAGACTTGGTGGAGTTGGTCGTGAACGTACCGTTCTTCCTTGTCCTCGAACACGCGGTCGAACGCTGTCTGGCCAGCGTTCTGCATCCGCTTCCGCATCGTGAAGTAGCGATGACGCTCTTCCTTGATTTCAGGGTAGTCGATGACCACCGAATCAACGATGTCGTCTTCACGAAGGGCTGAAAGGGCTACGCAGTCTTCGTTGATATCTACTCCTACGACAGTCTGAGTGTCGTGTCTGTCTTGAACCGTGGCTTCGAGATGAGTAACGTTGACGTGCAGTTCATGGTTCCCGTTGCGCGTCATCGCTTCGGCAGTTCCGACACGCCAGTCGTCACTTTCGAGGGCTTGTTCGAGGAGTTTGAGGTTGTCTGGTGCGCCACGAAGTATGCCTTTCACCGGATTGTACGGTTTGGCACTGATTCGGTAGTGAATACCGTTGTCTTCGAGTGTGAGGTTGTACCCCTCGGCGAAGTTCATTCGCAACGGGTATGACCCAGTTTTTTCGTGACTAGGTATGTTGTAGTCGTCGCGGTCGTAGGACTGCTGAAGTGCATCAAGTGCCTTGGCGACGATGCGTTGCGTAGTGTTCTTCACGAGGTCTGCCTCGTTTTCAACACGTGGGGAGATGTCGTCCCAGTCCATCCCGTCTTTCGCCAATTGGATGGTCTGGTTGTACACCCATCGTGCTTCGTGGTACGCTTCGGAAAGAAGTCGCTCATCATCGGATTGGAGTTGGAAGACGAGTGTCTTCGTAAGCGACTTTTCCATACGTTATTCGACGGACTTCGATGTTGTAAAGGTATAGATTTTCGCTGATAGGTCAGGCGTTGTCGGCTTCACCCTCGGGGTCAAGCCCCGAGGCACTCGCCTTGCTCATCTGTAGATCGACATGACGCCGCCGATGTAGGCGAGCCAGAGGTTCCCCTCGGGGAAGGCGCGATAGGCGGCGTAAACGGCGGCCTTCGTCGTGTAGGCACAGAGAAACACCGATGTCGCGACGTGGGGTCGCGGATAGGTGTCGGGCATCCAGCCGTGGAGCCCGATAACCGCCGCATTGACGGCGATACCGACACCCACGACGATCGCCGGCAGCCCGCCGGCCACGCCCGTCCCATCGAACTGGAGCGCCGCCGGCGCCAGTCCGATCGCGAGCAGCTGCAATGCGATCCCCGCCGCCAGCAGGCTGCCGCCGATCGCGTGAGCGAGCGCGTAGCGGTAGCCGGCCCGGACCGCGTCGCCCCCGGAGAGCCAGATGAACGCCGTGCTGCAGATGGCCATCGCCTCCCAGCCGATCACCAGCCCGAGCCAGTCGCCGACCAGGACCGTCCACAGTGCCGCCGCGACGTAGCCGAGTGCGGCTGCGAGGTGAATCCGTCCAGCACCCGCAAAGTAGGCGTAGATCACGGCCCCAGCCCCGAACCCGCCGAAGATGATCGCCATCAGTCGGGAGACGTCGTCGACTGCGACGACGATCAGCTCAAAGCCGAGGAAGGTTACTGTCGCACCGACTCCCTCGGGAACGAGTAGCGCCCAGCCGGCGACCGTCGCGAGTGCCCCCGCGGCGACGGCATGTCCCATACGGCGAGGGAGTGCCAGGGCAGCGATCGCCGCGACGACAACGATCGCTGAGGGCGGTACGGCCAGCAGATCGATCGTGACCGAGGGTGCGATCACGGGACGGTCACCCCCGTCGCCGCTTCGACTATCTGACCGACAGCGTCGAGGAAAAACAGGTGATCCGGAGCGACACCGAACGCGATCGTCAACAGTGCAGTACCGAGCAGCGGGACGAGCAGCAAGCCGGTAGTCTCCCCACCGCGCCAGTTGCGGCGCTCCCAGCTGGGTTCGGCCCGATCGGTGCCGGGTGGCCGGTCGTCGCGATTGGCACGAGCGCGGCCGCCGTCAGGGTGGGCTGCCGCCGATCGGCCACCGATCGGGCGCTCGATCACCGGCTTCGGATCGGCGTCGGCCGGCGTCTCGAAGAAGGCTGTGTAGACGATCGGCCAGAAGTACGCGACGTTGAGCGCACCCGAGGCGACGAGGACGCCGACGACGAACAGGTGACCGGCCTCGATGCCGCCGATCAGCAGGTACCACTTGCTGACGAAGCCAGCCAGGAGCGGGATCCCGGCCATACTGAGGCTGGCGACGCCGAAAGCGGTCATCGTCAGCGGCATCCGCCGGCCGACCCCTGCCATGCTACTAATCTGTTTCAGATCGAGTTCGACGTACAACGCCCCGGCACAGAGGAACAGTGTCAGCTTGGCGAACGCATGCGCCGGGAGGTGGAGCAGTCCGCCGGCCAACGCCGCCGGCGATAGCAGTGCGACGCCGAGGACGATGTAGGAGAGCTGTGCGATCGTCGAATAGGCGAGTCGGCGTTTGAGGTTGTCCTGTCGGAGTGCGAGGAGGCTCGCCGCGAGTATCGTCCCGGCGGCGACGACGACGAGTGGGAGGCCAACCCCGAGCGCGGCGATCGTCTCGGGACCGAACACGTCGATCACCGTTCGTGCGATTGCGAACGCACCGGCCTTGACGACCGCGACGGCGTGTAACAGCCCTGAGACGGGCGTGGGTGCCACCATCGCGCTCGGCAGCCAGGCGTGTAAGGGCATAATCGCCGCCTTGACGCCGAAGCCAGCGACGAGGATTCCGAAGGCAGCCCTGCCAGCCCACGGGTCGGCGGTCGCGAGGTCAGGGATCCCGCCCGGCGTGAAGTCAATCGTCCCGCCGAGCCAGAACACCAGCAGGACGCCCACGAAAATCACGATCCCGCCGCTGAAGGCGTAGGTGAGGTACTTGTAGCCCGCGAGGCGGGCCTCAGTCGACTCCTCGTGGGCGACTAGCGGGTAGGTCGCGACTGTTAGTAGCTCGTAGCAGACGAGTAAGACGAGCAGGTTCGAGGCGAAGGCAACCCCTATCGCAGCGCTGAGGCTCCCCGCAAGCGCCGCAAAGAACCGGGTCTGTCCGTGTTCGGCCAGCCCGCGTACGTACCCAATACTGTAGACGGCTGTGAGGACGTAGAGCCCGCTTGCGACGACGGCGAACAGCATTCCCAGCGGATCGGCGCGAAAGGCGAGTTCGACGCCCGGAACGAACGTCCCGATCGTCGTCACATGAACGCGGCCGGCCAGAACGTCCGGGATCATGCTGGCGACGATCGCGAACTTCACGATCGCAGCCACCAGCGTCCACCCCTCTCGGACGTTCGGTCGGCTGTGCGAAGCGGCGATCAGGAACACCACAATCGCGGACACGACGACGGCAGCGACGGGCCGGACCGATGCCATCTCGGTCGTGGTTCCGGCGACGGGACGGACCGATGCAACCTCGGTCATGGCTCCAGCGGCGAGTTCCGTCACCGATCGTCCTCCGTTCCTCCGTCGGTCATCGACTCCGTCTCGGATTCCTCGTCTCCGTCGGAGTCGCCGTCGGCTGCGAGCGCCGCCTCGATCTCGCGTGCGTTGACCGTTCCTAACTCCGCGTGGAGTCGAACGATCAGCGCAAGCGCCAGTGCAGTCAGCGCGACGCCGACGACGATTGCCGTCAACACGAGGACATGTGCGAGCGGATTCGGGTGTGGCCCGTCCAAATGAAGCAAGGGTGGGGCCGCGCCGGCGGGGTAGGCGATCGTCACGAGCAGGAGAAAGACCGAGATCTGCATGATGTTGAGGCCGATCACCTTTTTGAACAGGTTGGGGCTGTCGATCATGATGTACACCCCGATCAGGAACAACACGAGGAACGCGCCGTGGAAGTGGTGGATTCCCTCGATCATGTGCCGTCCCCTCCCTCGGCGACGCCTGCGACACTCCAGAGCACCAGTCCGATGACGACGCCGGCGACGACCGCGGCGATCGCCACTTCCACTATCTTGACCGTCCATTCAACCGGCAGGGGGTATGCAAACACCTCGAGGACGTCGCCGCCCAGCGCGACCGCACCGAGTGCAATCGCGGCGAAGACGCCGATCCCACCCAGTAGTATCGCTGCGAACACGCCCTCGTGGATCCATCTGCGGGCCGGGGCGAACCCGAACGCCAGCCCAATCAGGACGATCGTCGTTCCAATCACGATGCCGCCCTGGAACGCACCGCCCGGGAGCGCCGTCCCGTGTAGCGTGAGGTAGACGCCGTAGGCCAGGACGAACGGCGTGATGGTCCGCGCTGCGGTCGTGATCACCGGGCTCTGTGTGGCTGCCGATCGATCGGCACCGTCGGTCTCACGCGTCGTCGTGGGCTCGCGCTCGGACTGGTTCACGTGAGGGCCTCCCGTTCGAGGACGACGAGGACGCTCACAGCCGCTGCGAACGCGACGACGAGTTCTCCGAAGGTATCGAGGCTCCGGTAGACGACCAACACGGCGACGACGGCGTTCGGAAATCCGGTTTCGACCAGCGTTTGCTCAATGTAGTAGCCGTAGGGTGTGAGCGTGCCGTCGGGATACGTCACCTGAACAGGCGGAGCGTCCAGCGCGCCCACGGGTGGCAGCGCCATAACGCTCCGAGTCAAGGGGAGCGCCAGCGCGAGCACGACCAGAAGCGCCGGTACGTTGAGCGGGCGAAACCGATCGTTTCGTTCGCTCTCGCCCTCAGCAGCCTCCGACTCGAAGAGTGAGACGCCGATCGTGTTCCCGATCGCGATCAGGAACAACACCGACATGACGCCGGCACCGACGGCAGCCTCGACCAGCGCGACGTCGGGAGCGGCAAGCACCGTCCAGATTATCGCGAGTCCGAGGCTGAACACTGCGAACGTGACGACTGCACCGACGACGTCGCGCACGAACGCGATGACGAGTGCGGTGGCGACCACCAGCCCGGTCAGTCCGAGTTCGAGCCAGATCATCGTGTCTCCTCCTCGTCGTCGTGCTCTGAGAGGCCGCCGTCGCCTTCGGGGTCTCGCTGGAGGTCTGCGTTGCCTTTGGGGTCTCGCGTCCAGACCGTCACATTCCGATTGTAGGCCGCGCTGGCGATCGCGTGTGCCGCGGTCGGGTTCGTGTAGTAGACGAACGCGAGCAACAGTCCGGCTTTGATGGCCTCCGTGCCGCCGCCGAATGCGACGCCGACGGCGAGGACGGCGAAACCCGCGCCAAGGGTGTCGGCTTTGGACGCCGCGTGCGCCCTGGTGTAGACATCTGGAAGCCGCAACAGCCCCACAGCGCCGACGAACGTGAAGAACACGGCTCCGGCTGCAAAGCAGACGACGAGGGCGGTCGCGATCGTCATCGGCCCCCCCGATCGGCAACACGGACGACGGTCAGACTCAACACGAAATTCAACAGCGCATACACCAGCGCGATATCCAGATACTCCGGGCGATCGAGCCCTGCGGCGAGCAGTGCGATGACGATGACGGTACTCGTCCCGATCACGTTCACGGCGACGACCCGATCGTGGGTTGTCGGTCCTACAGCAACCCGGTACAGCAGGACGAACGCCAGTACGACGATCAGTCCGGCGGCGACTAACAACGCGGTGCTGGCGAGGTCGCTCATGGCTCGCTCCCCGTGGTTTCAGCGGATCGCGTCTCATGCCCAGCAGACGGCGATGGCGGGTCGGGGCCGTCCACGAGTTCGGTGTCGTTGCGTGCTCGCGGGCCGGCGATATCGATCGCCTCGCGGCCGTAGAAGACGAACCGGATCAGCCGTTCACGCCGCCCGTCAAGGAGGTCCTCACGGGTGTCGGGCGTCAGCGAGTGGACGTAGAGTTCGCTCCCGGTTGCATCAACCGTCAGCGTGCCCGGCGTGAGCGTGAGGCTGTTTGCGAACGCCGTTACCGACAGGCCATCACCGACTGCGGCGTCAAGCCGATCGACACGAGGATCGATCGGGAGCGATGGATGCAGTACGACGAACGCAAACTGGGCGTTCGCTTTCCCAATCTCCCACAGCAAGACGGGGAGAAAAAGCAGGCCTCGTCCGACTGTAAGCGCCGCTTTGAGGGGGGCCGGTGTCGTTTCGAAGGTGACGTTTCGCAAAACTGCGCCGGCGAGAATCGCCGTTGCTGCACCGGTAGCCAGCGTGAACACCACCCCGTAATCGCTGATCGCGAGATAGAACCCAAACGCGAGAGCGAATACGGCACCAGCCCGCACCGTCTCCGATCGAGTGAGCCCCCAGCGGCCGGCAGAGACGGGTGCCCGTTCGATCGCCATCGCCGAGTCGTCCAGTCGCTCCTCGATCGCGTGCAGATCGGCTGCCGTCGCGTTGACAGCGTAGTTCGGATCGATAATCGCGCGATCGATCGAATGCTCGTCTGCGTACGCTTCGAGGACTGCGAGGTGGTCGACGGGATCGGCGAGATACCGATCGGCTCCGAGGACGGCTGTCGTTACGGGTACGTCTGCATCGACCTCGTGGGCCGTACGTTCGGCACGGGCCAGTAGATGGCGATCGGTAGATGGCTCGCCGGTCACGTGGCGGTGCGGCGCAGTCCTGACGAGATGGATCGTTCCGCTCTCCGGTGTCGCGTTGTCGACAGCGTACGCAACCGTGTCCGCGAGCGTCGTCGTCGGTGCAACCGGAACGAGAACCCTGGTGGGTGCAGTCATCGCTGTCAGATTGCAGTCGGCCTCGATCGGTTGGCTGAACACCAACTCAGACTCCGTTCACCGGTACTGTGGAGATCTGGGACTGTGTTCGCTCCTCTCTCGGGCATCGGGTGGTGAGTGATCTCTGACGTGGTGTCTCTGGGTACTGCGTCACTCGCTCGCACCTGCGACACGACAGTTCGACACACCCAACTCATATACAAATTCCAACGAGAGGATTTCAAGCGCTTTCTGCTTGCGTGTGCGCCCGGGACGCTGATATCGACTTGTGAACGGCTTCGAGCGTTTTACGATCGGCTAATCCGGACCTCACAGATCGGAGTCTCCGCCTTGATCTCCGATGAACTAAGTGGCCGCTCGCAGTACTCTCCGATATGAAGACGCTTCTGCTGGACAGCGACGACGTTGACGAGCACGCCCGAATGGCGGACGTAATCGGCGCGATCGAGGAGGCGTTCGGAGCATACGAACGTGGCAATGCCCAGATGCCGGCCAAGTCCTACATCGATCTTCCCCAGTACAACGGCGACTTCCGATCGATGCCGTCGTATCTAGACACCGGTGAGTGGGACGCTGCGGGCGTCAAATGGGTCAACGTCCATCCCGACAATCCAGAAAAGCACGACCTCCCGACGGTTCTAGGGACGATGATCTACTCCGATCCCGAGACAGCGTTCCCGCTTTCGATCATGGACGGGACGACGCTCACGATGAAACGGACGGGGGCCGCATCGGCCGTCGCCACGGACTATCTCGCCGTCGACGACGCCACGAGCCTCGGTATCGTCGGCGCGGGTGTCCAGTCGTACAGCCAACTCGAGGCGATCGCCGAGATCCGACCGATCGAGACGGTCGTCGTTGCCGACAAGGACGAGGATCGCGTCGATCGGTTCGTCGACACCTTCGGTGACGCGTTCGACGTCCGTGCGGGCTCCATCTCGGAGGCGGGCCATTGTGACGTGCTCTCGACGGTGACGCCCGTTCGGGAGCCGATCGTCGGGCCCGAGGATGTCGGCGAGCACACCCATATCAACGCGATCGGAGCCGATGCGGCAGGGAAACACGAACTGGCAGACGATCTGTTGCTCGCGGCGACGGTCGTCATCGACGACCACGAGCAGTGTACCCACTCGGGTGAGGTCAACGTCCCGTACGGCGAGGGTCTGCTGACCGACGACGACATCTATGGCGAGATCGGCCAGCTGGTCGTCGGTGATCTGGAGGGGCGGACCGACGAGCTGGGAGTGACGGTGTTCGACTCGACCGGACTCGCCATTCAGGACGTCGCTGCGGCCCGCGTGGCGTACGAGAACGCCAGCGAAAGCGACGACGGATACGCGTTCGGAATAATCGATTCCACGCAGTAGTCGGTCGTCTGAGCGTCGCCACGATCGCTCTTACGCGATCGCGCGTGTACTGCTTCGCTGAACTGACATCGTTCTCGCTGAACTGACACCGTTCTCGCTGAACTACCACCGTCCTCGCTGAACTACCACCGTCCTCGCTGCACTACCACCGAACTCAGTCCTCGTCGAGCCGACGCAGGATCGAGCCAGTTAGCCGGTGTTCGCCACAAAAATAGGCCGTCGGCTTCGCTGTCGGCTCCGGCAGATCGTTCGCGGCAAACATCGTGTTCTCGTGGATCGTCACGTCGGCGGGCTGGAGCGGCCACGGATCGTGGGCGACCTCGGCTGTCAGGACACGGTCACCACTGGGCGCGTAGAACCGACGCCGTTCCGTGAGCCAGTGTTCGAGACTCCCTTCGTCGGGCGTGAACACGTCGCCATCCGGTCGATAACTCGCCGAAAAGCTGGCCTGTGTCGCTGTCGGTGTACCGACGTCGGGCGTGTCCTCACGGCGGGTGCTCCCGAACGTGACTCGATCGTCCCCTCGCGAACTGCTGCTGACACGCATCTGTGCGTAGTAGACCGGAAGTCTGGTCGTCCGGCCCGCGAGGCTGGCGACGAACGGGCTGCCGACGTCGATACTGAAAAAGAAGAGGCCGGGATCTCCACGGAACCGGACGTACGTCCGAACGTTGAGTTCGGGGAACGCCAGCCGCGTGATCGGCGGTGACCCCCTGACTCCGACCTTCGTGAGCACGAACGGAAGCACGCTGAGCCACGCGTTGCCGTCTCTGGTTTCGACTGTCAACTGGTCGGGGACGTGCGGACGCACGTCGTCGGGGTCAACCGGCCAATGAACGAACGCCCCATCACGCCAGGTCATCGAGACGACGTGTGGGGCTGTCGGCGGTGCATCTCGGTCCGAAAACGTCCATCGCAAGGGGTCCGTTCGTGATGAGGTCATTTCGAGCGATCGGGCGTCCACTCCGACCACGAGGAGCGAAATAAAGCATTACGCCGACTGTTGGCTCCGATGACTCTCTTCACGCGGCAACTCGATCGACAGTCAGTGACGACACCGCCCCCGCTCGAGGGTGATACTGTTCGGCCTCTAAATAAGGCGATCCGCTACCTGGGCGCGGCGATCAGTCTTCGATCTCGATCGCCGGGCGACCTGGCTCTGCGTTTTTCAGGACGCTGTCGTCTGCCTCGTCGGCACGGACGACGCGAACCGGTGCGTCGAACTCCCGTTCGATCAGCCAGGTGGCAGCCGACAGTGCTGTGTACTCCTCTTCGGGCGAAAGCGTCGTCGTCAGCGCCTCCCGTTCGGCCTGAAGATCCTGGCCATAGCTGGCCGCAGCGTCACCTCGCTTCCGAATCTCGGGCTGTTGCATCAGTTCGCCGATCAGGTTGTCAGCGTCACTCTCGATGGCGATCTCTAAGGCGTCGTACTTCCAGTCGGGAGCGATGACGACGTCGATCGCTTTCGGATCGTCGATCCCGGCGACGTCGATGATCTGGCGGACGTCTTCGCGCGTGTTTTCGACCAGCTGGCGACGCTTCTCGACGGACTCGCGATCGACCTCGGCGGTCGGCCACGGGGCATCCACGACGAAGCCATCGTTGCCAAGCTCGTCGTACAGCTCTTCGGCGAGATGCGGCGTGACCGGGGCGAGTAGTCGAATCACGGCCGACAGCCCTCGCTCGTACGTCTCGGGGTGGGGCTCCGTGTGCTCGGCGTACTGGCGAAGCGTCCGGCTCAGCCCCTGTGCTTCACGCAGGGCCGTATTGAACGTCAGCTCGTCGTACTCGTCGGCCGCGATCGCGATCGTCGCGTCGATCTCGCTGTCGACGTAGCTGGCGACGGCGTCGTCGGCTCCATCGGGTTCGTCAGTCACGTAGTCGTCGACCAGGGTACGCAATCGCCCGAGGAAGGCGTGGGTCGAGCGGACTCCTTCTTCGCTCCAGTCGAAGTCGCGTTCGGGCTGGGCGGCCTGCATCATGAACAGCCGGGCGGTGTCGGCACCGTACTCTTCGACGATCCGCTGTGGCGAGACGACGTTGCCTTTCGACTTGGACATCTTCTCACCCTCAAGCTGGACCATTCCCTGAGCCAACAGGTTGGTAAACGGCTCGCGGTGGTCGAGCCCTTCGTGGTCGGCGAGCACTTTCGTAAAGAATCGCGAGTACAGCAGGTGCATCACGGCGTGTTCGATCCCGCCGACGTACTGATCGACCGGCATCCAGTCGTTGGCCCGGTCGCGATCGAAGGGAGCGTCGTCCAGATCCGGCGAGACGTATCGCAGGAAGTACCACGAGGAGTCGACGAAGGTGTCCATCGTATCGGTCTCTCGAACCGCGTCGCTCCCACAGTCAGGACAGGTCGTCTGCTTCCACTCCTCGGCGGCGTCCAGTGGGTTACCGGTCGTGTTGATGAACTCGGGCAACTCGACTGGCAGGTCCTCTTCGGGGACCATGACGGGACCACAGTCCTCACAGTGGACGACCGGAATCGGCGTTCCCCAGTACCGCTGGCGGGAGATTCCCCAGTCACGAAGCTGGTACTGGGTGGCCTCCTCGGCGCTCTCGATCGCGTCGGTGAGCCGCGTGCGGGCCGTCTCGCTATCGAGGCCCGAGTACTCCCCGGCGTTGACGAGGATCCCGTCTTCCGTGTAGGCTTCCTCGCTGACGTCCGGCGGTTCCGGAACCGTCTCGCCGTCCCAGTCGTCTGGTTCAGGCGCGACAACCGGCGTGATCGGCAGGTCGTGTTTCTCAGCGAAGGCGTGGTCCCGATCGTCGTGGCCCGGGACGGCCATCAGCGCGCCAGTCCCGACGTCCGAGAGGACGAAGTCGGCGATGTAGACGGGGATCTCCTCGCCCGTCGCGGGATTGGTCGCGGTTAACTCCGTTTCGACGCCGTTGGGTTCGTCACCCTCGGGGTCGGCCTCGTGATGGACGAACTGGTGGATCTCCTCATCTTCTGCGGCGAGTTCCTGACTGATCGGGTGATCCGGTGCGAGCGCAAAGAACGTCGCGCCATAGATGGTGTCGACGCGGGTAGTGAACGCTTCGATCGGGCCGTAGCCGTCGACATCAAACTCCAGTTCCGTCCCGTGCTGTCGCCCGATCCAGTTGCGCTGCATCTGGCGCACCGAGTTCGGCCATCCCTCCAGCTCGTCGATCGCGTCGAGTAATTCGTCTGCGTACTCGGTGATCTTCAGAAACCACTGATCGAGTTCGCGCTGTTCGACGGGGGTGTCACAGCGCCAGCAGAGTTCGGCTTCGCCTTCGACTTGCTCGTCTGCGAGGACGGTCTCACAGCTTGGACACCAGTTCACGTCTGCGTCCCGGCGATCGACGAGCCCCTCCTCGTGGAACCGTGTGAACAGCCACTGGTTCCACTGGTAGTAATCGGGTTCGCAGGTGGCAATTTCGCGCTCCCAGTCGTAGCCAAATCCCATCGACTCCATCTGGCCGCGCATCGTGTCGATGCAGTCGATCGTCCAGTCCCGCGGGTTCGTATCACGCTCTTTGGCGGCGTTTTCCGCCGGAAGTCCAAAGGCGTCCCACCCCATCGGGTGAAGCACATCGTCGCCGCGCATCCGCCGGTAGCGGGCGTACGCGTCGGTAATCGTGTAGTTCCGGACGTGGCCCATGTGGAGTTTACCGGACGGATACGGATACATCCCGAGGACGTACGTCGGGTCGTCGACGTCGTCGGGCGTCCGATAGACGTTCGCGTCGGCCCACGCCTCTTGCCAGCGCCGTTCGACTGCCGCGTGGTCGTATCCCGCGTCACTCATTTGCTTATATAGCTGTGGTATCGACGCCGCCCTATAGCTTTCCATCCCGCTGTTTGGTCCCGATCACGTTGCCATCGATCGTCCGTCGCGATCAAAAAACGGGGGTCGCTATCGAGCCACCGACCGGCCGGCTCACTCGATGTCGATCTGTCTCGACTCCTCTCCACCGGCAACTTTCGGCAGATGCACGGTGAGGACACCGTCCTCGTAGCCTGCGGTCACTTCCGCTTCCTCGACCGGTTCCGGAAGTCGGATCCGCCGACTCGCCGATGTTCGCGTCCGCTCACGCCGGAGATAGGTCCCCTCTGGATACTCCGGCTCGTCCGTTCGGTTCGCCTCAAGTCGGAGGGTTCCATCCGACAGCGTCAGCTCGATATCGTCGGTGTCGTACCCCGGAAGCTCTGCTGTCACGACGTACTTTTCGTCCGTGTCGGCGACGTCGACCGGAACGGAGCCTGGTACCTGGAGCCCGCCACTGGTCATCCCCTCTTCGACCTGTTGGCTAACGCGGTCGAGCATCGTTTCGAGTTCATCGAACGGATTCTTTCGCATACGCCGCAGTAAGGGCCGGAGTGAAATAAATTCTGCCCGCGGTTGGGCGACAGAACGATCTGACACTCCGGGCAGGTCTTCACGCGAAACTGGCCGACTTCGGGCAGCTCAGTCGGCGGCGTGTTCCGTCCCGCAGGAACTGACCGTCCAGCCGGGGTCCTGACCTGTGCGTTCGATGTGGTCAGAACGACACGCTGGACAGTAGTCAGGGGTTGCAGTGACGCTTCGAGGCACATAGACCGCACCGCGACACGCTACGCACGCATCAGCAACGATAGTCGCGCAGTCGACACAGACGTTGAAGTCGTCGACTGTGAGTTCCCGCAGGGGTTCGAGTTGTTTATCCAATATGTACTCGTCGATGACCGCCTGGCAGTTGTGGCACGGTTTCATTTCGGTCCGAGTAGTGCCATGTGACACCAACACATAGTTCTACCGCTGGCTGACAGTCAGTATATATCACGGTTGTTGGCCGCGAGTGCCGCTCCGATCGCCACACTACTCGACGACGTGTTCGGTATCGTAGGAGCCGAGTTTCCGGACCCAGCCGTTCTCGGCGATCGATTCGAGATCGGCGATCGCTTCGTTCGTCCGCGCCTCGTACAGTCCAGCCTCGATGTCGATGTGGAAAACGTAGTCACCGAGGCGCTGGCCGCTGGGTCGGGACTCGACGCGGGTCAGGTTGATGTCCCGATCGGCAAAGGGTTCGAGGAGTTCGAGCAGGAGACCGGGATAGTTTGCGTTCGGGTAGACGACAAGCGACGTCTTCCCGCCACCTTTGCTCCGATTCTCGGCGGGTGCGACCGCAAAGAACCGCGTCGCGTTCGAGTCTCGGTCCTGAATATCCTCGGCCAGCACCTCGAGCGAGGCACCGTTCTCCGCGTTCGCCGGGTGACCGATTCCCGCAACCGAGGGGTCGTTTCGGGCCCGCTCGACACCCTGGGCCGTACTCGCAACGGCCTCCAGGGTGACGTTGGGGTACTCCCGCTCCAGGTAGGACCGACACTGGGCCAGCGCCTGGGAGTGGCTGGCGATCGTCTCGAACTCCGGCCCCTGTGCGAGCAGGGCGTGGCGGATCGGCGTAACGATCTCCCGGACGACAGCAACGTCGTACTCCGCGAGGGCATCCAGACTCTCCGTGACACTGCCCTCGATGCTGTTCTCGATCGGAATGACGCCCCGGTCGTGTTGCTCGCTTGCGACGGCGTCGACGATCGCGGTCACGGACTGGCGGAAGTCGATCGCGTTGTCGTCGGCGATCGCACTCGTCGCCCGGTGTGAGTACGTCCCCTTGGGACCAAGCGTGACTGCAGTCATGGGTATGGGTAGCGGGGATGGGGTCAAAAGACCGTCGAGTTTTCGAACGGATTCAGTGAGATGGGCCGGAGATTCGGCGAGACACGCTCACTGTGTATCGAGCGACTCCGATCGTCTCCCGATCGGATGCCGCCGGCGTCCGTCACTGCGCGAGTTCGCTGGACGGGTGCTGGACAGACCCAGCAGTGTAGCCGTCGATGACGCCCGTGGTTCCAAGACGCGAAAATGCGGCCCCTGTTGGTGGGTTATTCGTCTAAGTGCTCGATTCCTTTCTTTGAGACGTTTGCCTCCGTGATTTCGTTTGGCATCCAGTCTGGCTTGTCGTCGGGGGCAGTCTCCTCCCACGCCCAGCCGTCGTAGATGTGGACTTTGTCCGTTCCTTTCTCTCGCAACCGGAGTTCGATTCGCTCGGCATCCGATTCGCTGGAGCCAGGGTCGAGTCGCCGGGCTGCCTTGAGAGCAGCCTGGCGTGGTGTGTTTCCCGAAAAGACGCTCGACTCATCGCCACCCGACTCGCGCAGTGCAAAGTTTCGTTTACCGTCTTCACGTACCATGGTTTCGCCTCCATGTCAATTCAGCACACGATCCGACATAAAGATATCCCTCAAAATCGACCGACTGCGCCGGTATGTTTAAGTGGGCTCAACACTCCAGTTCTTCCCAATGGCTCTCCCGGTGGCCGTTTTGATCAGTCTTTGATCAGTACTGTCTTTCAATGAACCGAACTCCGGTGCCGGCCGTCGAAAACACTTAAGTATATCCTACGGCGAAGTTCGTCATAGAATCCCGCGATGGTACGGAAAAAGAAGCTGAGTCCAAGCGGTGCGAAAGACGACGATGGCAACTACCACAACGTGCACCTGAACCTCCACGAAGACGAGCTTGAGGTCGCGGGCATGGATATCGGCGACGAGGTCTTCGTCCGCGTTCGGGACGGCAAGATCATCATCCAAAAAGCCGACGAGGACGAGGTCGAACACGAGTTCTAACGACCGACCTTTTGCTCTGTGCTCACAGCGGCGGCGAGCACCGCTGTTCGCTCGGCTGCGTGGCGGCGAAGCCGCCA
>LFCJ01000046.1_pt1 | contig 60478 bp, 52 predicted proteins | sample 643141 | NCBI WGS metagenome assembly LFCJ01 (sample SAMN03766243, study PRJNA286221) | soda lake metagenome | biome: soda lake; feature: Kulunda steppe; material: water; isolation source: sample B1-Br-g2 brine of Lake Bitter-1 | place: Russia: Kulunda steppe | collected 2010-07
AGCGCTGGAAGCCGATCGTCGTCAGGAGGCCGTGGTCGGATTCGACGGCCTCGTTACCGGTGTTCATCAGGACGAACGAACCGGTTCCGTAGGTGTTCTTGGCTTCACCGGCGTCGAAACAGGTCTGTCCGAAGAGGGCAGCCTGCTGGTCACCGAGTGCGCCTGCGACGGGTACTTCGGCTTCGAGGAAGCCGTCGGCGTCGGTCGTGCCGTAGGTTTCCTCGTCGCTGGATGGTCGGACCTCGGGCAGCATTGCCTCTGGGATGCCGAACTCTTCTAAGAGCTCGTCGTCCCACTCGAGGTCGTGGATGTTGTACAGCATCGTCCGCGATGCGTTGGAAACGTCGGTGATGTGGTTGCCGGTCAGGTTCCAGATGACCCACGTGTCGATCGTTCCCATGAGAACTTCGCCTTCCTCGGCACGGTCCTGGATGTCCTGTGGCCGGGACCGTTCCATCTTGATTGGGTCTGCGTTCTCGAGCATCCACTCGGCTTTCGTTGCCGAGAAGTAGGCGTCGCACTCGAGACCCGTCTTCGCTCGGATCTCATCGACTTTGCCAGCTTCCTGGAGTTCCTCGACCCGGTCGGTCGTCCGGCGGTCCTGCCAGACGAGTGCGTTGTGTACCGGTCGGCCGGTTTCGGCGTCCCAGAGAATCGTCGTCTCACGCTGGTTCGTAACACCGAGTGCTTCGAGCTGGTCAGGGCTGATTCCCGACTGGCCGAGTGCCGTCGTGATGACGCTTTTCGTGTTTTCCCAGATCTCCATCGGATCGTGCTCGACCCAACCGGGTTCCGGGTAAATCTGTTCGTGCTTCTCGTAGGCGTTAGCGATAACCTGCCCCTCGTGGTCGAAAACAATAAATCGCGTGCCTGTCGTCCCTTGGTCTACCGCGCCAACGTATGTATTATCAGTCACTTTTGTTCACCCCTAGTGAATCCCACGCGACCTCTTTACTGCCGGTCACGTGCTACTGGTAAACAGGTATGAGGAACATTATAAATGTTACTATATATAGAACCCAACTAGTCTCTAACCGGCAAAATTTGGCCCCATCCCGCCCCCAATCGCCGTCGACACCCCGATCCATAATTTTTTGTCGTGATGAAATGGTCGGTAATGGTGAACTTTGTTATGCACGTTGGTCGAGCGCCGATAAAATAAAGACGGAGGGCTCCTAGATGGACATGAAGGGATGGCACACGACACCGAGGTCCTCGTCCTCGGCGGGGGTTCCACGGGCTGTGGCATTGCCAGAGATCTGGCGATGCGCGGCCTCGATGTAACACTCGTCGAGCGGGGCAATCTGACAGACGGTACGACTGGCCGGATGCACGGTCTCCTGCACAGCGGGGGACGGTACGCCGTTTCCGACCAGGCGAGCGCGATCGAATGTATCGAAGAAAACAAAATCCTGCGGGATATCGCCAGTCACTGCGTCGAGATGACCGGTGGGCTGTTCGTCCAGCGACCCGAGGACTCGGACGACTACTTCCAGGAGAAACTCGAGGGCTGTCGGGAGTGTAACATTCCCGCACGCGTGCTGTCGGCCGAAGAGGCACGTGAGGTCGAACCGTACCTCGCATCCGACATCAAGCGCGCGATCGAAGTTCCCGACGGGGCGATCGATCCGTTCCGACTCTGTGTCGCGAACGCGATCAGCGCCGAGAATCACGGCGCACGCGTAGAGACGCACGCCGAGGTCGTCGATCTGCTGCGTGATGGTGACGACATCTACGGCGTGAAGGTCCGCCACGACTCCGGGCCCGGTAAGCGAACCCACAAGACGCCGGGAACGACCGAAGAGATCACTGCCGACTATGTCGTCAACGCGACGGGCGCGTGGGCGGGACAGATCGGCGCGATGGCCGACCTAGACGTCGAGGTTCGGCCCTCGAAAGGCGTCATGACGATCATGAACGTCCGACAGGTCGACACCGTCATCAACCGCTGTCGGCCGAAAGGCGACGCCGACATCGTCGTCCCCCACGAGACGACGGCTATTCTCGGAACGACCGACGAAGAAGTCGAGGACCCGGACGACTACCCCGAAGAGGGATGGGAGGTCGACATGATGATCGACACCCTCAAAGAGCTCGTTCCGATCTTAGAGGACGCACGGACGATCCGATCGTTCTGGGGTGTTCGACCGCTGTACGAACCGCCAGGCACGGGAACGACCGATCCGACGGACATTACGCGGGACTTCTTCCTGCTGGACCACGACGATCGTGACGGCGTTTCCGGGATGGCGAGCATCGTCGGCGGGAAGTTCACCACCTACCGCGCGATGGCAGAGGACATTTCCGATCACGTCTGCGAGAAACTCGGCCACGACGCATCGTGTCGGACTGCCGACGAGCCGCTACCCGGAAGCAAAGATATCACGAAACTCGAAGATGGGATGGACGACTTCGGCCTTCGATCGCCGATCGCCCGCCGGAGCACCGATCGCCTCGGAAGTCGCGCACGAGAGGTGCTCGACACGAACGAGGCGAACCCGGTGGTTTGTCAGTGCGAAGGCGTCACCAGAGCCGAGATTCAGGACGCGATCTCCCAGTCGGGCTCCGACCTGAACGCAGTTCGAATCCGCACACGTGCGTCGATGGGGAACTGCCAGGGCGGCTTTTGCTGTCAGAACATGGCCAACGAGCTCTACACCGAGCACGACGAGGAGACGGTCCGGGAGGCACTCGACGAACTCTTCCAGGAGCGCTGGAAAGGCGAGCGCCACGCCCTCTGGGGAGACCAGCTCTCCCAGGCGATGCTCAACTACGCGCTCCACGCGACGACACTGAATCGCGACAACGATCCAGCCAGTGCAGCCGAGCCGGTCGATTTCGGCGCGTTCGACAGCGGCCAGGTTCGGGCGGAGACACGCACGGACGGGGGCCAGTGAGATGGCGATCGAAGACGACGTCCTCGTCATCGGTGGCGGACTCGCCGGCGCGACAGCGGCACTCGCTGCCGCCGACGAAGGCGCCCAGGTCCGGCTCGTCTCGCACAAACAGAGTACACTTCGACACGCCAGTGGACTGATCGATGTCCTCGGGTACACACCCGATGGCGACGGGCCACTGGTGGATCCGTATGAAGCGCTCGCGGAGCTTCCCGAAGGCCATCCCTACGAACGCGTCGGCGTCGACGCGGTCCGTGATGCGCTCTCGTTTTTCGATGAGATTGCGGCTGATGTGTATGCGGGCGCCCACACCGATTCGAACGCGCTCGTGCCGACCCACGGTGGGACGGTCAAACCAACGGCCCGCTACCCTAAATCCACCGCTGCCGGGCTGGCAAGCGATCCACAGGACACGCTGCTGGTCGGCTTCGAGACGATGTCGGACTTCGATGCCCCGCTCGCTGCGGCCCATCTCGAGGCTGCAGGCGCACCTTTCGAGGCCCGCGGTGTGACGGTCGCGTTCCCCGGCATCAAGCGAGACGACGCGAAGATTACCAGATACGCACACATGCTCGACCTCGATGAGACGGTCGAGATGGGCGTCAGCGAGACGGGGGCTCGAAACGGCCTCGTCGAGACGGTGAAACCACATCTCGACGGCGAAACCCGAGTCGGCTTCCCGGCAGTGCTGGGTGATGACCATCCAGACGAGGTCCGGGCTGCCCTCGCAGATGGACTCGGCGTCGAGGTGTTCGAGATCCCGATGGGGCCACCGAGCCTCCCGGGCATGCGTCTCGAGGACCTGTTGTACGACGCACTCGAAGATGCCGGCGTCCGAACCACCTCGGGTGTTCCCGTCGTCGACTTCGAAACGAACGGAAGCGACGATCATATCGACCACGTCGTCGTCGATCGCCACGGTGCGAAACTTCCACACCGGGCCGACCAGTACATCCTCGCAACTGGCGGACTCGTCGGCAAAGGCGTCAAGTCCGAACGTGAATCCGTCTTCGAACCGATATTCGACTGTCACGTCTCCCACGCCGAGGACCGCTATGACTGGTTCGTCGACGACGTCTTCGGTGACCAGCCGTACGCCCAGTTCGGTCTCGCTGCCGATCGCGAACTCCGCCCGCTCGACGCTGACGACGAACCCGAGTTCGAGAACCTGCGGGCCGCAGGGGCTGTCCTCGGTGGCTACGACTTCGCCGCGGAGAAATCCGGTGCGGGCGTTTCGATTGCGACAGGGTACACGGCCGGCCAGCGGGCTGGCACGGAGGGTGGTGACTGAGGATGACTGAGATAACTGTGAAACTGACTACGACGACCGATCGATCAATCAAGGTGAGCCGATGAGCGACGCAGAACAACCAATCGACCCGAGTGACGAGTTCGAACCGGTCGAAGTGTTCCCGGAGAGCCAGGAGATGGATCTTCGACCGGGTGCAGACAACTGTTACAAATGTTCGACGTGTGACACGAACTGCCCGGTCGCCGAGGTCGACGACGACTTCCCCGGGCCGAAGTTCCAGGGGCCAGAGCAGTGGCGACTCAAGCGCCAGGACGACCACGACATCGACGAGTCGGTGATGAAGTGCTCGAACTGTATGCGCTGTGACAGCGCCTGCCCCGCAGATGTGCCGCTTTCACAGATGCACAACACGGCGCGTGCGGAGTACGTCGACAAACACCTGAGCAAGTACTCCCGAGAGTACTGGCGAAATCGGATGCTCGCGAACTACCGCAGCCTCGCACCTCTGGGGGCGATGTTCCCACGGACCGCTAACTTCTTCCTTGGGCTCCCGATGAGCGGCTGGCTGGCTGAGAAGATCATGGGTATCGCGGGTGACCGGGATATGCCCCAGTTCGCAACCGAGACGTTCCGGGAGTGGTGGAACAAACGCGGCGGCGCACAGGTCCAGAATCCCGACAAGCGCATCGCGTATTTCCACGGCTGCTACTCGAACTACAACACGCCCGAAGTCGGAAAGGCGCTCGTCCGGGTCTACGAACATTTCGGCTACGAGATCATGGTTCCCGATCAGGGCTGTTCGGGAACGCCGATGTTCGCAAACGGGATGCTCGACGACGCTCGACGCCACGCGGAGACGAACGTCCGCGAACTCAGCGCTGCGATCGAGCAGGGTGCCGATATTATCGCCTCCTGTAGCTCCTGTTCGATGTCGCTTCGCCAGGAGTACCCCGAACTGTTCGACATCGACGGGATCGAGGAGATGTCGGCACACACCTGGGACGCGATCGAGTATCTTCGCGTCCACGAGGATCTCACGGGCGCGCTCGAGGGGACCTCCGTTGCAGACGAAAACTTCGCTTACCACGCCCCGTGTCACGCACGCAACCAGGGTCTCGACGGGCAGACGATCGAGATCTTAGATCAGATCGACGGTGCCAACGCGAAAGACGTCGGCGACTCCTGTTCGGGGATCTCCGGCACGTACGGCTGGAAGGCAGAGAACTACGAAACGTCGATGAAGATCGGCGAAGAGATGTTCGAACACATGGAAGAAGCCGAAGCCGAAGCCGGCCTCACCGAGTGTCCGACCTGTTCGATGCAGATGGAACACGGGACGGGCTATGAGATCACGCATACGCTCGAAGTGCTCGAAGACGCACTTGTCGGATCTGCATAGCGATGGACCTGCAGGAACGGATCGCTCGCCGTCGGTCTGCACACCAGGGAACTGAGATCGTCGTCGATCGGAAACACCTCAGTCCGACCCTCCACCGGTCGGAACCGATCGGACGTGGTCCCGTTCTCGAGCAGTTGCTGGACGAACTCGAACCGGTGTTCGACGGCGAACTGCCGGCCCCGTTCGCGGTGACCGGCCCGTCAGGTGCCGGGACGTCAGCGATCGTGACGGCACTGTTCGACGCGATGAACGAGCGCCTCGGCGAAACCAGCGGGACGATGGGGACGACGACACGCGCCGGCAGTCCCGGGCCAGTAACCTGGTTCGTCTACGTCGATACGCGTCGTGTCGACAGTGCCTTTGCGTTCTATCGAGCCGTCCTGTCGGTCGTCTCGAACGATAGCGTTCCAGAGAGCGGCGTCGGCACCGATGCGCTGTGTGAGCGGCTCTGTAAGCGACTGTCACGAGCCGATCGGCGGGCAGTCATCGCCGTCGATCACCACGACGAACCGGAGACACTCACGTACGATCGCGCTCGGGATCTCCTCGGGCCAGCGTCCGAAAACGTCTCGACGGTCGCTGTCGGACAGCGCGAACCCGACGACTGGCAGTATTCGACAGTCACGGTACCGGCCTACCGCCATCACGAACTCGTCGACGTCGTCACCGATCGGGTGTCGACGGGCATCGCAGCAGGCGCGATCAACCACGAGTCAGTGCGGAATCTGGCCGTCTGGGCGGATGGGAACGCCCACGACGCACTTGCAGCGCTGTTTGGCGCTGCAGTCCTCGCGAGTGAGGCAGCGAGTGACCAGATCGTCGCACACCATCTCGAGGCGGCACAGGCTGACGTCCCCGAGGATGGGGTCCACGTCGATCGGGCGCTTGCGCTCTCTGAGACTCGCCAGCGAGTCCTCCTCGATCTCGTCTCCGTCGATTCGGCTAATCGGCCGATCCGTGAGGTCGCAGCCGAGGTCGCCGAGCGATCATCGCTGACGACGGGCACAGTCAAGCGGTTTCTCTACGAACTCGCCGATCGGGGCGTTATCGAGCGCGTGCCGCTTCCCTCGGGTGGGAGTGGCCGCCGGCCAAGCACAGTCGAACCGCGGTTTCCCACGATCGTATTCCGCTCGCTTGCGTCGCCGATAGACGACGTCAGCTAAAGGGGACTCGATCCAGTGCTGTCAGTTAGCGATACTCGGCTCGACGGTATCAGATCACTGGCACGCTGGCACTGCGATCAGTAACTCAAATCCTCAGTGTACCGATCGACGACGAGCACGAGCCCAGCACCGAAGACCCCCGCGAGAAGCGCTGCCGTCGGCGTGCCGCCGCTGGTCTCACCGATATTTTCCAGAACTTCCGCAGCCGGCAGCCGGAGCGCCCCGACCATCAGACTCACCAGAAACGCAAGCGTCGCTGCTCGGTAGCGATCGAGTGCACGCTGGACCGTATGCGCCATCGTGAACAGTCCGAGGATGGCACCGAAACCGAAGACGGTGACGACCGCTCCGGCCTCGACGATCGGTGCGATCGGACCGCCGTTGAGTAAGCCGATCAGGCTGTCGACGAACTGACTCAACACACCCGTCATGTACTCATACTGGCCGAGAACGAGTAGGAAAAACGCCCCAGATACACCCGGCAACACCATCGCACAGATTGCGACAGCGCCGGCGATGAACACCATCAGCGGACCGTGTGAGACGTCGCCAGCGGTAACGCCAGTGACTGCCGCCGCGAGGACGATTCCGACGATCGAGACCGCGACTCGTCGGAGAGTCCAGCCATCGACTTCCCCGTAGAGCACGATCGCCGATGCCGCGATCAGGCCAAAAAAGAAGCCGTAGGTCGGCACCGGGTAGACGGTTACTGCCTCGTGCATGAGCCGCGAGAGCACCACGATCGCGGTCGCGATGCCAAGGCCCAGCGCGATCAGAAACAGGGCGTCCATTTCTTCGAGTGTCGCTCTAAGTTCGCTTCGACCCTCGGAGTCGTGCACTCGTAGCACGGAGCCAAACGCACGGGGATCGATCGCCGTAATCGCGGCGATCAGGCGATCGTAGATCCCGACGATAAGCGCGATCGTCGCCCCGGAGACGCCAGGCACGACGTCCGCTGTTCCCATCGAGAACCCCTTCAGGTAGACGGCGAGAAACTCCCGCATTGCCCGCAGCTATTCCAGTTGCGGTCAAAAATCTTCTCACTTCTGTACACTGCTGTGATCGATCAGCACTGTCGGCCACGGCAGGTCGGACACGTCACAATCAGGGATGGATGGCTGTACGTCCGGCGCGTGCAATGAGTGCGATCCGCCGGATCGATAGACGTAGCGTCAAAACGATCGTGTCGAAGGCGACAGTTCCGGTGCTCGGGCCGTTCTCGTCCGCGGTGTCCCGGTCCGGGGTACTGCCTACGGCTATTCGACTTCGGCTTCTTCAGGCTCTTCTATCTCAACTTCTTCTGGATCGTCGAGTTCGACATCCTCTGGCTCGTCATCGTCAGGCGCTTCGGGTTCCTCGAACTCCTCGAAGTCGACTTCTTCGACCTCGACATCGATCGTCTCGCCGTCGATGACTGCTGTCTCGGGAACGTCCGTCTCGCCCATGTACTGCAGCGTAGTCGCGTTCTGTTCTGGGTGTGGTCCCTCGACGGTGATGCTGAACTGGTCGCCTGTCTCGACGCTGTTATTCGTATAGCCGTCCTCGACGCCGAGTTCGTCGTTCGTTGCGTACGGGACGGTCAGCTCGAACTCGCCGTTCTCATCGACCGTTGTGGTTTGCTCGTACGTGAACGGGCCAGTTTCGGTACCCGGATCGACCTCGAGCGATGCAGTTACCGTACCGTCGCCGTCCTGGAGCTGCTCGTCATCGACGGATCCCGTGATCGTCGCACCCTCGACGCGTTCGTACGTTTTGACTGCAGCGCCCTGCTGGGCGTCGAAAATCTGGAGGTCGAGTTGGGGGATCTGCTCGAGGAAGGCAAACTGTTGCTGGATCTGCTCTGGGCCTCCACGAGCGTTGAGGGTAATCTGTGGATCCCACTCGGTGTCGGCCGGTTCGTCGATCGCTCCGTCCTGTTGTTGCTGTTCGACGAGCCGATCAATGACGGTGCCAAGATCCTCCGTGAGGACGTTGCCGGACTGGGTGTCAACGATCGCGTAGCTCGTAAACGCCATCACGTGTGCATCGTTCTCGTGGACGAGCCGATAGTGTTCCATCCCGCTGGCATCGTCGAAGTAGAGCTGAGACTGGACCGTGTCGTAGTACGGCGCGTCATCGGACACGTTCTCTAGCGCCTCGATCGGGATCTCGTCGCCCTCGTCGTAGCCATCAGGCGTCATGTAGTGGCTGTAGTCCGGCCCGGTCCACTGGCTGATCGCATTGAACTTGCCCGAGACCATCTGATCGTCGATCATCACGTATCGCAGCTCCTCGTGGGAGTCATCTGCGTCCGCAACGATGCCTTCGAGTTCGTCAGTGGACTGGTCGTCGACATCAGCTCCTGCAGCGATCGCATCGAGGATCAGTTCACCGCGGTCCTCGGATTGCGCAGTGAGATACGCCGAGGAGGATCGCGCGTTCTGCTGGAACGGGTTGGAGTGCGGAATGCGCTCGGCCTGAGTCGTTATCAGGTGGCCGTAGTCCCACCACGACATGACGCCATAAGCTCCTTCGGGGTAGTCGTAGTCACCGTCGTCGGGATAATCGTACGTGCCGTAGAGTTCGAGCTGATCGGCGTTGTCCGCACCACCATAGTTACCTGGCTCGGGAGTATTCTCGTTGAGCCAGTGGTTTGACTCTTCCCAGACTACACCGTCGTTGTGCGGCCCAACGTTGTCGCCGCGATCCATCACAGTCGCAGATGCAAGCGGCGGCAGCAGTGGTGCAAACAGAAGCATCACGACCATGACGACCACGATAATCTGGTAGGTCTCGACCTGCTTGACCGACTGGACACCACTCTGGAGATCCAGGTTAAACAGCCGAACGATATCGGCGAGGAACACCGCATTGACGACCGCAACTGCGAGCACGAGATAGTACGCAAACCGGACCTGCGTTGCGGCCATGCTGATCAGGAACAGCGACCAGACGACGATTAGCGTGTGCTCGGCGCGGAACTCACGGCCAAAGAACGGTCGGACAATGAGTAATGCGAGCCCTGCGAGCATCGTGTAGAATGCGGTCCCGAACTCACTGAAGACGTGGTCGGAGAGGAAGTCATTAGGCGGCTGGGCCTCCTGAATGGTTGCTGCCCCGGTTCCTGGATCGAGCGGGAGCAGTCTGCTCGTCGCGTTTCCGACGAGTGTGCTGTACAGATCCGGGAGGGCGAGCCACATGACGGCAAACGAGACGACGATGAGACTGCCGACTGCGGCCGGATAGTATCGGCGATCGAGTCCTTGGCTGTTCCATTGGCGGGCGATCCAGGCCATGAACAGACAGCCGACGGCGACGAGTGCGGCTGTTGCTGGTTGGAGATAGCTAAATCCAGTTGTACTGATACCCGGATCCTCGATCAGGAGGGTGGCGCCGATCGCGGTGACGCCGAGACTAACTGCGCCGACGAACGCGATATGATCCGGCGAGATGCCCCGGACGTAGTCCAGGCAGAGCTGGACGGTGAAGAACACGCCAAAGATACCGACCAGCACGATGGCGGGTGGCCAGACCCAAATATAGAATATCATCGCGATTCCAGCGAGCACGCTGTATTTGGCCGGTTCTCGGAGGCCCGCCCAGTCTCTGTCGAGCACCAGTTCGTAGATCGGCTGTTCGCGCTCGGCGACGCGCAGGGCGACCATCATCGCCAGAACGGCGATCGCCATGAACAGCACCTCCGCAACGTGGTGTTGAATCTGTCCAGTCGTCGACCGAAGGAAGAACTGTCCAGGCGCAAGTGCCAGAAGCACCACAGAGACGACTCCACCCAGCCTGCCACCGAGACGACGTCCGATGTAGAACACTGGGATTGCGACCACGGCAGCCATGAGCGGGATCGCAAGCAACGAGACGGCGTAGAGCGTGTCTGTAGACGGGTTGCCGAGACCGACGATCATCGCAATCGTAACGATGATCTGGTCGAACAGTGTCCCGAACTGACCAACGTAACTTCCGGTCGGAAAACCCGTCCAGATATCGTACGGCATCGTCCGTGGATAGTTCTCCGCCGTCCACTGGACGGTTCGCCAGTGATACCACGAGTCGATGCCACCGAGAGCGGGTGTCCCATCGTCGGTAACGAACTCGCTGTACGACTGGGTTCGTGCCCAGAACATGAACAGCATCACCACCCCGATCACGGGGAGATGATACCACTCTCGCAACGTCTCGAGGAGAGACGATCTGGTGGTCCCCTCCTCGAGATGCTGTGTGTCAGTACTCATTAGCTTGCACCAGACGTAACCTAAGAATAAGCCTTGTCATATACTCTCGACGTATTCATATCTTGGTCCGGAACCTCATCAGCTGGGAGACGAGGGTCTGGATAGATCCGCCGACGCGGGTGGGCGGAGTCAAACGAGTGTTGACCCCACTCGACGCGCACCGAACAGGCCCCGAATGACCTCCTCGGTGTGCACCGAACAAGTTTTAACGCTCACTGCTCCTCCACTCCAGTAATGCGTTATCTCGCGATGGGAATCATACTGGTTCTACTTGCTCTCCCGTATGTGCTCTACATCGTGGGTTACTGGGTCGTTCGCCCGGCTGACTCTCAGCGGGCCACGCGATCGACAGCCGAACCAGTCAGCGTCGTCTTGCCGACGTACAACGAAGCTGAGATCGTCGAGGAGAAGCTGACCGAACTCTGTTCGCTCGCGTATCCAGCCGACCACCTCGAAATCATCGTCGTCGACTCAAGCGACGACGGGACTGCTGACATCGTCCGATCGTTCTTTGCTGATCGCGACCACCCCTCTCTAACGCTCATCGAAGAGGACGAACGCGGTGGCGTCGCCAGTGCAGTAAACCGAGCGGTGGAAGCGGCCAGTCACGAGATCATCTTTCGGACGGACTGTGACTCGACGCTCGCCGAGAAGTCGATCGGCTACGCTGTGGGGACACTCCAGAATCCATCGATCGGTGCCGTCACCGGTCAGCAAACCGAGATACTCGGCGAGAGCGAAGTCGAATCGAACTATCGCGGCCTCCAGGCCAGAAACCAGGCGCTCGAGTCAGCACTCGACTCGACGTTCATCGTTCATGGCCCCTGCTTTGCGTTTCGGCGGGCGTTCTTCAAGCCGATTGCCGCGGATTCACTGGCCGACGATACGGAGATTGCCGTCACCATCCGTAAACAGGGCAAGCGTGTGGTTATGAATCCACAGCTACAGTTCGCAGAGGCGGGCGTGTCGGACATCCGTGCCCGACGACAGCGCAAGGATCGCCGAGCGATGGGATTATTACAGTTACTCGGTCGTCACCGGGACGCGCTCGGCCGATACGGCGCATACGGTCGAATCGTCGTCCCGTTCAACTGGTATTTTCTCCTGTGTTCTCCCTGGCTGCTCGTCGGGTTCCTGCTCGGTCTCTTCGGCGTCCTCGCCGTCGATACCGGACTGGGTGCACTCGCCGTTCCGACCGGGCTTGGCGCATTTGTCGCCCTGGGTCACCGTGACAGGTTGGGCCCACTCCAGCCGTTCTACGCAGTGTTCGATTCGCAACTATCGTTACTGATTGCATCGCTCCGGCTGCTTGGAGGTGGCGTTGATGGGACGTGGGAGATCGACAGCGACTCGCGAGACGTTTTCGACGGTGAGTCTGGACGGGACGACTGAGGAGTTCGGTTCAGAACGGGAGATACCGTTCCCGGACGACAGAGAGGCACTCTCGGTAGTACCCCAGCCCGCGTGCTCCAGTCATCACCAGCGTGAGTGCGGTGAACAGGAGTGGATGGAGCGAGCCGTCGTACTGGTCCGATCGAATGGAACTCGGCCGCGGCGGAACGCCAACTCGCCCGTATCGGTCGGGGTAGCGACGCTGGAGTTGACAGTGACCACGACCGATGCGAAGGTTGCGCTTGAATAGGGATCGAAACGACCCCCGGACCGGGTGGACCACCGATACATCCGGTTCGTAACAGAGGTCGTAGCTGGCCTCGTCGACACGGTTGCCGAATTCCAGATCACCGCCGGACTGGAGTCGCTCGTCGAAACCCCCGACGTCTTCGAGGAGCGATCGACGAACGAGGAGACACGACGTCGGTGCGTACCGGTGCTGTTCGACGAAGTCCTCGATCGGGAATCCAGTCGTGTAATTGTAGCGACCGACGATCGATGGATCGTCGCCGATATCGAGGGTCACGTCGGGAGCCAGATACGCGATGTCGTCACGCTCCAGTCGGTCTATCGCATCGGTCAGCCAGCCCGACGTGACCGCCTGATCCGCGTCAAGGAAGACGATAACATCGCCGATTGCACGTCTGATACCTGCGTTTCGGGCCGCGTACGATCCCTGGACGTCGGATTCGATTTCGAGAACGACGTGGTCGTGAGTTCGGGCGTATCGATCGACGACTCGCGGCGTCGCGTCAGTCGATCCGTTGTCGACAACGATAATTTCGAGGTCAGCCGGATAGTCGGTGTGCTCGAGGAGCGAGTCGATCGTCGTTCGGATACCAGCCCGGTCGTTGTAGACAGGGATGACGATCGAGACGACGGGCCAAGAGTGGGAGGGCATTCGGCTGCTGTTGTTTTCAATTGCATGAATAAAAAGGAACTCGATCACGAGCGTAGAGACCACATCTCCGGCAGCCTGTGGCGCCTCGGATTCGTTGAAAACATGCTGACTGTATTTTTAGATTACCAGTGTGGCAACTTATTTTTCATCTGGAAACGAGACGGGAAAATGCTGGGCCGATACAACCTAACCAATCTCAAGCAGGCGCTCAGTCGCCCGCAGCTCTTTCTCTCGGAAGCCCATCCTGCGAGCACTAGGATACACGGAATGACGTCTCGAATCAAAAGTCGACCGAGAACAGTACTGCGGACGCCTTCATGTTGATCATCGACTCCGTGGCCGTCAATCACGAGATTGATGTGAGCCGACTGTCCAGTACTGAGTAATGAACACGCTCTCGGATTTCTTGCTCGGCATCGCGGACGATGCGATCGACGAAATGCGGGATGATGGGGCACTTCCGGCGGGTACAAATGGTCCGTGGGACGACGAGGAGACACCCGTCAGGAACACCAGTCACGGGGTACTGCTACTTCTCGATGCGTACGATCGTACGGACGACGAGCAATATCTGGAGGGAGCCAGACGAGCTGTCGAGTATCTCTGTTCGCCCGCAGCCCGGCCACATGGAGCGACGTTTCACCATCGAATCAGCACAGAACGGGATGCCTGTAACGGCGTAATCGGGCAGGCGTGGACGATTGAAGCGTTAGCGGCTGCGGCTGATGCGTTTGATAATCCAGAACTCGTTCGAATCGCGGAAACAGTCTTTTTATTGCATCCATTTGACGAGCGTCTCTGTCTCTGGCGGCCGGTCGAAATCGACGGGACCGTCGAGTCGCTCGATATGACGTTCAATCATCAGCTCTGGTTCGCCGCTGCTGGGGGACTACTCGCCCAGCACCCTGAGACGAATCCGGCAGTCGATCGGCAGGTCCGGAGTTTTCTGAGTGAACTCGAAGCGAACATGGATCTGTACGACTCTGGCATAATCAAACACTTGTACAAACCCGCCTTCGATGTGGCAAAGTATGCGACGGTGTTCATAGATGGCGTTCGAGCAGGGACAGCACACAAAATGGCGATCGGGTTGGTCCAATCGCTCGTCGATTCGGGCGACTCCGACGACGAGGACCCGATGTTAGAGAAGGCAATCGGCTACCATAGTTTCAATCTATACGGACTCGGACTACTCCGGGAGTCATACCCCGACCATCCCGTCTGGGAGCGGGACGCAATCGAGCGGGTGCTATCTGTCGTACGGACTGATGAGTTCGCCGCCGGACTCGACGGTAACCCATACGGCTACCCATACAACTGCACGGGCTTCGAACTGGCGTACGCACTGGACGTCTTCGATCGAGGTTCCGATAATGAACAGCGTAAGTGGCTTCGACGCCAGTTCGAGTGTACGTACGACCCGGAGAGTGGAAGACTCTCCCGTAACACTACAGATTCGGTAACACTCACAGCACGGGCATACGAAGCAACGCGAGTCCCTGATTATGACATTCCGTCGTCCAATGTCGACTCAGTGATATGACAAAATAATATGTCTGTAGACTTCTCATCGTCATTGATTCGGAGCGGGATCGAGATTTTTCGAACGAAGGGGATACTATCGACGATCAGGGCTGGTCTCAGGGTGTTAAATCTTAATTACCAGGGCTACTGGTGGTATCTCAAATACGTCTATCGGTCCCGGGTTTCAAGTGATTGCCAAACAAGCGAGCCATTTAGCGTTGTGCGAGTCTGCCCAGATCGAATTACTCGCTCTGTGGACCACCGAATCGATCGGTGGCACGACCTCGGCGCAGTGATCGATGGAGATTGGGACCACACTGGGCGCACCATCGACGAACTAATAAAGTATCGAAGCGTCGTCGATCACTTCGAAAACGGAACTGCGTGGGAGGAAACGGACATCTATCGTGAAGCGATCGATCGAATCGAACGCGGCGAACCGTACTGGAATGGGTCGCTGACAAAAGACGATCTACAGGAACGGATCGAGCACATCGAACGACTCTACGATCGGATCCGTACAGAAGGTTTCAAATCACAGGAGGAACTGCATAAAAAGCCACTCCGAGAAATTGTCCTCGACAGGCACTTTGATAGGTCGATGGAAGAAATCGCCGTTTCGATCGGCCGCGATGGCGAGATACTGTTCGTTGATGGGAACCATCGACTTGCGATTTCGCACGTCCTCGATCTCGAGACGATTTCGGTGCACGTCATCGCCAGACACGTACAGTGGGAAGCTATTCGAGAGACAGTTCGATCGGCACCTCATCCAGAACAACTGGACGATCACGTGCTGAAACACCGCACCCATCCGGACCTCGTCGACCTGTTCGACAGTCGACCGTGACGACCGACACCGATGAACCGATACGCTCAAACGCGATGTCGAATGATGCGTATAGTAATCCAGTGTTCGATCGAATCCGCTCTATCTACGCCAAATTCTGCTATTATATATGTACACTTATTGAGAGCTATCAGAAGCGGGGGATTGAGGGACCGGTGTACGAGGTTCGAAAACACATCTGGTGGCGATGGTATCGAACGCGAATGCATCCCCGATGGAGGGGGTTCTACGCTGCTTGGCTCCAGTTTGGAAGACTGCTCTTTCCCTCACGGTTTACCGATGCAGACCCCTTCAAAATCATATATGTTGATCCAACGACGATCGAACACCGAGAACTGACACTTCCTGCGGTTTGGGGTCGTGTGATCGGAGGCAACTGGGCGTTCGAACCATTCGAGGCTGATCCGACGTACAATGCAGTGAAAGAACGGGTTGTGGACGGGAAGCAATGGACTGAAATCGATCACGATATCGACGATATCGACGTCTGGGAAACGCTGTATCGATCGATGCAACAGGACGGATACAAGTCTCAGGAAACGCTTGCCAAGTCTGATACAACGACAGATCTTTCGTGGGATTGTGAAGTCGGTGTCGCAATCAATGGGAATGGTGATGTCGTCTGGGTGAAACGCGGCTCACACCGTGTCCGGATGGCCAGACTACTGCAAATCGACACCATTCCTGTCCATGTACGGGTTCGGCATCCTGAATGGCAGGCACTCCGTGACGAAATCCGCACTGCAGAGTCGGTCGAAGAGCTTTCTGTTCGGGCAAGCAAACAGCTGGGTCATCCTGACCTGTACGATGTCGGTAGGGAACTGCTCAAACAACGGGAGTCGGAAACGAGATAGTCCACGCGTTCTAAAACCACTCGTACGAACAGTTCCATCGATGTCTCTCTCTGCAACATTCCTTCGAACGCGGCGGAAATACCGATCAGACGGATTGAAGCAACTCCTTTCAGAAATCGGAACGAAGGTTCTGGAAAGCGATCCAGTGTGTGCATTGGTTCGCCGGTCGCTCCTCTCCCGTTCTACCATACTTGACCAGTCACAGCTACGGGAACATACATCCCGACAGTGGGACTACGACCCGTCCGATTCACACCATCCGTTCGATTCGGAACCTTCTATTCCACGAAAACGACGGCTCCCAATCAGCGGCTCGTTTGCGAACCTCGATGCCCGTCCACCGACATCGCCGTTTGTCGCCGAACTCGAGGATGTAACCGTGCTTGCACCGTCAGGACTCGCTATCACTGCAGACGCTCAACTCGTCAAGGACACCGTGGCGTCGGACCGGTCATCGGTATCCCGGTTGGAAAAAGTACTTGCACGAAGTATTCGCCACAACGGCTATCGGCAGACTCGTGACTTCGTTCGATCGCCAACCGCGAACTGCGATCGAAACGTACCACTCGCAACAACATTTGTACCAGTGTGGCCGAACTATTATCACTGGACGCTCGAGTGTCTCCCGAAGCTACTGGGTGTCGAAACGTATGCGGCTCGGACTGGCGATTCCCCGACTGTTTTTCTCCCGCCGGAACTACCATCTTGGATGCGTGAATCACTCGACCTGGTCGCCAAAAACATCCATACAGAGCCACTGCAACCGGGAACAACACATGTCGATCGATTTGTGGTCCCATCGTATCCCTCTCCGTCGCGAACGGAGTGTTTCTGGGTACGCACTCGCGCCTACGAGAATGCCGATGTCACGAATATCGATCCCGATGAGTATCCCTCACGGATCTACGTTACACGCCAGAGTGCGACCGTTCGTCGGATCAAAAACCAAGAGGAAGTTCTCACCGTACTCGACAAATTCGACATCCAACCGTATGCGCTCGAGACACTCAGCGTTCGCGAACAGGTACGGCTGTTCGCGAACGCAGAGTTGGTCGTTTCCCCCCACGGAGCCGGATTGACGAATCTGGTCTACAGTAGTTCACCGACAGTGCTCGAACTGTTCGGTGACAAAGAAAAGACGACGTTCTATCGGCTGTCAAAATTGATGGGGTTCGAATATCATGCGATGTTCTGTGGCCACGATCGGAAAGATCTCGTCGTCGATAGCGAGCGATTAGAGCACCGCATCCGATCAGTTATCGCGGGAGACCGAACGCCGATTCTGGAACCCCGTCCGACGTAAGGAGTCTCGGGAACGGTTTGCAACTGCTTCAGGAACCTCGTCGAATAGACGAACGATCTGTTTGACGTGACGATTGTTCAGTAGGTATCGCTCGAAGCCATAGTTGTTTGGCACGTATCGCTCGAAGCCGTAGCGGGAGAGGAACTCCATTACTACGTCGTCATTGACGATGCGACAGCTGAGAAGGGACGCGTCGGGGCCGATCTTTGACTCGTACCGACGAAGGCACCAGAGGCCCAAGCCTCTCGGCCGTTCAGTGGTAGTTGTCATATCGCGGAATAAGTGGATAGATGGACCGATCGACGTTGCCTGTCGGTCGATCGCTCCCGGCTCTTTGCGGGCGAGCGCCGCGAGAACCGATCGGTCCTCGAAAAACAGTTGCCAGTTGAGTTTGGCAGTGACGAACCGACGGTTCCAATCGGTAAAAACAGCGACCTGTTGAGGATGGACCCGGCCGCGGCGAGTCAAAGACTGTATTAGAGAGGCAAATCCTGGTTCGACGGGAGCGGCGAACGGTCGTCTGGAACGACCCGACGTATTAGATGTCGACCCAGCATCGGCCTCAGCAGTTGTAGGTTCAGCGTCGGTTTCGAGGGTGTAGACCTCGGTTGCGAGTGTCGCCAGTTCGTCCTGTGAAATCGTCACTGAGTCATCGCTTTGGATCAATCGGTCGAGAACTGGCGGGGGGCCCACATTACCTCGATCAAAACCCGCCCAATTCTTAACTATGCGGTATTAGCTTGGAGTATAGATAGCGAACAGCCTCACAGAGCAAACCCAGACGTGTGCCCGTTTGCCCCCTCGTGTTCCATACGTGCCTCCCCAGTTTCTCAGGATGGTTACCAACACACTATCACGACTGTCTGCATTGATCCGACTAACCGTCACGACACTCCGGCGTGATGGTGTCGATCGGTTCGTGCTCCTGTCGTTTAGACACATCAGTTACAGCGTAAGGTTTCACCGCTGGATCGGAAACAGGCCAACCCGGGTTTCGAGAGCGGTGTACGCGCTGGTCGTAGCCTGTATGACCGCTACTGTTCGTGTGTTGAGACGAGTTCACCCACACAAGTACACCGATGCAGATCCGTACAAGGTATTCTTTGTTTCTCCAGATGAGATTACGTATCTGACAGGCGAGCCGTTCTCGAAACGACGGGGGTGGGTCGTCGCTGGAGACTGGGATGACGGGGATCTATTTATGAAACAGCCGTATCCGAACGCTATCCGTCAACATTACTCACAGGGAGTTCCATGGGAGAAAACGACGTTGCGTGATCGCATCCCGAATCCCCATGCCCTCGAAAATCGGGCCCGCGAAATCGAACGTCTCTATCGCTCGATCGACTCCAATGGCTTCCGCTCACAACGAGAGTTGCTCGAGGAGTCGCCAGAAGCTGCCTGGTCGGGATTGAACGACTCGATGCATCCGGCCGCCAATGAGATAACTGTCGATATTGGGCGAGACGGGGAACTACTATGGAATATGTGCGGTCAACACCGACTTGCCATTGCGAAGGTTCTCGACGTCGATCGTCTCCCCGTCCAGGTATTCCGTCGACATGCAGACTGGCAGGCAATACGAGACCGTGCACGTCGTGGTGAGGATATTCCCGAGGAATTGCGCGATCATCCGGATTTGGCGGACGTTATTACGGAGGAGTAGTCCACAGAAGTGGTAATACCCTTAACCCTCGCTCCGATACTCACTCAACACGAATCTTCATGCGTCTCGGCCAAACATCCGTTATTTATCTGGTCTCGAAGCTCGCCGCCTCGTTTCTTGGGTTCGTCGCCACGATCTACTTTACTCGCACCCTTGGCGAGGAGATATACGGCTTCTATGCCGTAACGCTCGCTCTCGTCTCCTGGCTTGGCATCGTCAAGACCGTCGGCTTCGGACAGGCGATCGTCAAGCGGATGAGCGAAGGTGAAGAACCCGACGCATACCTCGCTGCTGGAACGACGATCAAAGCTGTGCTTACGGTTCTCGTCGCGATCGGCGTTTTACTCTTTCGTGAACACGTAAACGCCTACGTTGGACAACCCGTTGCCGAATTCGTCGTTCTGTTGTTGGTCGTCTCGGTGTTTAGTGAGCTAATCAGTGTCGCACTCAAGGGTAGTCATCGCGTTCACGTGTACGCTCCGCTTAGCACGGTGAAGCAGGGAGGAAGAAGTGTCGCTATGATCATTCTCGTCTTCCTTGGCTGGGAGCTCAGCGGTATGCTCCTCGGTCACGCCATCGGGACCGCAGTGATTGCCGTGATTGGGCTCTGGATCGTGAGGCCAACTGTTGTAATCCCACGGTGGCAACACATCACCCAGCTGTTTGATTTTGCCAAATACTCTTGGCTTGGGAATATGCGTAAGAAAGCGTTTAGCGACATGGATATTATCGTGCTCGGGCTGTTCGTCTCGGCGAGTCTCACCGGGATCTACGCGGTCGCATATACCCTCACAAAGTTTCTCGACATCTTCGGTAGCGCCATCCAGACGAGCCTCTTTCCGGAGTTGAGCAAGCGATCTGCAGCTAGCGATACCGAAATGATTCGGACACTCACTAACGACGCGCTCTCCTACGCCGGACTCCTCCTGATTCCGGGAATCGTCGGTGCAGCGATCCTCGGCGATCGACTAATGCGTGTGTACGGCGATGGGTTCGAGATCGGTGCACGGGTACTGACGATCCTGCTCGTAGGCATCCTCGCATACTCCTACAACAAGCAACTTCTCAACACGCTCAACGCGATCGATCGTCCCGATCTCGCATTCAGGGCTAACGCGATTTTCATCGGTGCGAACATTATCCTCAACGTTGCCCTCGTGTACAGTATCGGCTGGATCGGCGCAGCAATCGCTACGGCAAGCTCGGCTGCTATCGGCCTCGTTTTCGGCTTCTACTATACTCGCCAGCACGTGCAGTTCCAGGTTCCTGTTGGCGAGATTTCCAGACAGGGGGCTGCTGCCCTGATCATGGGTGTCGTCGTCTCCGGTGCGCGTATCGTCGGGGAGAGCCAGTGGATCGCCGCCTACAACGAACTGTTCGTCGTCCTTCTCGTTGGACTCGGGGCACTCGTCTACCTGATAGTCCTGCTCATCATCTCGAAACGCTTCCGAACGACGGTTTCGCGAAACCTTCCGGTTGATTTCCCTGCTGCCTGGAATTGATGGGATGCTCACAAAGTATATTTCATGCCGCCAAAACCATTCGTGACATGCAAGCAGTCGTCCTGGCTGCGGGAAAGGGAACCCGTCTCCGCCCGCTTACCGAAGACAAGCCCAAAGTCCTCGTCGAAGTGAACGGCAAACCGCTCATCGAGGACGTCTTCGATAACCTCCTCACGTCGGCGCGACCGAACTCATCGTCGTCGTCGGCTACCAGAAAGAACAGACCATCGAACGCTACGGCAACACATACTGTGTCCCGATCACCTACGCCCACCAGCGCGAACAGCTCGAGCTTGCCCACGCGATCCTCCAGGCAGAACAACACGTAGACGACTTCGTGCTCATACTTGACGACAACATCTTCCGCGGGAAGCTCGGCGACACAATCAATCGCCAGCAAGAAGACCATGCTGATGCCGCCTTCCTCGTTGGCGAGGTCCCCAGTGACGTTCCCGTATTCGATCGCGACACTGGCGTACAGCCGGGGCGCTCGATCGGAGAGACGATCGCACCCCTCCCACACCGGATTTCAGATGATATCGGGGCCACGAGGAAGGGGGTGGTGGGAGAGACTGCAGGAGGATTTCAAGAGAAAGACGGGGCGAGACGGCACTATTTGGCCTATTATGGGTAGAAACGGGCTCTCTCGAAGCGAGGATGCTATCCACGTTATTATATATATTACTGTTACGGTAAGCTAGTAGTAGTACATTCTTGAAAATACGGCTTCAGGTGACCGTTTACAGGGACCATCTAAACAATCAGTACGCTGTTTATATACTCCGTTCCGAAATGGCTCTATCGCGCAGCCGTTCGAACGCTGGTACCCGGAAGTCCAACAGCAGTCGTTTCGATCGACGGTTCGCGATCGGTGAGTGAGCAACTCTCGCTCCTGACTCCGGATCTGCCTCGGAATTAAACACGCTTCGATCGACTTTCGACCTGGTTTGCGAAGGCTCCTCCACCGAGTCGATCGAACACACACCCCCTCGATCGCACCAAATTTCATCTGAAACCCGGTGTGGGTGTGGACCGTCTTCGCTACCACTGTGTGCTATTTACTCACAAATTCATCTGAAATCCGGTGTAACTCGCCCAGCAGCAACGACGTGACGTTCTCACCGAATCATCTGAAATTCGGTGTCTCTCCGCCAATGTCACTGTTGGAACCGGTCGCTCACGGCCAGAACCATTGTGGAACCGTCAAAAACGCTCTCCTGCCGTCAGAATTGGGCCCATCGTCGGAACCACTACTTCATCATCGACAGCAACCCGACGAAAACAGCCGGCACACATAGGTCAGACACGCGCTAGCGATCGATCCCCACGAGACAAAACACATAAGACGAATTCATTTGAAACACGGTGTATGTCCCTACGCACGGACGACGTCCAGTCGCTCGGCGAGTACGCCGCCGAGCACGGGGCCGTCGCCCACTCTCGCTCCGAATCTCGCGACGATCCGCTCTCGGTGTTAGACGAGGAAGACCGAATCTTTGCCACTGAGGATCTCCTCCGGATCGATCACGTCCCCGACCAGAACAAGATCGTCGGGCGGAACAACCAGATCGAGACCGTCGCCCGCCGACTCAAACCCACGATCTCCGGTGGGACGGGCAAAGGAACGCTCCTCCTGGGAAAGTCCGGCTCCGGCAAGACTCTCGTCACCCGCTACGTCAGCCGGGAGGTCGTCGAGCGTGGCGAACAAAACGAGATCCGAATCGGTCGGGCCGTCATCGACTGTGCCCAGCGCCGATCGGAGGTCCAGACCGTGATTCACCTCGCGAAGAGCCTCAACGATCCGGAGGAAACCGGTGTTAGCATCCCCCAGTCCGGCATTTCAACAGGTGCGTACTACGATCGACTCTGGGCGGTCATCGACGAGCTATACGACGCGATCATCGTCGTCTTGGACGAGATCGATCGCCTCGCACCGCCGGACGACGTCCAGAACATTCCGCCCGAGGAAGCAGACGACAGCAAACTTCTGATGCAACTCTCCCGGGCCGGCGAGGAAAACGACGTCGAGGCGAGTATCACCGTCGTCGGGATCAGCAACGATCTCAAGTACGGCGATCGGCTCGACACCCGCGTCGAGAGCTCTTTTTCGCCCGACGAGATCGTCTTCCCGGCGTACGACGCGAATCAGCTCGGCGACATCTTGAGCCGGCGGCGTGACGCCTATCGTGAGGACGTCCTCACGGACGACGTCATCCCGCTCTGTTCTGCGTTTTCGGCACAAGAACACGGCGACGCGAGACGTGCGATCGATCTCTTTCGCCTCGCCGGGGAGGTCGCACGCGAAAACGACGCCGATCTGGTTCGCGAAGAGCACGTCCGCGTCGCCAACGACGACGCGGAAGTTACCCGGATCCAGGACCTCATTCGGGGCTGTCCGACCCAGGCCAAGATTGCGATCGGCGCACTGGCGACGATGGACGAGTTCACCGACCGATCGGCCTTTACCGCAACCGAGTTGTATCGTGTCTACCGTGCCTTCGCCGAGTCGATCGACGCGAACGTCCTCGGCAAGAAACGCATCACTGATCAGCTTCGAGAGTACGAAACCCTAAAAATCATCGACATGACCCGAACCAGCGACGGCTATCGGGAGGGGACCTACCTGCGACTCTCCCTGCTCGATGATGCGGGACTGCTCTTGCAGACGATCGGCCTCGACGATCGCTGTGCGCGAATTCCGATCGGTTCCCGGATGCGTACACATATCGAGACTGTACTCGACGAGTGAGATCCGTCCTCCACGATCGTATTCGCCGAGCGAGATTCGCACTCCGTAAGGATCAACGACACCATCTGCCCCCAGCAGGTAGCTCGAACACTTGTTGCGGGGAACACAGGGTCCGATCGCTCGTTGATCGGAGGGAAACAGGACGATCGCTCGCTGATGGGAGAGTAACAGGTGGGCTCGATCGGCGACGATGGTACCGACCGACCCACGCTGCGATAATCGTCCCACCGGTCTCTCAATATATACCTACCCCACTGGTCGATCAGCACGCTTTTGCGCTCCGAGGCAAGAATGCCAGCCAATGGAACATGATGGGGCACGCGTGGACCCGGTCGAGGAGCGGACGGAGGTCCTCGCGATGACCGAACAGACACGCGAGATTTCGGCCGACGAGGTCTGTGTCCTCATCCCAACTCTCGACGAGGCGGCGACGATCGGTGACGTAATCACCGGCTTTCACGAGCAGGGATATACGAACGTGGTCGTCGTCGACGGCGGATCGACCGACGAAACGCGGGCGATCGCTCGCGAACACGGTGCACAGGTCGTCGTCCAGTCCGGCGAAGGAAAAGGCCAGGCCGTCCGGGAGGCACTCGAGTACATCACCGTCCCGTACGTGCTGATGGTCGACGGCGATGGCACCTACGATCCCGCCGACGCTGAGCGGATGCTCGAACCACTCTCCCGGGGGTACGAGCACGTGATCGGCAACCGGTTTGCCGACATGGACGACGACGCGATGAAGGCGTTGAACGGGTTCGGAAACCGAATGATCAACAGGTCGTTTCGGTTCATCCACGGGGCCGACTACGACGATATTCTCTCCGGCTACCGAGCGTTTACCGTCGACTCGTTCGATCGACTCTCTCTGGACTCGAACGGGTTCACTATCGAAACCGAACTCGCAGTCGAGTGTGTAAAACACGGGATCGAGACGACCGTCGTTCCGGTCAGCTACAGCGCCCGGCCCGAGGCGTCGGAAACGAACCTCCATCCAATCAAAGACGGCGGGACGATCGTCCTCGCGCTGTATTCGCTTGCAAAGACCAACAACCCGCTGTTTTATTTCGGCAGCATCGGGACCGCCTCGGTGGTTTCCGGGGCGATCGTTGCGGGCTACGTCCTCTGGCAGTGGATCCAGTACCAGCAGGGCCACGAGATTATGGCACTGGTGTCGGCGGCGGCGATCATCCTCGGCGTCCAGTTGATCATGTTCGGCGTGCTCTCGGATATGCTGGTGACGTTACACCGCGAGCAGCGCCGTCGTCTCGAACAGATCGCAGGGGAACACAGAGACGACGAGTAGCCTCCGCAAGCGGCGGCTCAAAACGGGAGCAGCGATCGAAACTGCTGGACGACTCCGCCGGAGTTGGCCTGGCGGTACTCCTCGAAGGGCTCGTGGAGGGCGTTGAGCAGCTCCTGTCGCGATCGAAACTCTTCCAGTTCGACTGCCGCAAGCATCTTCGCCAGCGGGACGTCGTTGCCGTGGACGTCGTAAGGGACGCGTTTGTCGCCAAGTTCGGCTTCGACGTCCGCTTTCGTCGCCGGGAACGAGAGGTCGGCGTTTTTGAGTCGAACGTCGACAGCAGCGATACCAAACTCTACACTCTCGGGTTCCTCGTCGTCTCCGCCGGATGGTGGCCGGACTCCCATACCTACGGCTAGACAGTCGAATATAAAAATCGCTGTGAAGACGAGCCGTCAGCGCTGCCTCCTCGTCGGTAAATAATCGATTCCAGAATCCATCTACTCGCGACCCAGTCTGCCGTGGGATCGTCGACACGCCTTTGACAGCTCCGACGGAGTATCACGTATGACCGAATACACCACGGTGTCGATCCCGAAAGATCTCGCCGATCGAGTCGACGACACGATCGAAGGAACGAGTTTTCAGAGCACCAGCGATCTCGTTCGCTTTCTGCTTCGCAGTATCGTGATCCAACACCAGCGAGAAGGCGAACTGACCGAAGCCGAGTTCGAGGAGATCGCCGAACAGCTTCGCGGATTGGGGTATCTCGACTGAGACGGACTGCAGTCCGTCGGTGCCCCCGACCGACCAAGGGGGTCCTCGGATGGGTTCTGAGCCCGACGCGGCACACGAGAATCGATCGCGGCCAGCACTGGTCGGCTAGACGTTTTAGAGCCTCGATCCGCTAGCTACGAATGGAGGTCGAGATGCATGCCACACGTCCCGGACTTCCCGACGCCGGCGGGCGATCGGGAGAACGACCGCGACAAGGAGAACAGAAGCATCATCGACCGAATCATCGGTAGCGGAGGCGGGCCGACACCGACAGGCAGCCCCCTCCCCAGTGGGTAGCAAAACGAGCAGAGGCGGTCTGCGATCGAGTCAGCCACCGACTGGCTGCGACCGGGGTACCGTCCGCGGCTGGGGTCTCCATCGCAGTCGCACACCAGTTGCTTCCAGTGACAGTCGCCGTTAGGTATCCGAGTGCCACCAGACGTCCGAGAGCGACTCGTCAGGCGCGTTAGCATCGATAATCTCGAGTGGCTGGCGAGTACCTTTTCGATCGAACGCGGCGAACGATCGCTCGCCGAGTTCCCACGGTGGGACGGCGACGAAGATCACTTCTGCGAGGTCGTCGCGCTTTGTCACCTCGAGTTCGCGGACGGGGTGGGAGACGAACTGCCCCTGGGCCTGCCGGGCAGGCGTCGAGAGATCGACCCCGAAGACGGCGTTGACCGAGTTGCCAGGGTCTGGCAGGTAGAAGTCGGTAAACACCGGCGTCTCTGCCGGGATCGCGTCAGCATCGTCACCCTCGAGATCGCCTGCCGGGGTCACTGAGACGCCAGTGGTCACGCGATCGGGATCGGCATCGCTGGCAAGCCCGATCAACACCTCAACAAGTGCGCGCGTGACGTAGACCATGATCGTCGTAGGGACGGACAACAGTTAGAAGTATGCCCCGCAGGCGTCGCGCCTCTCACGTTGGGGGTGCGACGAGAGCGGGATCGGTCACCGACCAAATGGTAGCAGGTCCCATCCGGTCTTCGCGTAGAGCAGCGGAGCCCGTATTCGGGATCCAGAGAGGGCATGGTCGAGTGCAGCCGCGGCGTTGGCTGTTACGCCGGCTCCGTGACCGACGAGTACCCGCTCGGGCCTGAGATCGCCGAGGGCATCCCGGGGCGGCACAGCCCGTCGCATCGGGTGAACGCCCAGTCGCTCGCCGCCCACGAGGAAGTAGTCTGCAGCCCCGACGGACTCGGGAACGACGAGCGTCCCGTCGGCGGGGTTGTACAGCGCGACCTCCTGCCAGAACCGGTTGTCGACGATCGTCCGTGCTTCGAGACCCGTATCGGCAAGCTCGGTCTCGAACCGGACGATCGGTGCATCGAGCTCTTCGGCGACCCCCTCGAAAAACCGCGGGAGATAGACGTGGACGTCGTGTCGGTTCGCGATGGCTGCAGCGTCGCGTTTGTGTCGATCGAGCGTGACGACGACGCCGGCAACCTCGCCGAACTCGGCGAGGAGGTCGTCTAGCCCCTCGGCGTCGACGGGATCGATAATCCAGACCTCGCCATCGACCTCGAGGGCGTGGCTCGCCCGTTGCATTTTCTCCTCGGGGTGGGCGATCCAGCCGACACCACTCTCGAACCGATCGATCTCCGTGAAGTCGGTCGCGCGTTCGTCGATACGGAAACTCATACCGGATGGTAGGTTCGTCAGGCGTATAAACGCGAGAGAACCGGTCGATTTCGTACGGGGCTACGGTCACAAGCTGGTTCGTCGTACGGGGACACGTTCACAGACCGGTTCGCAGTGTTCCCCGGACCCGATCGTCCGTACCGGCGACGCTTCTTTGCGCCCTGGCAGCGTACGTCCGGGTATGCTGACCGGGCTGTCATGGCTCGCACTCGAGGTCAAGTATCTCGATCGGGCACGCACGTTTTACGAGGAGGAGCTCAGACTGCGCGTCCACGACGAGCGCAATCGGGAACTCGCGCTCGCGGCTGGGACGACCGAGCTGGTGCTCCGGCGACCCGCGGACGTCCCCCGCGGCGGACTGCACACCCACTTTGCGTTCTCGATCCCCGACGAGGAGTACGAAGAGTGGTGGGGCCGCCTGAGCGAGCACTACGACTTAGAGGAGGCGCAGTTCGGTCCGGCTCGATCACTGTATCTCTACGATCCCGACGGCAACTGCGTCGAACTCGGCCAGCAGGACGTAGCGGGCCCCGGGATCGACGGGATCTTCGAGGTCGTCCTCGAAGTCGAGGATCTCGACCGATCCCGGTCGTTCTATGCGGACCTCGGATTCGAGACCGTTGACGTGGGTGACGACCGCAAACGCGTGCGACTCCACGGCCCGATGGCCCTCGAACTCTGGGAGCCCCACCTCGGGATCGCCGACGCCCGCGGTGGGGTCCACGTCGATCTGGGATTCGAGACCGACGATCCCGTTGCGGCGCTCGATGCGGTCCGCGATCGGGTCCGGTCGATCGATTGGGAGCGCGACGACGAAGTCGTGGTTCGCGATCCTGACGGGCACTTTTTGACGTTCACCGAGTGAGGGCTCTCGCAGATACCGGCTGAACGCTCTCGCAGGTGCTTGCCGCACGCTCCCAGAGTGGAGTCAGTGCCGGGAGCCGATCGGCTTGCAGCACTCTCAGCTGCAAGCCTGCTGTTTATCGAACGCAGTGCTGTCACACTGAATGGATCGCTTATGACAATCGACTCAACCGAAGACCTCTTCGTGGCCGCCCTCAAGCACGCTTATTACACCGAACAACGCCTCGTCGACGCACTCGAGGACCTAGAGGAGACGTCGACTACCGAGGAGTTACAGGACGGGTTCGCCGAGCACCGCAACGAGACCCAGAACCACATCGAACGGATCGAGCAGGTGTTCGATCAACTCGATGCGGACGCCGAAGCGGAAGAAGACCCCGTCATCGAGGGGATGATCCAGGCTCACGAGGAGTTCATGAACAAAGAGCCGAGCGATGAAGCCATCGATCGGTTCAATATCGCCGCCGGTCAGAAGACCGAACACTACGAGATCGCCGCCTACGGTAATCTCATTCCGATGGCCGACCAGCTCGGAATGGACGACGCGGCAGATACCTTAGAACAGACGCTCCGAGAAGAACAGGACGAACTCGAGACGCTCTCGGAGATGGGCGAAGAGTTCGATTACGGCGAGCTGTCGGTTTCGGAGTGACGACGGGGAACCGAGTTCCGTCGTAGCGGCGGCTTTTTTACCTGCGATGACTGGGACCCGCCGATCGGCCAGATATCGCGCTCGCGTTCTACAGCCGATCGGTGCTCACGTCGACACCTGGTGGTGTGACGACCAGGAACCCACGGAAGTGGACGAGATTGCCACCCGACTCCTTGATGTCGCGGGCGAACCCGGCTGCCAGTTCGTTGACGTTGCCCTCGACACAGAGGAGGAGGACGTTGCCGTTCGAGATCGTTTCGAGCCACTCTTCGGCCGGCGTCGATCCGTCGAGCACACCGAGGACGAGCTCGCCTTCAAGGTCGAGTTCGTCGTCGATGTGTTCCTCGACAGTTCGCAGATCGAGGTCGAAATCGCTCATGTGGGTCCGGTCGAACCGGGACGAGAAAAACGTTCGCCTCGTGACGACTATCGGGTTTCAGACACTACTCCTGCGGAAACTCCTTTTTGAACCCACGGAACTCCGTATGGTGGGCCGCTTCGTCAGCCAGAATGGTGACCGCGACGTCTTCGGTGACTGGATCGTCTGCCTCGCGGGCGGCCTCGAGGAGCGATCGGTACCGCTTCGTCGCGTTGTCTTCGGCCTCGAGCACGCCGTCGATGACCGACTGGACGTCCGTCGTGTCTTCGGGCGGCTGAAGACTCGACTGCTGGGCCTCGAACGACTCCGAGCCCGGCGGCGAGTGATCGAGTTGTTTCAGCCGGTTTCCGAGCAGTCTCGCATGCTCGAGTTCTTCTTCGACGTCCGCCTCGAGGCTCGCTTTGACCTCCTCGGCGTGGACTCCATCCAGGACGATCGCGTTCGTGAGGTAGTTCATGACGGTCTCGAGTTCGTCGATATACGCTTCGGTCAACAGCTCGGTGACTTCATCTGACGTCATTGCCCCGCCCCCTACCACGAGCACAGGTAAAACCCTTCGACCGGTACGCCAGACCAGCCCCGGTACACTCGTCGGTCGCTTCGCCATGGACGTTGCAGTCCGCACGTCCGATCGACCTCGCGTCGGTAGCCAGTGTCGATCGCGTCGGTAGGCAGTGTCGACAACGTAGCCGTTCCGGTTGCGGTTAGTTTTGACCCACCCCGCCGCTTTGTATTGCGGTCCACTCCTCGATCTGGAACCGGTAGCCCTCGATTCCGCGCATCGGGCTGGCGGATCTGAAAACGTCCGGATGCCACGCGTTTTTCATGGCGTCCTGGAGCGAGTCCCACTCGTCGTCGGCCACCTGGTCGATCTGGCCAACGAGGCTCACACTTTTCCACTCGTGGACGGAGTCGGCGCTGTAGACGAGAAAGCGAGCCCGCTGGTTCTGATCGCACAGCTGTTCTTTCCGACTTTTGTCTCCGAACAGCAAGAACACGAAATAGAGCGTGTCATCCCCGTCGAATCCGAACGACAGCGGGACGAGATACGGCACCGATTCGTCGACGACGCCCAGTATCCCGACCCCCTGCTCCGTGAGGAACGATCGGAGCTGCTCGTCAGTCATCGACATGGAGCTCGACTCTCGGAGTTCGTCCATGGACATAGCTAACATATCGTCCGGGAGGCTATTAAACAGACAGGAGGAGACCAGATGCCCCGAAACCGAGCCGTATCCGAGTGGCGGACACTCATTACAATCCCGATCGTAGCTGGCCTATGCGCGACCTCGACGAAACTGATCTCGAGATTCTGCAGCTGCTCACCGAAGACGCTCGTCGCCCGTACAGCGAGATCGCAGACCACGTCGATCTGACGCCGCCGGCCGTCTCCGATCGGGTCAGTCGGCTCGAAGAGCAGGGCATCGTCCGGGGGTTTACCGTCGATGTCGATCGAGCGAAACTCCAGCGTGACGTGGCGATCATGGCCGAACTGGAGGCGAAGCCGACGGCCGTCGACGAGGTGTATGCGGCGGCCGCAGAACTCGATGGCGGCGAGCACGTCTTCGAGGGTATGGACGGCACCGTGATCGTCCACGCGACGTTGCCCAACGCCAACGTCCGATCGTGGCTCGCATCGGGACTCGACCTGGAGTTGCTTTCGGGCTACGACGTGACATTGCTCGCGCGATCGGACCGACTTGTCGGCATCTCGGCGACCGACTTTTCGTTCGAGTGTGTCGTCTGCGACCAGCCGATTACGGACAACGGTGTCACGGCGACGATCGATGGCGAAATCAAGACGTTCTGCTGTCCGTCCTGTGAGGATCGGTACGTGACGGAGTACGAAAGCCACCGGGAAGCGATCGACTAGCCACGAATTGTCGTTAGCCCAACTCCGAAGCTGTCTGTCGCTCGTCAACGATCCCGACCACGAGTGTCCGGGCATCCGTCTCGACCGCCCGTGGACGATCGCGAGCGGAGATCCGTCCGACACCAGTTTCGAGGTGAGCTATTTCGGTCCAGAAACTGATCTGTCTGTCGCCTGAACGCGGATATATGATTAATAAGCAAAATTAACGCAGCCATATTTGGAAAATCTACTATATGGGGTGGCATCGTTCCGTCTCGGCGACCGATCGTCCACTCGTGGTGCGCGCGCGAGCGACCGATCGGCGTCGGTCGCGGTGAAACCACTGGAGTTGACGTCAGTTCACGGGTCGTCCCGGCGTCGATCGAGACCTCTGCATGGTATTATAATAGGTTCTTCATGCCCGTATTAGGGCGTTGGTGTCGTGTGGTTTTGCGATTTGCTCGAACTCGTGTGGTACCTCTTTCCAGTGTCGATCGGGGAACACAGCGGTACGTTTATATATCATGTCGCACGTCGGGTTCAGATACAATGTCTTCACAAGACAACCCGTCCTCTGACACCAGTCAGGGGGGTCGAGTTCTTCCAGGGCACGTTAGATTCCACTGACGAAATAGAGTCAGCACGTGTCTTTGATACCACCCTCCGGGATGGTGAACAATCGCCCGGAACTTCGTTCTCGTACGACGATAAACGGCAGATCGCCTCCGTTCTGGACGACATGGGTACCCACGTTATCGAAGCCGGGTTCCCAGTCAACTCCGACGCGGAGTTCGAGGCTGTCCGCGATATCGCTGCGTCGACGCAGACGACTACCTGCGGGCTCGCCCGCGTCGTCGACAAAGACATCGAAGCCGCACTCGATTCCGGCGTCGAGATGGTGCACACGTTCGTGTCCACCAGCGACGTCCAGATCGAGGATTCGATGCACGCAACGCGAGACGAAGTTGTACAGCGCGCAGTCGACTCGGTCGAACGCATCAAAGACGCGGGAGCAGTCTGTATGTTCTCGCCGATGGATGCGACACGAACCGACGAGGCGTTCCTGTTAGACGTGATCGACGCGGTCACCGAGGCAGGAACCGACTGGATCAACATTCCGGACACGTGTGGTGTCGCGACGCCGACCCGGTTCCGGGCCATGATCGAGAAGGTCTGTGCCCACACCGACGCGCGGATCGACGTCCACACCCACGACGACTTCGGGCTGGCCACCGCCAACGCCTTGGCCGGTATCGAGGCCGGTGCCGACCAGGCACAGGTTTCAGTCAATTCGATCGGCGAGCGAGCAGGCAACGCCGCCTACGAGGAGTTCGTGATGGCCGTCGAGTCGCTCTACCAGACTGATACTGGGATCGATACGACGCGAATCACCGAACTCTCGACGATCGTCGAAGAGAAGAGTGGGATGGAGACGCCGGGCAACAAGCCCGTCGTCGGTGCGAACGCCTTCTCCCACGAGAGCGGCATCCACGCCGCCGGCGTCATCGAGAACTCCGACACGTTCGAGCCGGGTGTGATGACTCCCGAGATGGTCGGTGCCAAACGCCGACTGGTCATGGGGAAACACACCGGTACCCATTCGGTACGGGAACGGCTCCACGAACTGGGCTTCGCGCCCAGTGACGAGCAGATCAAGGCCGTCACCCGCCGCGTCAAAGACTACGGCGCGGAGAAGCGCCAGATCACGGTCGACGATCTGGAGCGCTTCGCCGAAGAAGCTGGCATCGAACGCCAGAGCGAACAGGAGGAGGTGCGCGTCTAAGCGATGGCGTCCCTGTTTGCCACCGTCCGCGAGCGTCGGCTATCAGCTCTGAGCGGATCGACTCGGAAAGATTATAACCGTCGAGTCGTTTACCTTGACAGTAATGAGGTTCCGCGCTCCGCTGTCGGCTCGCAGGGGTGGCAGCAGCGCGCTCGCTCTTATTCGTATTGTAGGGGCGTAACGCCCCTCATTCAGTACTCAGCCATCGATACGAGTCCGCACCGTTTCCACAGCGACACGCAACTACGCAGATGACATTCCAGTCTACATCCAGACCGACGAACCGCCGCACAAAAGCGGGAGATTCCCAATGAGCGAAGGCGCCCAACCGGTCACACAAGCAGACGAACAGGACGACGAACACGCAGACGCCGAGATCACCGACAGCGCGTCCCCAGAGAGCGAGACGCCGTCCGAACCGGTGGCAAAGGGCGAACCGGTCACCACTGGCGCAGAAGCCGTCATCCGCGCACTCGAGAACGCCGGTGTCGAGTACGCGTTCGGTGTCCAGGGCGGGGCAATCATGCCGGTCTACGATGCACTGTACGATTCGGACATCCGCCACGTGACGATGGCCCACGAACAGGGCGCGTCACACGCGGCCGACGCCTACGGCATCGTCGCCGGCGAGCCAGGCATCTGTCTCGCGACGTCGGGTCCGGGCGCGACGAACCTCGTGACCGGCCTCGCAGATGCCGACATGGATTCGGATCCGATGCTGGCCCTGACCGGGCAGGTTCCACGGGAGTTTGTCGGCAACGACGCTTTCCAGGAGACCGACACGACCGGCGTCACGACCCCGATCACGAAGGACAACACTTTCTCGGACGACCCCGATCGAGTCGGAACCGACGTCAGTGAGGCGTTTGCCCTCGCTCACGAGGGCCGCCCAGGGCCGACCCTGGTCGACCTGCCAAAAGACGTCACCAGCTCGCCAACCGATCAGGAACCCGACGCCCCGAAGACGCCTGACACCTACACGGTCCAGGAGCGGGCCGACGAGGAGATCGTCGCGGCCGCAGCAGAACGGATCGAGAACGCAACTCGCCCCGTGATGCTGCTCGGCGGCGGCGTCATCAAGGGCGAAGCAAGCGAGGCCTGCCGGGAGTTCGCGATCGAACACGAGATTCCGGTCATCACCACGATGCCGGGGACCGGTGCGTTCCCGGAGGATCACGAACTCTCCCTCGAGGGTGCCGGCATGCACGGGACAGGCTATGCCAATATGGCGATCACCAACTGTGATACGCTGATCGGCATCGGCACACGGTTCGACGACCGCCTCACCGGCGGGATCGAGACCTTCGCGCCCGACGCGGAGGTCATCCACATCGATATCGATCCGGCCGAAATCTCGAAGAACATCTACGCGGAGTACCCGCTCGTTGGCGACGCCGAGACGGTCGTCAGGCAGCTTCAGGAGGCGGTCGACTCCTCCCCGAAAGCCAAGAAGTGGCGCGCACAGTGCCAGCAGTGGAAATCGGAGTATCCGATGGACTACCCTGCGCCCGAAGACGAACCGCTCCGTCCGGAGTTCGTCGTCGAGGCCTTAGACGAGGCCACGAGCGATCGCGCGATCGTTACCACCGGGGTCGGCCAACACCAGATGTGGGCGTGGCAGTACTGGACCTACACCGAACCCCGGACGTGGGTGTCGAGTCACGGACTCGGCACGATGGGGTATGGCCTTCCTGCAGCGATCGGGGCTCGACTCGCAGCCGACGACGACCAGGAAGTCGTCTGTGTCGACGGCGACGGCTCGTTCCTGATGACGATTCAGGGACTTTCCGTGGCAGTCCGTGAGAAGCTCGATATCACGTTCGTCGTCCTCAACAACGAGTACGTCGGCATGGTTCGCCAGTGGCAAGACGCCTTCTTCGAGGGCCGTCACTCGGCGTCGGAGTACAACTGGTGTCCGGAGTTCGACAAACTCGCCGAAGCGTTCGGCGCGAAAGGATTCCGCATCGACGACTACGACGAGGTCGCGGACACGATCGAGGCTGCAGTCGAGTACGATGGTCCATCTGTGATCGATGCGCATATTGATCCACAGGCGAACGTTTACCCGATGGTGCCAAGCGGGGGCGACAACGGTCAGTTCGCACTGACGGAGGACCAGCTATGAGTTCCGAACGGACACGCGATTTCGCCGTCGCGCCCACGACGGGGTGGTTCGCATGACTGGTGGACTCGAAGGACCACCGCCAGAGGAGCGGATCCGACCAAAGGGCCGGCGCAACAAGCAGGGGATTCGTATCGATCCCGAAGTGGAAGCGACCCACAAGCCACGCCGCACCGTCATCTCCGCGCTCGTCAAACACGAACCCGGCGTGCTCGCGGAGGCCTCGGGGCTGTTCTCGCGACGCCAGTTCAACATCGAGAGCCTCACCGTCGGGCCCACTGAAAACGACGACCACGCCCGAATCACGATGGTGGTCGAAGAGCCCGACCCGGAGATCGACCAGATCAAAAAACAGCTGCGCAAGCTGATCCCGGTGATCTCCGTGCGCGAACTCGCACCCGATGCGATGCGCCGAGAGCTAGCACTGGTGAAGGTCGACGCCGAGCGACCCGATCGGGTCGCCGCCGTCGCGAACATGTACGACGCCAAAACCGTCGACTCGTGTCCCGAGACGGCGACCTTCGAGATCACGGGTGCCCAACAGAAGATCGAGGCTGCGATCGAGACGTTCAGCCAGTTCGGCATCCGCGAGATCTCCCGAACCGGGACGACAGCGCTTGCACGTGGTACCACTGACACTGCAGCACCAGTGAGCGCGACTGAATCGGCCGCCGACGGGGCGAATCAAGAACAATACTATCCAGCAGACGATGACTGACGAATTCACTACCGAAATCTATCACGACGATGATGCAGACGAATCGCGCCTCGAAAACACCACTGTAGCCGTCCTCGGCTACGGCAGCCAGGGCCACGCACACGCCCTCAACCTCCACGACAGCGGCGTTGACGTAGTCGTTGGCCTGCGTGAGGACTCGTCCTCCCGCAAAGCAGTTCAGGCAGACGGTCTCGATGTGACAACGCCGGTCGAGGCTGCAGCGCAAGCAGAGATCATCTCCATGCTGGTCCCTGATACGGTCCAGCCGGCTGTGTACGAACAGATCAAACCGGAACTCGAAGACGGCGATACGCTGCAGTTCGCCCACGGGTTCAATATTCACTACAACCAGATCCAGCCGCCAGAGAACATCGACGTGACGATGATCGCGCCGAAGTCGCCAGGGCACCTCGTCCGTCGGAACTACGAGAACGACGAGGGGACGCCCGGGCTGCTCGCAGTCTACCAGGACGCAACCGGTGACGCAAAAGAGCGCGCACTGTCGTACGCGAAAGCGATCGGCTGCACCCGCGCCGGTGTCGTTGAGACGACGTTCCAGGAGGAAACTGAAACGGACCTCTTCGGGGAGCAGGCCGTCCTCTGTGGCGGCATCGCAGAGCTCATCAAGGTCGGCTACGAGACGCTCGTCGACGCCGGATACAGCCCGGAAATGGCGTATTTCGAGTGCATGAACGAGATGAAGCTCATCGTCGACCTCATGTACGAAGATGGACTGGGGGCGATGTGGAGTTCTGTCTCGGATACTGCCGAGTACGGTGGTCTCACCCGCGGTAAAGACGTGATCGACGACCAGACCCGCGAGAACATGGAGGAGGTACTTGCGCAGGTCCAGAACGGCGAGTTTGCCACCGAGTGGGTTACCGAGAACCAGGCAAACCGGCCAGTCTATACGCAACTCCACGAGGCAGAGGCGAACCACGAAATCGAGGATGTCGGCGAGCGCCTTCGTGCACTGTTTGCCTGGGCGGAGGGCGAACAGGAAACAGAAGACGAAGACAGTGAGCGAGCGCGCGTGCAAGCGGAGTAACAATGGCCCCAACAGAATCGAACGATTCGAACGCTGAGACGGATGGCAAGCCCGGACGGACGATGGCTGACATCAGTCACACCAACCCCTACACGGGGGAGACGGCTGGTCAGCTGTTCAGCCGCGGCCCAACCGTCATCGCGGACGGGGGGACGCCGGCTGCGACCGATCCGGACGACGCCACAACGAGCGACGCGACCGAGACGATGCGAGACGTCGATCATACCCCCCCAAAGGGCGCAGACGACGCCAACCGCGTCTTCGAACGCGGCCGCAACTATCCTGTAGAGGAGGAAGAATGAGTGAGGGAACGCTGTACGACAAGGTGTGGAACCGACACAAAGTAACGCAACTGCCGACCGGACAGGATCAGCTGTTCGTTGGCCTCCATCTCATCCACGAGGTGACGAGCCCGCAGGCGTTCGGGATGCTACAAGAACGTGACCTTACCGTCGCCTATCCCGAACTCACCCATGCGACGGTCGATCACATCGTCCCGACGGCCGATCAGTCGCGCCCTTACGGCGACGACGCGGCCGAACGGATGATGTCGGAGCTCGAAGAGAACGTCCGCAATGCGGGGATCGAGTTCTCTGATCCGACGACCGGCGACCAGGGAATCGTCCACGTCATCGGTCCGGAGCAGGGGATCACTCAGCCCGGAAAAACGATCGTCTGTGGCGACTCACATACGTCGACACACGGCGCCTTTGGCGCGCTCGCGTTCGGGATCGGGACCTCCCAGATCCGTGACGTCCTCGCGACGGGGACGATCGCAATGGAGAAACAGAAGGTTCGCAAGATCCAGGTCGACGGCGAGCTCGGCGATGGTGTCGAAGCGAAAGACATCATCTTAGAGATCATCCGTCGCCTCGGCACCGAAGGCGGCGTCGGCTACGTCTACGAGTACGCCGGCGAGGCTATCGAGAACCTTGGGATGGAAGGTCGGATGTCCATCTGTAACATGTCGATCGAGGGTGGTGCCCGCGCAGGGTACGTCAACCCCGACGAGACCACCTACGAGTGGCTCGAGGAGACCGACTACTTCCAGGAGAACCCCGAGGAGTTCGAGAAATTGAAACCGTACTGGGAGTCGATCCGCAGCGACGACGACGCAGAATACGACGACGTCGTCCACATCGATGCGAACGAACTCGAGCCGGTCGTCACCTGGGGGACGACGCCGGGCCAGGGAATCGGCATCTCGGATCCGATCCCAGCGCCCGAGGACCTCGCCGAGGACAAGCAAGATACCGCCCGACGTGCTCAAGAGCACATGCGCGTCGAGCCCGGTGAGACGATGGACGGCTACGAGATCGACGTCGCCTTCCTCGGTTCCTGTACCAACGCGCGACTGCCCGACCTGCGCCGTGCAGCGGCGATCGTCGAGGGCCGTCAGGTCCACGACGACGTTCGTGCGATGGTCGTTCCCGGCAGCCAGCGTGTCCAGGAGGCCGCCAAGCAAGAGGGGCTCAAAGACATCTTCGAGGAGGCCGGCTTCGAGTGGCGCAACGCTGGCTGTTCGATGTGTCTCGGGATGAACGAAGACCAACTCGAGGGCGACGAGGCCTGTGCTTCCTCTTCGAACCGGAACTTCGTTGGCCGACAGGGCAGCAAGGACGGCCGAACCGTCCTGATGAACCCACGGATGGTCGCCGCAGCGGCGGTCACTGGAAAAGTCTCTGACGTGCGCGAACTGAAGGAGGTGAACCTGGCATGAGTGGCACTGGCGAGGTCGACATCCCAGAGGTCAACCACGTTTCCGGCTCGGCCGTGCCGATCCGGGGCAACGATATCGACACTGACCAGATCATCCCCGCACGGTTCATGAAGGTCGTCACCTTCGACGGCTTAGGCGAGTTCGCCTTCTTCGATCTGCGGTTCGACGAGAACGACGACCCCAAAGACCACCCGATGAACGAGGAGCGCTTCCAGGATGCCTCGGTCATGGTCGTCAACAACAACTTCGGCTGTGGCTCCTCCCGGGAGCATGCCCCCCAGGCGCTGATGCGCTGGGGCATCGATGCGATCATCGGCGAAGGGTTCGCCGAGATCTTCGCTGGGAACTGTCTTGCACTCGGTATTCCGACCGTTACTGCCGACAGCGAGACGATTCAGGCCCTGCAGGACTGGGTCGACGAGAACCCAGACGGCGAGATCGATGTCGACATCGAGGCCGAAACCGTCACCTACGGTGGCGAGACGATCGACGTCACCGTCGACGACGCCCAGCGCAAGGCCCTCGTCGAGGGTGTCTGGGATACGACGGCACTGATGAAATCTAACGCAGGCGAAGTGCGAAAGAAGGCCGAGGAACTGCCGTACGTTCAGGCATCGGCAATTCCCGACGCCGAATAACCGACTCGAATCGCAGTACGGTTTTTTTGCGAAATTGGTTTTGGAGACCTATCGTCGATCGGTTCGCAGTCGTCGCTCATCTCAATTGCGGTGAGAAGTACGGATTGCGGCGGTCGCCTCTCTTCGGGACCGGCGATCGATCAGGAAAGTTCCGCCGTGACGTCCGTCGAAGAGACCATGCCGACGTACTCGTCGTCTTCGTTGACGACTGGCAGGTGTTTAATTCCAAAGCTCGTCAACATCGCGGCGACCTCTTCGAGATAGATGTCTCGCGGGACGGTCTCGACTGACTCGGTCATCACCTCGGTCACGGGCACTTCATCGGAGTTGCGGCCGTCGGCAGCAACCGCAACCACGTCGGAACTGGTGACGATCGACGGTGGATGGGTTCTGACAACTAACCCATTAATATTTTTCTCGCGCATCCGCTGGGCGACTTCCTGTACCGTCGCATCTTTCGGTACTGTCTCGAGTGGCGTCGACATCACTTCGTCGACCCGGGTTCTGGTACTCGAATCCATAGCCGGTGGTACGGGTGGCGACTATATTGATGTATGGAATACCAGGTATGTTGACACTCTCGGAAACGACGGGGCATCGTGGGTCGAGTGGTACCGGCCGGGAGGGGTGATGGTGGTGCCAGGCTGGAGCAGTCATGGTGGTGCCAGGTTGGAGCAGTGATGATTGCACCAACCTGGAGCGATGCAGTCGTCGTGCTCGTCGTCATCACGGGTTTCCGGACGAGATTGGTCGGCTGCTACGGCTCCGATCGGTGAGATCACGACGAGAGCCACCTACTGAAACACTTATACGCCTCCGATGATTCGGTCAAGATGGCCTTCCTAGGATCGGAAGTCCATCCCGTGTGGGTTACCATACGGGTGCGTTTCAATACGTTCGAGCAACAGCACTCCCGCCACCGATTCTTTTCAGTCTCACGGTCTCTGAGCGCAGTACTTTCGTCACGATCGTCGTCCCAAAGACATCGATACCCTCTTTTCGGATCCACGAAGAGGTAGGGTATGACTCACGAAATCGCCGTCATCCCGGGCGATGGGATCGGACAGGAAGTAACACCCGCCGCAGTCGACGTGCTCGACGCGCTCGACATCGACTTCGAGTTCGTCGAAGCGGACGCCGGCGACGCGGTGAAAGAAGCGACGGGCGAGGCGCTCCCACAGGAGACCTACGACCTCGCGGCGTCGGCCGATGCGACCCTGTTTGGCGCGGCCGGCGAGACGGCCGCGGACGTGATCCTCCCGCTGCGGGATGCGGTCGGTTCCTTCGTCAACATCCGTCCCGCGAAGGCGTATCCGGGAATCGACGCCGTTCGTCCCGAGACCGATCTGGTCTTTCTCCGAGAGAACACCGAAGGCGTCTACGCTGGCCACGAGGACCGACTGACGGACGATGTCGCGACGCTTACCCGCGTCGTCACGGAGTCGGCCTCCGAAGACCTCGCCGAGTTCGCCTGTGAGTACGTCGACGACGGCGACCACGACGGGTTTTCGATCGTCCACAAGGCAAACGTCATGCGTGAGACCGACGGCCTCTTCCGTGATACGGTTCGCGACGTCGCAGATGACCACGGCGTCGACACCGACGAGGTACTGATGGACGCCTTCGCGACGCGGGTCTGTCTCGACCCAACCCAGTTCGACGTCATCGTCTGTCCGAACCTCGCGGGCGACGTGCTCTCGGATCTCGCCGCCGGCCTCGTCGGCGGTCTTGGCTTGCTCCCGAGTGCGAACGTCGGCTCCGATCGGGCCCTGTTCGAACCCGTCCATGGGACCGCACCGGACATCGCCGGCGAGGGTGTCGCGAACCCGGCCGCGGCGATCATCTCCGCTGCGATGCTGGTGGAGTATCTCGGCTACGACGAGGAGGCAGAAGCAATTCACGACGCCGTCGAGTACACCCTCGAGAACGGCCCTCGAACGGGCGATCTCGGCGGCGATGCGTCGACTGAAGACGTGACGAACGCGATCGTCGATCGGCTGTAGACCGACTCCAGATCGGCTCTGGCGGACGGTATTTCGCCGACGACTTTTCAGAACTCGACCGGTTGATCATCCGATCATCGGACTGTACGTTCGATCGTCGAACGACGTATTCGGTCACGGTATCCTACTGCCCATAGATTCAATCAAATTCACGCACAGGTGTCCCGCTGTCGCGGATCGTTCGATCGATGGTGAGGATTATGCTTCGAGCAGCCTTGACCGGCTAATTCGGTGTTGTTCGGGTTACAGACGGGATATCAACTCGTTCTGTAGGGAGCGATCGGCGCTGATTGTTCGGGCGCCAATTTCTATTGCACTACCAAAATCAGAAACAAACAGTCGACCCGGCACAAACAAATAAAACCGAGCAGAACACAACGTAAAACGAAGACTGGTCTGGTACCATGTTACCCGAACAACGAAAACGAGAGATCGTCGAACTCGTCTCGGATCGTGACGGCTGTTCCGTCGAGGAACTCGCCGACGAACTGAAGGTGTCGAAGGCGACGATCCGACGCGACTTAGAACAACTCGAGAACGAACACCTCATCGAGCGCTCCCACGGCGGCGCCGTCCCCGCGACGGCGGTCGGGCGCGAGCAGACGTACGTTCAGAAGGAAGTCCAGAACCTGGGTGCGAAAGCCGCGATCGGCGAGCGCGCCGCAACCGAGATTCATGACGGCCACGTCGTCTTTTTCGATTCTGGAACGACGACGATGCAGGTCGCGCGACAGGTGCCGACGGACGTCTCGTTCATTCCGGTGACGAACTCACCGCTGCTCTCGCTGGAACTCGGCAAGGAGGCCACCGACGTGAAACTCACTGGCGGAACCCTGCGGCATCGAACGCGGGCGCTCGTCGGCCCGAGCGCGGAGGCGTTCATGGATCGGACGAACTTCGATCTGCTCTTTCTGGGGACGAACGCGATCAGCGACGACGGGGCGTTGACCACGCCCAACGAGGACGAAGCGCGCATGAAAGAGCTCATGGTCGACAGCGCAGAACGCGTCGTGCTCGTCGCCGACGAGTCCAAGTTCGCCGATCGAAGCTTCGTCCGGTTCGCCTCGCTCGCAGACGTCGACGTACTCGTGACCGACGCCGAACCGACTGGCGAGTTGGCCGAGGCATGCGAGACGGCGGACGTCACCATCGGCGTGGAGGTGCCCGATGATCGCTAGCGTCACGCTGAATCCGGCGATCGATTACACGGTCGAACTGTCAGAGCCGCTCGCTCCCGATGCCGTGACACGAGCGGACCGACACCGCTACGACGCGGGCGGGAAGGGGATCAACGTCTCGAAGTTCCTGTCGCAACTCGACGTCGAGACCATCGCGACCGGCGTCGTCGGCGGCTTCTTCGGCCAGTACCTGCTCAAGCAGCTGTCGACCCAGGAGTTCCCGACGGACTTCGTCGAGGTCGACGGCGAGACGCGCATCAACACGACCGTCCTCGATCCCGACGGCGAGTACAAGATCAATCAGAACGGACCGCGAGTCCCTGGACTGGCGATCGACGCCGTTCTCGATCGCCTTCGAGCGCACGAGCCGGATACCGTCGTCGTCGCGGGGAGCCTCCCGACGGGTGTCGGCCCGGAGACGATCGACCTCCTCGCGGGAGCAGGCCCATGGGAGACCGTCGTCGACGTCGACGGAGCGACGCTGTCGGCACTCGACGGAGCGTACGCGCTCTGTAAGCCGAATCTCGAAGAGCTGGCTGCGGCGACCGATCGCCCGATCGATGGCGTCGAGTCCGCGCTCGACGCTGCCAGTGCGCTCCAGGGTGATCGGTTCGAGCGGGTCGTTGCGTCCCTGGGTGGCGACGGCGCGGTTATGGCGACGCCGGAACACCTGCTGCACGCGCCCGCTAAGGACGTCGACGTCGTCGACACCGTCGGCGCGGGCGACTCGTTGCTGGCCGGCGTGCTTGCGTCTCTTCGACGAGGCGAATCGGCTTCCCAGGCGCTGCAGTCGGGCGTCGCGGTCGCCGCACGCGTCGTCTCCGTCTCGGGGACCCAAGCCCCGCCTCTTGGGGGCGTCTACGACGATCGGGAAACGATCGGCGTCTCAGCGTACTGATGATTGACCCCACCCAGACCGCGCATCTCTGCTCGCAGGTTCATTCCTACTAAAACAAAAAGAAAAAATCATATCCGAAAGCACTTTTGCACAACGTCATGAACGAACATCTTAGAGAAAGAGATCCATGAAAGACAATGCAGAAAGCGCGCTCCGCAATCACGTTCGATCGGTAAAAGAAGACTTGCTGACCGGCGTTTCGTTCATGATCCCGTTTGTGACGATCGGCGGGATCTTCCTGGCGGTCGGGTTCATGATCGCCGAGTTGCCGTTTACCGCCGGCGATACAGAGACGATCTTTGAGGAAACGGGATCGCTCGCCTGGTACATGGCAGAGATCGGTGTCCTCGGGCTGACGATCATGATCCCGATACTCGGGGCGTACATCGCGTACGCGATCGCGGATAAACCGGGTCTCGCCCCTGGTTTCATCCTCTCGTGGGCGATTCAACAGGAACAGATCATCGAGGCAGCCGGACTGATTATCGGTTTCGAGGCCGATGGCGCCGTTGCCGGCTTCCTCGGCGCGATCGTCGCCGGGCTGCTCGCGGGGTACGTCGCCCGCTGGCTCAAGGGAGTGGGTGTGCCCGAATTCATCCAGCCGATGATGCCGGTGCTCGTCATCCCTGTCTTTACAACCGCGTTGCTCGCGCCCGTCGTCATCCTGGGACTTGGCGTCCCGATCGCGATCGTCGACGACGCGCTGACGACGATGCTCGAGGGGATGGAAGGCACCAACGCCATCCTGCTCGGACTCATTCTCGGCTCGATGATGGCATTCGACATGGGCGGCCCGGTCAACAAGGTCGCCTACGTCTTCGGCGTCGCGCTCATCGCCGACGGCATCTACGCGCCGATGGCCGCGATCATGATTGCCGGGATGGTGCCGCCGCTCGGACTCGCGCTATCGAACTTCATCGCCCCGCACAAGTACTCCGAAGAGATGTACGAGAACGCGAAGGCGGCCGTCCCGCTCGGCTTCTCGTTCATCACCGAAGGAGCGATTCCGTACGCCGCGGCCGATCCGCTGCGTGTCATCCCGTCGATCATGATCGGGAGCGCAACCGCCGCCGCGACCGCACTCTGGCTCGGCGTTACGATGCCTGCGCCCCACGGTGGCATCTTCGTTGTCATCCTCTCGAGCAGCGCACTGTTGTTCCTCGCCTGTCTCACACTGGGGACGTTCGTGACGGCCACGATCGTCACCCTTCTGAAACCCGATTACGAAGAGCGAGTCGAGATGAGCAACGCCGAAACCGACGCTGCACAGGCGAGCGACTGAACAACACACCTCATCACCCTGGAACACATACTGGAGATCAATGGACATGGACACACCAACCGTCGATACCGTACTAACACCCGAACTGATCACGCTCGAAGAGCCACCCGCGGACAAAGACGCCTGTATCGAGTTCCTGCTCGATCGCGCCGTCGCAGCCGGTCGGGTCACCGATCGTGAGACCGCACTTGAGGCCCTGCTCGCCCGCGAGGAGGAGACCACCACCGGCGTCGGCAAGGGGATCGGCATTCCGCACGCCAAAACCGACGCGGTCGCTCGGCCGACGATCGTCTTCGCCCGTTCGGACGAAGGCGTCGACTTCGACGCGATGGACGGGAAACCGGCGACGCTGCTGTTCATGCTGCTCGTCCCCGCAGAGGGTGGCGAGGAACATTTGCAGCTGCTGAGTTCGCTCTCGCGGTCGCTGATGCACGACGAGGTCCGCGACCGGCTTCACGAGGCCGACTCCGTCGACGCCATCGAGGCGACGATCACGGAGGCGATCGAATAATGGAGCGAACGGTCACTGTGGTCCCCGAAGCGGGGCTCCACGCGCGTCCAGCTGCGAAATTCGTCGAGACCGCGAACGGCTTCGATGCGGACGTCCAGGTCGGTCCCGTCGACGGCGACCTCGTCGATGCCTCGAGCATGCTCGGGGTCACGAGTCTCGGCGTCGCAAACGGTGAAGACGTTCGGATCGTCGCCGAGGGTTCGGATGCGGAGGCCGCACTCGACGCGCTGGAAGAACTGCTCTCGACACCGGAGACAGAACCCGAGGCCTGAACCCATGACCGCCGATCAGCACGCAGCGCGCACGTTCGACGGTACCGGCGCGACGCCGCTTTCCGGCGTCGGCACCGCCGTCTGGTACGACCCTGCCGCCGAGACAGAACTCGGTGAGCCACCGGCACCTGAGACGGTCGATCCGGACGAACAGCGAGAACGGTTCGAGACAGCCCGCGAGCAAGCCCGCGAGGAACTCGTCGCCGAACGCGATCGAACCGCCGACCGCGTCGGTGAGGAAGAAGCTGCGGTGTTCGACGCCCACCGCCAGTTCCTCGACGATCCACAGATCACCGACGGCGTCGAGGCCGCGATCGACGACGGACTGCCGGCCGAACACGCGGTCCAGCAGGCGTTCGAGGGGCCGATCGAGCAGTTCGCCGCGATGGATGGCCACATGGCCGAGCGCGCGGACGATCTTCGAGACGTCCGCGATCGTCTCGTTCGGCTGTTGACTGGCGGGGACCGACTCGACCTTGCGTCGCTGCCGGAGGGCACCGTGTTGCTCGCCGAGCGGCTCACCCCGAGCGAGACGGCACAGCTCGACGCCGATCGGGTCGCCGGCTTCGCGACGGTGCTGGGCGGGCGCACCTCACATGCAGCGATTTTCGCCCGATCGCTCGGCATTCCGGCGGTCGTCGGTGTCGGCGACGAACTCGACGAGATCGAATCGGACGCGGACGTTCTGGTCGACGGCGAAGCCGGAACCGTGATCGTCGATCCCACGCCGGAGCAACGCGAGCAAGCACGCGGCGGTCGTGGCGTCGAGATCCGCGAGGAGCCGGTGTCGACGGCCGACGGGAAACCGATCGAGGTCGCCGCTAACGTCGGCACGCTCGCAGAGCTCGAGGGTGCCGTCGCACAGGGCGCAGACGGGATCGGTCTCTTCCGGACGGAGTTCCTCTTTCTCGATCGAGAGGCGCCCCCAGACGAAGACGAACAGGTCGAGGTGTACCGTGAGGCGCTCGCGGCGTTTCCCGACGGCCGGGTCGTCGTCCGGACGCTCGACGTCGGCGGCGACAAGCCGATTCCCTACCTCGACCAGCCCGAGTCGGAGAATCCGTTCCTCGGCCAACGCGGAATCCGACGAGCGCTGGGACCCGACGCCGACCTGTTCGAGACTCAGCTACGGGCGCTGCTCCGGGCGGCGGCCACCGAAGATGGAACGCTCTCGGTGATGTTCCCGATGATCGCCACGGTGCCGGAGTTCGAGGCGGCCCTCGAGGCGGTCGACTCGATCGCAAACGAGTTCGACGAGGCGTCGATCGAGTATGCGATACCCGAACTCGGCCTCATGATCGAGACGCCGAGTGCGGCGTTCATGGCCCCCGAACTCGCCGACAGGGCCGACTTCCTCAGCATCGGAACGAACGACCTCACCCAGTACGTGATGGCCGCCGATCGGGAGAACGAGCTGGTTGCGGATCTGCACGATCCGCGAGAGCCGGCAGTTCTGCGAGCGATCGCCCGGACGGTCGACGCGGCCGACGACGGCGACGCCTGGGTCGGGATGTGCGGCGAGATGGCCGGCGATCCCGACCTCACGGAACTGCTCGTCGGGCTCGGGCTCGACGAACTCAGCATGAGCGCCGTCACGATTCCGGACGTCAAAGCGAACGTGACGGAGATCGAGACGGACGACGCCGAAGCGCTCGCCGACCGAACGACGGCCGAAGCGACCAGAGCAGCCGTCAGTAAACACCTCACAGGAGACCGAACACAATGAAATTCGTTGCAGTCACGTCGTGTCCCACAGGTATCGCACACAGCCAGATGGCAGCCGAAAACCTAGAACAGATCGCCACCGATCTCGGCCACGAGATCGATGTCGAGGTTCAGGGTGCCATGGGCCAGGAGAACGAACTCTCGAGCGAGGCAATCGCAGCAGCAGACGCGGTGATCATCGCCGCGGACACCTCCGTCAGCCAGGATCGGTTCGAGGACAAACCACTCGTCAAAGGCTCCGTGAAAGACGCAGTCAACGACGCGCAGGGACTCGTCGAACAGGCGATCGAACTGGGCGGTGGCGACGGCGACACGGATGCCGACCAGTCCAAGAGCGCCGACGCGACAGCGGCGGCCGGAAACGCCGGGACGGCCGGCTCTTCCACCAGTCGCAGCCGCGGCGGCGATCGATCGAAGGGCCTCTTCCAGCGGCTCAAACGACTCTTTTCCTGATCGGGCGCTCACGCGTCTCGATCGTTCACCCCACCCGCTTTTCTCTTGCGTCACCCGAAGCGACCACCGGCTATCGAATCGGCTTGCCTCGATCGGGTGCCGAACACCGCCGGCCGAGGGGAGAACGATAACTGCCGATGACAGCAGCCAAGGGAGAGAGCTGTCGATCTCGGCAACTGTGTGAGCCGTTGCCGGGTGTTAGTGGGAATTAGGTCCACATTTGGGGTGGATCTGCGTAGATCCAGAAAACGAATCGTGGCGCTCCCCTACTGTCGAGCGGCGAGCGCTGATCGGAGTCGCTCGATCGGCTCACTCGAGCCGACGATCACGGGAACGCGCTCGTGGAGGGACTCGGGTTCGCGGTCGCGGATGCGCCCGCGGTAATCGATCGCCTCTCCCCCGGCTGCTTCCACGAGATGGGCGATCGGATTCGCCTCGTACTGGAGGCGCAAGACGCCATCCGGCCAGGTCGCAGTTCGTGGATAGCAACAGACGCCACCGCGTTCGAGCAGGCTCTGGACGTCGGCGACTGCCGCTCCGTTGTATCGACAGACCCGATCGGCGTACAACTCGCCGAGACGCGTTCGGAGTTGCTCGGAACGCACCGACTGACAGCCGGAGACGGCGATGATCTCGTCGGTCGAGGCGTCCACCGTCGACTCCGTCGTGTCGTTCGCGATCGATACCGAGCGCGACTCGATGCGTTCGCCGTCGGCGATGCGATACCGGGTGGCTGTGTCGTCGGTCGCGACGGTCATCGAGATCGTTGGTCCAAAGACGACGATCGCGCTTCCGACGAGATCGGTTCCACGAGCCGGAAGCGACGCGTCGGGGTCGTAGACCCCGAGTATCGTGCCGATCGGGCCGTTGGCCGCGAGGTTCGAGGAGCCATCGAGCGGATCGATGGCGATACCGTAGCCGTCGCCGCAGTCGAGCACGTCAGCGTGCTCTTCGCTCGCGTATGCACCGATGGCGTCGAGTGACGTGATCTCCTGACGGAACCGCTCATCGAGCCAGCGATCGGCCGCGGATTGCTCGTCGCCTGTTGGGTTGCGATCGGCTGCTGTGCCCGCTGTGTGCAATCGCGGGAGTTCCGCTGGAACGTCGGCTGCGGCGCGCGCAACCGCGTCGAAGATGGCATCGAGGGTCGTCATTCCAGTGCACTGTCGGCAGTGGCTCCCTCGAAGACGATCTGTTCTAAGGCGTCGAGGATCGCGATGGGGTCCTCGCGCTGCCAGACGTTACGGCCGACGGCCAGGCCGCCTGCGCCGGCGTCTATCGCAGCCTCGACCAGCGAGCAGAACTCGTAATCGCTGGTCTTCGAGCCACCGCTCAGGACGAGCCGGACATCACCGGCCGCGTCGACAGCGTGGGCCAGGGCTTCGGGGCTGCGCGGGTACTTCACTTTCACGAGATCGGAACCGAGCTCTAACCCGATCCGGGCGGCGTAGGCGATGACCTCGGGACTGCGATGTTCTTTGATCGCCTGTCCGCGCGGGTACGACCACATCGCGACCGGCAGGCCGTGTTCGCGGGCTGTCTCCTGGACGGCGCAAAATTCCTCGGTCATCTCCGGCTCCCGGTTCGTTCCCGGGTAGACAGTGTAGCCGATCGCGTCAGCGCCGACGTCGACCGCGTTCTCGACTGACCAGGTCTTGGGCGAGTACGGCTCTCCCTCCCAGAGACTCGACGTCCCGTTGCACTTTGCGAGCAACGCGACGTCGTCCTCGTAGGACGGATAGTACGTTTCGGCGAGTCCTTTCTGGACCGCGAGTGCGGTGACGGCGTCGTGGGTCGCCATCTCGAACACCGTCTCGGGGTTGAGTCGGTCCTCAACGCCGTCGAACGCGGTTGGACCGTGCTCTAAACCGTGGTCGTGGGCGAGGATGAGCGACTTGCCGTCTCGATCGATCGGTGAGTCGTTGAACGGATGCATGTACGCATCCCTTTCGGGCGGAGTGTTGAATTACTTTTGAATATGTTTGTTTTTGCTTGCTATAGCTGAATATTGGATACAGTCAAACACTACCAATCATTCACCCCCCGGTGTGAGGTGAACCGAGATTGCACTCTCCTAATTCGGTCACGCACTCGCCTCTGATCGAGGCCGGTGGAATCTCCCCGAGAGCCAGCCCCCTGGACGTGAGAGGGAGAGCGATAACTCGAGACGACACGCTCCTGGTGTTGACTCATTACTCGTGAAAACCGATCGACGGGGACTCACTCTCTCGATCATCGATCGCATGGCTCAACCGCAGACTGACTCCCTCGAACATCGATCGCGTGAATCGCGTCGGTTCCTGTTGCCTCGGGATACCCACGGAGGTGGGCGGAGTGTTCTTACCAGGGGAGCCGATCGGCAACTTCGAATCGGGTCTCTATGCGATCCCAGACGACGATCGTCGACGGAAGCAACAGGATCGACGTGAGGTAGGCATAGAAGACGCCGAGGGCGAGCAAGATCCCGAACTCCATGATCAGGGGGATCAACGCCAGGTAGAGCACGCCGAGTCCGGAGACGGTCGTGAGCATGCTCCCGGTGAGCGCGCCGCCAGTCCCGCGGATCGTGACGAGCAGGGCCTCGTCGATCTCCGATCCGCTCTCGAACTCGTCGACGAACCGGTGCATGAAGTGGACCGTGTAGTCGACACCGAGACCGATCGAGACCGCCAGGATCGGTGCGTTGATCGGCGTCAGTGCAATATCAAGCCACCGCATCGTCCCCGCGAGCAGGCCGACGGTGACGACAACCGGGACGAGGTTGATCAGTCCGTACACCGCCCGCCCCTCGAGCCAGCGGTAGGTCAGCATGAGGAAGACCCCAGTGAGCGCGAACGCGGCGAACAGGCTGTTGATCGCCGACTCGGTGATCTGGTCGATCACGACGCTCTGGACGACGAGTTCTCCCGTCGGCGTCGCATCCATCGCCATCTCGTCTGCGACCTGCTGGGCAGCAGCGGTCGCGTCGGTCTGGTCTGCGTCGACGTCGACCTCGTAGACGATCCGCGTCGCCGATCGATCGCTCGTGATCGAGTCCAGGGCGTCGTCGCGCGAGTCGGTTTCGAGCAGCGCCGCATAGACGTCGTCGACGTCGTTGTCCGGGATGCCGTCACCGTTTGTATCGGTCCGCCTGACGGTCTGATCGAACTCGGGATTGCGCTCGGCCTCCGCTTCGATCACCCGCAGGATGTCTGTACTCTCCGCCCGCCGATCGGCAGAGACGAGGGCGTCAGGCGGGTTCGTCGTCGCGCGATCGATATCCCGTAGGGAGCGATCCCCCCTGACCTCCCTGTCGTCGACGTACACTGTCACGGAGCTGACGAACCCCTGGCCGAAGTCGTTCTCGAGATAGTCGAGGACCGTGATGAAGGTGTACTCGTTCCCGGTGAACGGCGCGGGGAGTGACTGATACTGATCGACACGATCCTGATCCGGGAAGAAAATCTCCTGGGAGAACTCCGTGTCGACGCCGGTGCCGTACGCGCCCGCTGTCGCACCGAGGAGGAGTCCGGAGACGAGGACGATCACGGGGATCGTCTTCGCGATCTTGGTCCCGATCGGAAGGATGCGGCCAAGGAACGATTGTTCGCCACCGAGGGGGCTCGTACTGAATGTCGGGATCCGTCGTCCCTCCCGGAACTGGTCGAGCGCCACTTTCCCCGCCGGCAGGAAGATGCCAAAGATCAGGAACGTGAAAACGATCCCCGCGGCTGCGACGAGGCCGAAGTCGCGCGTGCTCTCGATCGAACTCGTGAGATTCGCGAGGAAGCTAAAGACGGTCGTCACCGTGACGATCATGAACGCAGCCGTCAGCTGGCCCGTCGTGATCCCCATCGCTTCGTTGATCGCCGCACCCGCGGCCCGCTCCTCCCGGTACCGGTTGATGATGTGGATCCCGAAGTCGATTCCGACCGCGAGCAACAGCGGGAAGACGGTCACCATCGACTCCGAGAAGGGGACCCGCGCGTAGCCCATGAAGCCAAACGTCCAGATGAAAGTCAACACCAGCGCGGCCAGTCCCAGTCCGAGATCGAGCGGGTCCCGGTAGGCGATCAGCAAGAATAATAGGATGAGGCCGATCGTCGCAGGGAAGATCACCATCGCGGTGTCGGTGAGTAGATCGAACACCTCCTCTTCGATCACCGCATCGGCGAACAGCACGACGTTCTCGCCCGCAGCGAAGCCGTCGACTTCGTTTACTAGCTCCCCTGCCTCGAGTTGGAGTGAGGCGTAATCTCCTGTCTCCGCGTTCGGCGGCGTATCAAACGTCATCGCCAGTATCGCGACGTTCGCACGCGCAGATTCTCGGGTAAAGTCCTGGCTCACTGAGAGTCCAGCCGCCTCGTCGGCGGCCGCGATCGCCGAATCGATCTCGCGCTGGGACGCCCGATCGATCGTCCGATACTGCTTTTCGGGCGTGTCAGCTGTCGGATCGATCTGTTGGGCCGTCAGCGATGCCGGGCTCGTCGAGGAGACGACCCGAAGCCCGTTCTCGTTCTCGACTCGATCTTGATACTCGAGCATTCGCAAGAGGTTCGGCTTCGAGAGGACGTTCCGATCGTCTTCGATAAACAGCTGGGCGGTCGTGCCGCCCGTCGCTCGGCTCTCCCGATCGAAGTTGTCCTCCATCTCCTCCTGGGCTTCGACTGCATCCAGCCCCTCGGTGAACTGATCCTGCCCGGCCTCCTGCTCGGTGTCGATGAGGAAGCCACCCATGAACACCGCGGTGACGACGAGGAAGATCGCGACGACGGTCCACGGCCGGCTCCTGATCCAGGGGTTGATTCGCTTCGTAATCGGATCCTCACCGTGGGTGGCCGTCGACGAGTCGCCGCTACGGATGGAGGCGGTTGCGTCTGCTGGTCCGGACGTGTCGGTGCTGTCGCTCTTGCTGTCGCCATCGTCTCCGCCGAGCAGTCGCCGAGGGTCCAGCCGTCCCATTGGTTATCGGCGGCGCACCCAGGCCCCGATGCCGAGTGCAGCGACCGAGAGGATCACGAGTGCAGGAAGCGCCGTCGACAGGATGCTACTCCCCTCGTCGGTCGCAGCCACGACCTCGATCGGATGCTGGTAGGTGTCCGACAGTTTCGTCTCGCCGCGTTCGGTATCGTACTCGAAGTCGAGTTCGATCGGATGGATCTCGGTCGCAGCGTCCTCGTCGGCCTCAATCTCGAAGGCAATCGTCGCCGACTCGCCGGGTGCGAGTTCGGGGACGAACGCCTTGTCGTTCGACGCGTCGAGCGGACTGTCAGTGTAGAGGCGTGCATCGATGTTCGACAGCGTCTCCGAGCGCTGATTGGTGATCTCGAGTTCGATCTCGCTCGATTCACCCTGGACCACCGATGCGCCATCGTCGCTGATCGCGAACTCGTCTTGGCGGTCGCCGACGTCGACCCGCTGTGAGATCGGCCCGTCAGTCAGGGTCGATCGATCGCCGCCGGTGTACTCGACGGTGAACTGGAGCTGTCGCGGACCAGGGTCGGCCTGTCCGCTCACGTCTGTCGGATAGCGAAACTGCGTTTCCTCGCCAGGGTTCAGTTCCGGCAGCGCATAGCGCGTGTCCTCGACGAACAACGAATCGGACTGTGGCGCGACGATCAGGACGGCGTCGTCGACCGATCGCGGCCCGTCGTTGGTGATCGTCCCTGTAACCTCGCCGTCGTAGCCGACCGAGAGGGTGTCCGCGAGATCAGTAATCGAGAACGACTGCTCGGCTGCAGGTGCGAGCGAGGCCGTTTCGGAGGGCGCTTCACGTTCGATTCCAGACCCGTCACGGTAGGTGAAGGCGACGTCGAGCGGCTTCGCTCCGCCACTGACCGATTCCTCGATCGCCGCATCGACGGTCACCGTCTTCGAGTCGCCGGGTGCGAGATCGCCGATGACCTCCTCGGCCGCGCCGCCATCGATCGTGACACCGGTTCCGCCGGTGACGGTTACCCGTGTCTGGTCTGCAGTGTCGGTGCCGACATTGGTGATCTCCATCGTCGCATCACCGTTTGCGCCCGGTTCGACGTCTGTCTCGACGGCCGTCACGTCGAATCGTGGTTCATCAGGAACAACGATCGTCACGGTGTGGCGATCGGTATCGGTTTCTCGGGTAACGCTCCCATCCCTCGAGACATCTCGATTGTAGGTGTACTTAGTCTCGATTCGGATATCGTACGCCCCGGGTTCGATATCGTCGGGAACCGCGATGCGTTGGGTTGCTGGAACGGTTTCTCCGTCAGGAACCATGCCGATGTTTGCCGTCCCGGATTTGACCTCGAACGGCCCCTCGTCGATGATTTTGACCGACGTTGATCGCGCGTTGGTCGATTGTGAGCCGGAGCCAGCGAGGACAGTACCATCGTTGCTGATGTCAAGTTCGATTGCCGTCTCTGTTCCTGGTGTGACCTCATCATCCGAGAGCGAAACCTCGAGGTCAGGCGCTCCGCGCTCGAAGGCTTGTTCGTCTTCCTGGGCCAGTACGGATACGCCACCGAGCGTGAGCCCTGCGGCGATCGCGAACAGGAGGATGGTAAACGCGAATCGCCGACTCATCATTGCCACCACTTGTCTCTCGCTGTCGACAACTGCCGGCGTCGCGTCCGAGTGATTGCCGGCATGGAGGAGCCGTAATCGTTCATTAGTCGAAAACGTGGCTCCACGAAAATAACGTCTTTGAATGAATATTCAATCGAGTTGTTTAACTCACTGTCTCCCGAGCAACCGAATAATGATTCGACGGGCACTATCCGAAGTATCCATCACCAACTCGGACCCTGACAGACGTAACGGAGACTCTTCGGGCGTGGCTGTCCACCAGCGGGTGATCACGTGATGAACGAACTGTTTGAGAATCCAGCAAATACACGTGAAGAAATCCTCGCTGCAACATACCGTGCACTCGTTGAGCACGGGTACGCCGATCTGACGATTCAGACGATCGGTGACGAGTTCTCCAAGAGCCCATCGCTCGTCTACCACCACTACGACAGCAAAGACGACCTCGTGCTCGCCTGTCTCGAATTCATGCTCGACGAGTTCGAAGCCGAAATGACCACACCCGGTCTCGACGACCCGCACGATCGCCTCGAGATGTTTCTTGCGTGGGTGTTCGAGCCGACGATCGACGACGATCGGCTGGGCTTTTTTGGAACTCTCTTCGAGCTCCGGGCCAGGGCGACCTCCGACGAAGATTATCGAGACCACTTCCGGCGGAGTGATCGAGTCTTCGAGCGCTACGTCGCAGCGACGATCCGCGACGGGATCGATGCCGGTGTCTTCCGAGACTGTTCTCCCGAAGCCGTCGCGTCGACACTTGTCACGATCCTTATCGGCGGGACGAGTCGTCGATCGATCGACGGCGATGCGGCATGGCTTGACGATGTTCGCAACCAGTTGCGTGCATATCTCTCTTCCCAGGTCGATCCGGACGCGACGACCATGACGTTCGTGTCCGATCACACCGAGTCGTAGTCGACAGGGCGGCCGGTGGTGTTTCGCACGGACCGTTGTGACTGTGTCTCGCTGATCGCCGGTAATCGACCACGACGACTCCCATCTATGGTTACACTCCGGAAATGATGATCCCTCTACAGGTTTCGATACGCCCGACAAACGCGACCTATCTGAGAAATTGCTGATTTCGATCGGTCTCCGGGACTTACCGAAGATTAGGCACCTCGAAAAGTTCGCTCGGTGGTGACCGTCGGTCAGCGGCGGCGATGGCGGTTGGCAGTAATATTCTCTTATTCAACACCATCATATCGGGTTACATGTGAACTCGTGTCAACCACGACTCCACGCAGTCTATCGGTTTTCCGGAATTCTGATCGACAACGATTTGACGACTTTCCAGAAAGCTTATTACACGATGCTTAAAAAGATTGTACTACCCCTACCCGGAGCGGGCTAAGACCGTCGACGTTCAGTAATCCGTCGTTGGTTGACCCGCACTCCGATCGTATCGATCGCAAACTAATGCAGCCAACAACTACAATACACACAATATGACAAGCGATTCATCATATCGCACCAAGGGACGTGCAGTGTTCCTTGCTGCGCTTATGGTACTCTCTGTTGTTGCCATGTCCGCCAGCTTTGCTGGGGCAGCGGCAGCGGCTTACGACGAAGGCGACGAAGACTACGATGTCGGACCGACCTATGACCTTACTGACGGGGATGAAACCAGCGACCTCAACCCTGTCTGGATCGGTCAAGAAGTAACGCTCGCTGACGACAACCTCGAGAACTACGCCGGCTACGAGATCCGAGAGGGTTCGGAACCAGGTGACTCCGAATCTGGCGATGTCGTCGAGGACGGCTCGATCGACGGTGACAAGTTCACCTTCGACACCGACGAACTTGACACTCGATTCCACCACATTAACCTGGTCGGCGCTCCTTCTGAAGAGGCCGAACAGAGTGACTGGGACGACACCGTCTTCCGTGCAGAATCGGAAGAACTTGACGTCTCCTTCGACGAAAGCAGCATCCTCGAAGAAGAGCGCGCTGACATCACCATCGAGTCCGAACGTAAGGACCACTGGGTCAACGTGACTGAAGTCGAGCAGGGACTCGAAGCTGAAGACTTCGAAGAACTCTTCCAGGACGTTGAACTCCAGGATGGCACGCCTGTCGGTGACATCACTGTCGACCCCGGTCACGATGATGACGATGTCGTGACGATTGATGTCTCCGGTGTCGACGACGAACTCGAACTCAGCCTCGACACGACGGACCTTGACGCAGGTGACTACGAGTTCGAATTCGACGTGACGGACTCTCTCGCAGCCGACAACGCTTCAGTTGAAGTCCGTGACGACGATGCAGACCGCTACTTCAATGACGACGCTGAAGGCGAACGCGGGAGCCTCGTGAACATCTCGGTCTCGCTCGAGGACACTGACGATGCGAACATCGTCATCGGTGACGGCGACGACGTCGGCTACGAAGCCGGCCTCAGCCTCGCTGCCGACAGCGACGACTACGAGGATGGCGACGAGATCGTCCTCGAAATGAACTCCCACACTGCTGGGGACGCTGACGCTGACCAGGAAGAAGCATTCCGCGTCCACGATGACTACGATGACTACGTTGACGAACTGACGCTCGAGTACTTCAACATCAGTGACACCCAGTACGTCAACGCAGACGGTCACTACGACGGCGAACTCGACTTCGATGACTTCGACAGCGGCCTGAGCAGCCCGCTCGCTGCTGGCGACTACGAACTCGAAATCGGCTTCGGCGAAGGTGACGGTTGGGATGTCTCGACTGTCAATGGCGACGACGTGTTCAACGGCATCGACGACGGTGACGACGCTGCGTTCCTCGCACTGAGCGACCGCGGCACGCCCGGCGAGATGACGCTCCACACCGCGCCTGCTGACTTCGACCTCGACGAATTCGAGGACGTTGAAGAGGCACTCGAAGAAAACAAGCTGACCGAAACTGATTCTGTTGCCCACGGCGACTCGATCGTCGCTAACGTTCCGGACTTCGGCGCTGAAGGTCTGGTCGACTACCTAGACCTTGACGATGGCGACAGCATGGCCGACGATGAAGCACTCGGCCAGGTCCTGAACCAGGAAGGAATCAACATCACGTTTGAGGAAGCTGGTGGTGTCAACGTCGACGGCGAAACCTGGACCACCGACTACGACCAGGCTGAAGATGACGAAGATTACAACTACCTCGAAGTTCAGGCCCTCAGCCTTGATCCTGACGACTACGACGGTGACGTCTTCCTGAAGTTCATCTGGGACGAAACTCAGTTGGACGATACCGAAGTTGACACCGATCTGTTCGAAGCCTTCGACGCTGACAGCGAGTTCGACGTAACCTTCGAGCTCACTGAGGACAACTCCTACATCACGGATGAAGACGACGAGATCGAACAGGTCGAGCAGTTCGACCTTGTGGAACCCGAACTCTCGTGGGACGCAGGCGTTGACGAAGTCCCAGCTGAGGACGGTGCCACCGTGACCGGCACGTCCAACGTCGCACCCGGTACGGAAGTCGAAACCAGAGCAGCAGCACCGGGAACCTTCCGCATGAGCGGTACCGACGCTGACGGCGACGATGTCCTCGTCGAAGAAGATGGAACGTTCAGCGCATTGTTCGACTTCGGTGAGTACGATGAAGGCACCGAGTTCGAATTGACCGCCTCGAACGGCGACTACGGTGACGTCGCCGGTCAGGACTACGACGATGACATGGAAGACGAGGTCGACTCTGTCCTCGTTAAAGGCGACGAAGAACCACCAGAAGCAGGCATCGAGTGGGACGTTGACGTCGATCCTGCAGCACCCGAAGAGGGTGACGACGTTGACGTGACTGTCTCCGCCGAGAACGTCGGCGAGGAGACTGAGAACGCCTCCTACGAGTTCTACTTCGCTGGTGACACCCTGCTCGACGGCGACGTCGAGCTCGAGGGTGACGAGTCTGACTCGTGGACCGCCACCGTCGAAGACGCTGAAGCCGGCGACTACGACTGGGAACTGAAGGTCGACGGTGACGTCGAATCCGACGGCGTCCTGTCTGTCTCCGAGGAAATGGTTGACGACGACGACGGCGTTGACGACGACGGCGTTGACGACGACGAGCCAGTTGACGACGAAGCTGAAGACGACGGCACGCCCGGCTTCGGCGCTGCTGTCGCCGCTGTCGCACTCCTCGCCGCTGCAATGCTGGCACTCCGCCGCCAGAACTAAGCAGCACCACTAACCACCGGACTTCGTTCCGGCCTTTGCGGCACTTTCCTTTTATTGGACGTTACACCGACTAGCGACTCGCATCGCAAATCTCACTGTAGCGATCGCCGCTGCGCCACCATCGAACTACCCACTGAGCAGCCACGCTACCTGGTGCGCGATCGACTGTCGAGATGACCGACTCGCTGTGTCCTACTCGTCGATCGTGACTCCTTGCATGCGTGCTCGCACACACCGAGTACGAGTGCGACATCAGTGTGACTGGATCGCGAACGAATCGATCGACAGGCGACGGACCCACTCAGAAACGGATGGCATCTCCTGACTGGGGACCGCGATCGGTGACTCAGCTGCTACCGAGAACCGCGGGCGTGGACGCCAGTTGGATATCGAATCCGCGAGAGCCGAGAGGAACTACTGAGGTCCGGTCATCACGATCGAAGTGGTCCACTCAGTATCCAACTACGTGCATCCGATCGAACGCCTGACCCGATCGCAGTCGTGTTCGGCTGCGACGATCGCTCCCTCTCGACATCCTTCGGTGGGGGGGCGTCGTCTTCGGTGTCGGCGTGTCGATCGCTACCGACGGCGATAAAAATAGAAAACGCAAACCCGAACCGATCGAATGTGCCGACTAATCGTCCGCCGCTGCGACCTCTGCCTCGCCGGTCGAACTCGCCCGATCGAGATCCTCGAGATACTCGTCGGCGTCGATCGCGGCCTTGCTCCCCATTCCGGCGGCGGTCACGGCCTGCTGGTAGTGGTAGTCGACGACGTCGCCGGCACCGAAGATCCCGGGGACGTCGGTTTCGGTCTGGCCGCCGCCGTCGCCACCCTGGGTCCGAAGGTAGCCCTCGTCGTCCATCTCGACGCCGGTTCCCTCGAGGTAGGAGGTGTTCGGCGTGTGGCCGATCGCAAAGAAGACGGCACCGACGTCGAACTCGAACTCCTCCGTTTCGGGATCGTCGAGTCGATCGGTCGGGTGGCCCTTGTCGTTCTCAACGAGGGTCACGTAGTCGATCCCCTCCTCTTTGGAGCCGTGGAGTTCGGTGACCTCGGTGTTTTTCATGATCTCGATCTCGCCCTCCTCGACCTTTTCGTGGACGCGATCGACCCAGTAGTCTTCGGCGCGGAACTCCTCGCGGCGGTGGGCGATATAAACAGTGTCGGCAAACTTGGTGAGGAACGTGGCTTCCTCCATGGCAGCGTCGCCACCGCCGACGACGAGCATGTCTTCGTCACGGAAGAACGCGCCGTCACAGGTCGCACAGGTCGAGAGGCCGTAGCCCATCAGTTCGTCCTCGCCAGGGATACCAAGTGTCCGCGCGCTCGCGCCCGAGGCAGCGATGACGGCGTCGGCCGTGTAGATAGTCCCATCGGCCAGTTCGACGCGGAACGGCTTGGTGTCGGCGTCGACCGACTCGACGATGCCGTTTTTGAGGTCAGCACCGAACCGTTTCGCCTGCTCTTTCATGTTGTTGACCAGTTCGGGGCCGCTGATCCCCTCGGGGAAGCCGGGGTAGTTCGCGACGTCAGTCGTGAGGGTGAGCTGGCCGCCGGGTTCGTCGCCCTCGATTACGAGTGGCTCGTTGTTCGCACGCCCGGCGTAGATCGCTGCAGTAAGGCCCGCGATCCCGGTCCCGGAGATGATCAGTGGCCGGTGTTCGACGGCGTCGTCACCATCGTCACCGATCCCGAGTTTTGCATCGAGGTCGCCGGTCTCGTTGAGTGTGCTTGTCTCGTCCCAGCCGCCGATCAGTTCGTCGTCGATGAACACTTGCGGCGCCGTTTTGCGACCGTCGGCTCGATCGACCATCTCCTCGAACAGGTCATCGTCGCCGGTCACATTGTACTCCTCGTACTCGATCTCCTTACTGTCAAAGAGATCTTTCACCTTCTCACAGTACGAACAGTCCTCTTTGGTATATATCTCGACGCGTGGCTGGTCGGTCATGCCACGATATTGGGAAACTGGGCCTAAACCCCTTGCGTTCTCAGCAGCCACGCCCGGTAGCGATGACAGATACGGCTATCCGTACCGGTCGCAAACCCCGACTCATACGGTTCGTCGTCCCTGTTTGTCGCCGATCGATGACTCGGCACGCGGGAGGCTGCTCGCTGTGGGCCGATCGATCTCGGGTGGGTGTGGACGAATGTTCTCTCGCTCGATTTCGCCAGGTGCTCGCCGTCGGCTCCTGATTTGCTGCCTGTTTCATAGGACATTAAGAGTGTGGAGTTAGTTGGAACAGCCAATGGAGGCGGCCCTGTGGTACGTGCTGACCGGAACCCGCGGCGGCACGAACCGCGTACGCATCCTCAACGCGCTCGACGAGCAGCC
>LFCJ01000047.1_pt1 | contig 60472 bp, 65 predicted proteins | sample 643141 | NCBI WGS metagenome assembly LFCJ01 (sample SAMN03766243, study PRJNA286221) | soda lake metagenome | biome: soda lake; feature: Kulunda steppe; material: water; isolation source: sample B1-Br-g2 brine of Lake Bitter-1 | place: Russia: Kulunda steppe | collected 2010-07
TCGCCTAGGGCAGGGCTCGAACCTGCGACCACCACGTATCTGTATTTTTAGAATTTAACAGCGTGGCGCTCTACCTGCTGAGCTACCTAGGCTTCTGTGTTACTGAATTGTTAGTGAATTTTATAAACTGTAGATTAAACTGAAAGGCCTCTAGATCTATAATTTAGCTAGAGGCCTTACAGGTTTTTCTAGTCTAGGAATTCTTCGTTTTTGATTTTTTCTGGGAGGTAGGTGTTTGCTACGAACTCTAGACTGTTTGCTGCTAGAGCTTGTTGCTCTACTCTGACGCCCATATCAAGCATTTTGTTAAGCTGGTTTTGCCATGCTTCGTTTTGCATCCATTCGTAGTCCATTACGTCATGGATTCGCTTATAGTCTTTAGTCGGTCCTCCGTTGTCCTTTGCTTTACCTTTAAGACCTTCTGTGACGTGATGGAGGTCATAGTCCTCTATATCCTCCATTGTCATGCCGATAAGTTTTGCATCAGGAGTAGCTAGTCGGTCAGATTGGAATGCAAGACTCATGGATCCGGATTTGAGGACTGAGTAGATGTAATATCCCCATGGGTCTCCGTCTGTAAATACATAGACGGGTAGATCTAGTTCATTATGCATCATGTTAATGAGTCTTCTTGCTCCTCTTGCAGGTTGGCCTCCAGTTCCTATAATTATTGCATTGTGATCTGCATGGAAATCTTCCTCTACTAGTCGGTTAACCATTGCGCTGGTCTCAACTACTAGAATGAAGTCTGCATCGCATTCGACGAATTCAAAGTGATCGACAATGGAGTTAATTGCCATACCACTGCTTCCCATGCTCATTCCATCTATGATATCGCCGGAATCCTCGATTTTAACTGGTCCGAAAAGCCGTCCTTTAGGCTCTGCAAAAAGATGCAAGTCTTCACGGATGGCTCCTGTAGCAGTCTCAATGTCCACTACAACGTTGTTAGATTCATCTTGGTCCTCAAACGTATTTTCTTCTAGACCTGGAACGCTGTGCTTTAATTGGTAGTAAACTTCTCTTATTGAAGCAGTTCTTTTACCTTCTACAAGCTCTTTACATTTTGCGGCGACCATTGTGGTCTGCATAAATTTGCGTGCATGGCTAATGTTGAGGAATTTTCTTGTAGAATAAGAATCTCCTAATTCAAGTTTTTCTTCTTCTTCATCATATTCTACATTCGATTTTGATCTTACTTGGGTTTCGAAAGTCAGATTGTCTGAATCTTCGCTTTGAAGCTGTCTAAGTAGCTTTTCTCCCAAGTGTGTTAGTCTATCAAGTGTCTTCTCATCGTTTGCTAAGTCTTTCTTTGGCATTTAATTAGTCACCTCTAAAGTTGCTCCGGGTTGTAGTCTGCTTGCACCATGGCCTGTATCTTCTTTTCGATTTTGTTAGGATCTCCGTCTCCAGCTAACTGTGCAATAGCAGGCCCCATCTCTTTTGCGTAAGCTGATAACTGTCTCTTTTTCTTTTCTTGAATTGCTGCTCTTTCTTTTCTTCCGATATAGCGGCCTAGTTTCCTTCCTGCTTCCTGTAATGCTAGTTTCATTTCTTTACGGATAGGGTCATAGTTTGCTACAGCTTCTTTACCTTCGGATGTGAAAGGCACCCATACGGAGGCAATATGGACTAATACGTAGAGAGGTCCTTGAGGCCGATCTCCCGTCTGAGGGATATTGTAGCGGTTCCAAGATACTTCTTCTACAGCTTTTGTAGTTACACATGCAGATTTCTTGTAAAGTAGTGGTACTTTATTGGCGAATCTGAGTTCGTTATAACTTCCTTCTTCTTTTATGTCGCCACCCCATGCGAGACCTACTTCGATTTGGAAAGGATTTCCTTTGTAAACTGTAGGACTTCTAGTGATAGCTGTAGAGAATTCAGGATTTAGTTCTTTTTTCAAACCTTTCAGGATTAAATCTTCACCTATTGGTGATAGGCAGTTAGTTGGAGGACTCTGGAGTTTTACTCTTTGTGCTGCTTTCAGTAATTGTTCAATTTCATCTTTTTCTAGAGTATTAGGTCTTCTGCCGGTTTCTATTCCTGCTTCATCGCATATTTCATCTGCGCTCGTTCTTCCTACGCGAGTGAACTCATTTTGCAGGAATGAGGAGATGGTTCTTGCACTACTGTTTTCTATCATCCTCATTAATACTCCGAGTTCTACTCCGTGAGGATGAGGTTTGATTTCTTTTGGTGCGGGAGGTAGTTCTCTAGAAACTCTTGGGAATTCTACTTTGTTACCATCGGGTTCACGCAGGACTACACGAGCATAAGGGTTCATGATTGCTGTGTGCTTTAGGTAGTTGTAGACAGAGTGGTGTCCTCCGGTATACTTGGCCTCAATATCCATTTCGATTGTAGTACCGTGGTCAAAGTAGTAGTCTTTGTCTCCAGGGAACTCGTTGCTTTCAGAGTCAATTACTTCATCTTCTATAATTTCCGGTTCGTTTTTCTCGGTATCAATTCTTACAATGAACTTGTGGCAAGGACGCCCTTTCTGTTTAGAATAAACAGTGACTGGTTCTCCAGTTGTTAATTGGGCATACATTGCTGATGCTGAGATACCAATTCCTTGTTGTCCTCTACTCTGCTGTAGTTTATGGAATTTAGATCCGTAGAGTAATTTACCAAATACTTTAGGAATTGTTTCTTTGTCTAATCCTATCGCATTGTCTCTTATCTCTACACGACATTTTTTGTCTCCTATTTCATCCACTAGTACGTGTATTTCTGGCAATATATCATCTTCCTCGCATGCGTCCAGCGAGTTATCTACTGCCTCTTTTACAACTGTTATTATAGATTTCTGGGCGTTTTCAAACCCGAGGAGGTGTTTGTTCTTTTCAAAGAACTCTGCCACAGAAATCTCTCTGTGGTCTCCCTCGACTATTTCTTCTTCTACTCCGTTAGACATTTTGAAATCACTTTTCCAATGTTTTGCATTGTTTTAACATAAAGTTTTTGATCATAGTATTCTTTTTTCACCTTTTAACTCTGTTCTGGTTTCTTTCAAGGAAATCGTAAGCTGTGGCATGCGAGCTCCCATTTAAAAGCATTTTGACTGTCTCCTGAGCTATCTCAATATTCTGGATATGGCCTACAAATCCTACGGTTTTTCCATAAACTGAGAGGTCGGTTTTAGTCATTTTTTCAATGTGTTTCCTTGCTTCTCCGTCTTTACCGATTACACGTCCTTTCAAACGCTCCTGAGACTTCTGTGTGTCCGCAAATCGATTAATATCAATCTGATGGAATTCATAACCTTCCTCTATAAGCTTGAAGGCTTTTTCAGGGTTAAATCCGCGTCCTATGGCTTTGACAATATTTTCCGCAGTCAGTTCATCAAGAGCGTCACCTTCGATCATCACGTTATTGTCATTGATTGTTACTTTGCATTCGCTGAATTCCTCTAACTTATCTTTAGTCTCTCCGCCTTCGCCAATCAGCACTCCTACTCGTTCCTCAGGTACTCTTAACTCTCTCACAAATATACTGACGAGAACAACCTTTTTATAGCTTGGAAGCCGCATACAGGCCTTAACTGGCGGAAAAAACAACATTTAAAGCTTTCTCAATATCTCTATTGGCGCCCTGTGAGTTGAAGAAATTCACTATGTTTTTCACGTCCCTTTTCAGCAGTTGTTCTGCCTCAGGATGGGTTTTATGGACGCCTTGGGAAAAATCAATCCATACAAGTTTATCGCTTTCAACTAGAATATTGTATTCTGAAAGATCTCCATGGACTAGTTTTTCTTCCTCCCACAAGTTTTTCATCTTGTTCAGAGTCTGATCTAGCGCAGTTTCAGGATTCTCGATATTTACATCTTTTAGTTTAGGGTAGGGTGAAAAATTTTCTCCTATAAACTCCATAACGAGCACGTTCTCCTGTAAACCGTATAGTTCAGGACATCTGACGACATTTGAAGCCTTTTTCAAATTTTTAAACTCTTTTTTGGCCCACGCATCTATTATGGCTCGCCTATCATTTTTTACATTTCTGAAGCGCTTATCTCCTTTTAGATAGTGATACATCTCTCTAAATGCTCCGGCCCGCTTCATGTATATTTTTACAGCAGCTAGGCCTTCTTTAGTATCTGCTAGCAATATTGCGGATTCCTTTCCGGACTCTATTATCCCATACATTTTGTTAATTAAATCTCTATCCGCTGCTTTCAATAGAGCGTCCATAGTGTCGTCGTCTAGAACATTTTCAACTGCCTTCCTTGCATCAGAAGAGTCAAACATTTGCCTTTTCCTATCGTCCTTACGGCGAGGATATAGGTCATCTTCGTCAACCATAATCCAAGTTGTGTGTATAGTCTTTAATTCTTGAAGTTTTCAACTATCTTCCAAATTTTCCCATAATAACCTAAACTTAGAATCAAAGCGATTACGGAGGCAGGTAAGATAAAATCGGGATGTATTAGTGCTTTTGAAAAATATTCTGGCATTGTAAGACAAACTGTGGGTGCGGTGTCATAACTATGAAAGTCTCTATATGATCCACAAAATTCTAATAATCTATAACTGTTTTTATGGAGTATTATTAGAAAAATCATGGCTATATAGGTTACTAGTCCTATAAGCACGGTTTTGACAGTTTCAGTGTTTCGAAGAGTCATGCTGAAACTTTACAGAAACTCTTTAATTTCATCGAGATAGTCGCGTTGTTCAAGCCAATCTTGTTGCGCATTACTGTAACTCTCTACAATGTCTCCTTTTTCATCTCCCTGAATATCCCAAGGATCAACTAAGACTACGCTGTCTCTTTTAACCCAGAGGCCTCTTTTCTTACTACCTGGAATTCTACAGATTCTTTCTCTACCGTCATTACAATATACTTGATATTTTCCGCCGCCTACTTTTCTAAGTACAATTCCTAAAACTTCATCTCCGCTAGGAGTCCTTACTCGGCGTACTTGTTCTTCATCTTCTGGCATCTGTGTTAAAGGTTTGCTGTCCAAGTTTTTTAAACTGGCAGTCTGGTAAAGTTAGTTCGAAACATCACTGGGTGTGTTCCAGCCTTACTGAAACCACGTTCCTGTACACTCTTTGCCCGTCTTTCTCGCCCACAAGCTCATAAGATCTCTTAATTTCAGGGTCAAAGTTCTCTCTTAATTCTGTAAGTATTTTCTTGTTCATAGCTTCCGTTGATAAATAAAAATCGACACCGTGACTGTTTTCTTCTATGTTTGAAAGAAAGTCTTTTCTGTTTCTGTTCGTGAGTTCTGCAGCCCTATCAACTATGAAATCCGATGCCTCCTTGGTATTTTCGCCTCGTAACTGTATTTTCGCCTTATAAAAACCGCCTTCAAACCTTGAGCAGTCGGAACACTGTTTATCGATCCATTCAATTTTCACATCTTCAGAATCGGTTAATGCCTCGTCACGTGTATGCACTCGGACGTAAAACTCTTCATCTTCTTCCCAGTACTGTAATTCAAACTCTAGTCCTTCAACCATGTCTGAAAATGTTTCTGCTAGCTGATCCTCAATACTGTAGGCCTCTATCCAATTTCTGCCTTTTCTCATTCTGCCGCACACAGTACATTTAACTATCTCAACTTTTCGCGGTAAATCTACTAAGTCGTTTTTGTCCGTGAAACAGTCAGCGCACAACTTTTTCGAGTCGCCGTAAAGATTACTGGTTTCCTTTCCACATCGAGGACAGAACTTTGAAAGCTCCATAAAAATTAGTTATCGGTAAAGATTCATTAACTTAGAACTAGGTTGTCTCCTTTTTCCAATTCAAGTTCTTCAAAGCTCTCTAAAAGATACTGGTATTTTTCATTAGGTCTGTAAAGTTTCCAGCTTTTAGGATTCCAGTTCCAAGGAGAGGCTTTTTCTATATGTATTAGCTTTTTTTCTGAGTCAAAAAAGTAGAGATAAAGAGGTTTAGAGAGCATCATCATGTCTATGGATGCTTTTACAGGGAAAGGGAACTTGAAAAGCATTTTACCTTTTTTTCTGAATGAAAGACCCCATGCACGTCTCAAAAAATTATCTGCAACTTCGGCCTCAACTGAAAGATCTCCAACAGTAATTTTTGCTTGCTTCATGTATTAGTTGTTTAAGTTTGGATGTTAAATTAGCTATATGCTTGTTCGGGCTTATCAGGGTTATCGTTTGAAGATATTATCTGAGCTTAGAAAAGCGTTTCATGAAGAGCATAGCGCTCACCAGATCGCCTTGAGCTTCTCTATAGGGGTTTTCATTACTGCTTTGCCAACTTTGGGAACAGGGTTCATAGTTTTTGCAGTACTAATGAAAACTTTCGCAGGTATAAGCAAACTAGCTCTTTTGTCAAGCGTACTAGTTATGAATCCATTGATAAAGCCATTAGTATACCTTGCAAGCATAAATTTTGGTGGTTTGATAATGACTAGGAGGCTGGCTTATACTACTGATCCTGAATCAATTTTAATGTTTTTGCTGGTAGGTAATTTAGTTATAGCAGGTATTTTATCTATTTTAGCCTATTTTTTCGCTTTTAAAGCTGTTAAAAGATATAGGAAAACAGATTTAGAAGTAGTTGAAGAGGTAGAGGATGTTGTAGAGGCAGAAATGAATAAAATAGGGGATTAGATTTTTCTTAGAAAAAAGCCAAATAGCAAGCAGATTTAAAGAAAGAAATTTTTATTCAATCTAACAATTTAGTCTTCTTCTGGATGTTTATAGAATTTTGTTGCTTCTTCAAATCTGTTAGTCCGAGTAATTTTTTCTACAAAGTCTGAAAATCTTTTATGCCGGGATGTTACAACGCCAAAAGCTGCGAAAAGCCGGACAAATCTTCCTGAACGAGCCAGTAAGTGGAGAATTTCTTGTGCTAGTTCTCCAAGCCGTATGACGCTATCAAGAAGTCTAAATATCCAGAAAAAAGGCAGTACTGCTATAACTTCTAGCCATTCGCGTCTGAGAAAACCCTCCCAACTTTTTGCACGTTTGAACTTAAAAGATAAATCTCCTACAAATATGGACAACACGGCAAGATCAGCATACAAAAAGTAAATCTCATATTCGTATTTGAAATCAGTAAAGAATACGTCCGCAATTACGATAAATACTAATACGAGTAACGCTGGCAAGATCATTTTATCAAAAAATCGCTCAAGCGCACTCCAATTCATAATCTAGACTTTAGAACGAGAAAATAAAAACTATATGTATATCGCCCTCACGGGGATTTGAACCCCGGATCTGCACCTCCGCAAGGTGCCGTCTTTCCACTAGACCATGAGGGCCTGTATTTATTTTCTTAGATGTTATTGTTTTAACCGGTTTCCTTTCCAAACCTTTTTTATATAACGGCGCTAAATCCGTTTTTAAGGTGTTTAATATGAAGAATTTAATCAACAAGATAAAGAACAAGCTAGGCCTTAATTAAGTGAGGTCTCTCAAACTTTCACGGCCTCTGAATAGAGGTCAACATGTTTTAACTTTTTCTTTTGAAATACAGTAGTAGGTGTAAACAGAAAAATGGGAGAAATTGCATGTGTATACAAGGTAATGCCGGAAGACGCAGAAACTGATCTAGAAGAAATCAAAGAACAAGTTAGAGATTTGCTTGATGTACAAGACATAGGAGAAGAGAACGTCGCTTTCGGTTTAAAAGCTGTGAAAGTTTCTTGTGTTACAACCGATGAAGAAGGAGGAACTGATGCAGTAGAAGAAAAATTAGAACAGCTTGAAGGAGTTCAGAGCTACGAATTAGAACACTTTGACAAACTTTAGCTGCAGACGAATTCTGTTTAAACCAGATTCGGTCTTTTCTTTCTTGATAATATCACAGTTCTTAATCGAATAGTGCTAATCCCTTTCCAGATTCTTTAATGCTAAAGGCCAGTATTTTATTTCCTTCAAGAACCCCTCCTATTATTTCTCTACTCCCTTGCATCAAAGAACCTCCAAATACTTCGTTAACACCATTCAAAGATCCATGCCCTACAGAATAAAGTCCATCTTCAAGCCCTCCTTGAATCAACTCAAGACTTCTAGATTCACAATCATGCTCATCTTTTTCAGCTAAGTAATTTCTTCCCTCTCCATAAGTTTGATTTTCAAATTTTTCGGCCTTACCTTTTAACCATCCAATGGAATCTGCAGAAGTCCATTTAGGCCTATATGAGAGTTCTTCCATTTTGTTATCAGAACCTGTACCCATAAAAGCAACATCGAAACCTTGATTTCTAGCGTTCTCCACAAACTCCATTCTATCACAATGGTGATCAAAATCTCTGTCCCATGTAGGAACTATTACATCAATTCCAGCTTCTTCTGCGTTCTCCATAAAAATTTCCAAGTCGGAAGCATGGTTATTCATCGAACCATCATGTAAGGCAGCAGTGATGGATTCGCCTCCAGATACTTCTTCTATAGTCTCTAGACCTTCAAATTCACAAATTAAAGGAGCTATCTCTAGAGATACTACATTAGGAATAATTTTATCGCGATAACAATCACTGGGAAAGGATATGAATATAGCGTTCTCCACCATTTCGCGTTCTTCAACCATTTCATAAGCCATAGCGGAGCTTTCTGAATTTTCTCGTACAGTAGGCTTAAGATCAACACGAGCCACCATATCCCTTTCTTCAAAAAAGTCTAATGTTTCAGCATAACTAGGGATTGTGGCATTATCAGCTTTTTCAGCCGACACAGTAGGAGGAGTTTTTGCTCTATTATCAATGTAATTTGATGGTGCTGGAGTGCCTACAAGATCTTCTAGCTTATACTCAGCCACAGGTCTTGTCAGACGACCTTCGGTATGATCTTTAGGTGTGCCATCATGGATTACAACTAATTCATTATCTGCAGTCTTCCTTATATCAAATTCAGAGGATTTTATACCATGTTCATAACTGTTCTCAAAAGCCATCAAAGTGTTTTCTGGAGCAGAATCCATGCCGCCTCTATGAGGAGAAAGCAGAATGCCTGAAACCTTACCTGATTCATTTTGGTTGAAGATATCCATATCGGGGGGATTGATAGTCATCTGAGAAGATTCAGCTGCAAAACTCGGGAGCAAAATTACAATTGTTGAAAAAAACAATAAAGCCTTCAGGCGAGAATCCATAGGTTAATAGATAGTTAAGAGAATTATAAAAATTCAATGAAGAAGGACTAATGAGCCCTAGAAAAAATGCAGTAGCTAAGACTTGATTAGGGAATTAAGTCTTTGAATCCGAACAACTAATCTTTCTAAGAATCAGAAATCTGAGAATAAGCGGAGAATATTGATCTGCTAGAAGCTACTGTTCAAAAAGTTCTTTCTCCGCCACCACATACTCGGCAACCTCGTTCCAACTTATCTTCTCTGCATATATTTGAACCGCATACTTCGCAGCTGAGCGCTGCTCTATTTTCTTGACAAAAATCACAGAGTGCTACCATTTCCACATTATGATGTGGTGGTAAAATTATTTGTCTTTATTTGTGGTTTATCAAATACCTTGTTGAACAAAGGAACAGACTATTCGCTGAAAGATATGGTAGAACAATTTACAGTACTGGAGTCCATACCTTCAACATCTTGAACTTCTGGTATGAGTTCATCTTCCTCTAAACACTCTGAAGGAGTTTCTATAGTGTTATTCCGGTCAGCACATTCGTTTAATACTGTTGGCTGGCAGCTTGGCATTGGCCCATCATACCGAAAGTTATTGTCATAGTTTATGATAAACGCAGCTCCTAAAATAGCCAGTAAAGCTAGAAGGGCTAAAGCAAGAGTCTTGTAACTTTTACCCATGATATCATGTTTATTTTTTAGAATCTTAAATACTGGGTGAAAGAGAGTTAAAGCTGTAGTTTCTCCTCTTAAGGTATGGGCGTAAATCTCACTGAGCTAATAGAACAAGAAGAAATAGAGTTCCAGGACTTGAATGATAAGGTAATAGCTATAGATGCGATGAACGCATTATACCAATTTCTCTCAATTATAAGGCAGAGAGACGGTACTCCGTTAAAAGACAGTTCAGGAAACGTGACCTCTCACTTGTCAGGCCTTTTTTACCGTAATATAAACTTGTTAGAAGATAATATAAGACCTGTATATGTTTTTGACGGCGCAATGCCGGATATGAAAGAGAAAGAAACTTCTCAGAGAAGGAAGAAGAGGGAAGAAGCCTTGAAGGAGTGGAAAAAACTGAAGGAAGATGGAAAAGTTTCAGAAGCATACAGTAAAGCAACTCAGTCAAGCAGACTTACTTCTGAAATGGTGAGACAGTCGAAGGATTTGCTTGAAGCTATGGGCATACCTTACATAGAGGCGCCAAGCGAAGGAGAAGCACAGGCAGCACATATGGTTTCGCAAGGCAGCGTATATGCAGTCGGAAGTCAGGACTGGGACTGTATGCTGTTTGGAGCCGATGTAATGGTAAGAAATCTGACTTCTAGAAAAACGAGAAAGACATCTTCTGGAAAAAGAAAGAAAGTATCAACGGAAAGAATCAAACTAGAAAAAGTGCTTGAACAACTTGACGTATCCAGAGAGCAGCTTATTTGGCTTGGAATGCTTGTAGGAACAGATTTTAACAATGGTGTTCATGGAATAGGGCCAAAAAAAGGCTTGAAACTTGTGAAAAAATATGATAATCTAGAGGACTTGTTAAAAGATGAGAAAGTAGAATGGAGTTCCGATAATAGTCCTGAAAAAATATTTGACTTCTTTAGGAACCCTCCAGTAGAAAATATAGAATTCGAGTTCTCTGACCCCCAGCCCGATGAAATCAGAGAAATTTTAATAGACAGACATGATTTCTCAGAAGATAGAGTGGCTGGAAAAATAAATGATTTAGAAAAAGCCTTAGAGGCTCGCCAATCAGGCCTAGGATCTTTTATCTAGCTTTTAATTCTTCAAGCACTAGCTCCATCATTTCTCCGAGTTCAACGTATCCCTCTCGAATCTCTTCTATCTGCTCTTCCTGATGCTCAATTTCCGAAATTAAGGCTTTGAAATCTTCTTCATTGATTGAATCTTCCAGTCTATTGACGCGCATCCTCAAATTTTTCAAACCTTTACCTTCAACACGATTGAGTCTTTTCTCTACTCGGTCGAGGCGTTCAGTATCTTTCTCAGTTTCAAGATCGTCAAGTCGCGCTTGTGTTTCTTCAAATTCTTTGACTTTATCAGATGCTTCTTTTAATTTACTGTATTCGTCTGTAGAAAGCAGCTTTAAATTTGCAAGATCATCAAAATCATTGAAAATCCATTTAAAGTCGGATACAATACCTCTGAGATTATTTACTTGTTCTTTAAGATCTTTATAGTTTTCAACTGTTTCTGAAGACTCTAAATCTTCAACTTTCTTTTCTAGGTTCTCTACATTGATTAGAAGATCTTCAAAACCCCTTTCTTCTACCATTGACAGTCTCTCTTTGAGGTCTTCGACACTTTCTCGTAAGTCCTTTAGTTCTTCCAAATTTTCAGATTCATCTTGATTTTCAATTGAGTCGATCCTTTTTTCAAGCTCTTCAATATTCGAACTATTTTGTTCAAGATCCTCACTGTAGTCTTTGACATGGTCTGTCTGCTCTTCTTCAAGCTCCTCAATTTTAGACTCTAAACTTTCAAAGTCATCTTGAAAACTTTCGAACTCAGGTTCTTCAAAATCTTTAAATTGTTCTTCAAGTTTTCCAATCTGTTCTTCTAATTCTTCAATTACTGAGATTTGTTGTTTAAAACCAGTTATTTTTTCTTCCAAATCCTCGTTATTTGAGCTATCTAGTTCGCCAACTCTTTCTTCAAGTCTGTCTATTTTTTCATTTAAGCTGTCTAAGTTTTCTATACGAGTTTCTAAAGTCTCCAATCGCCCTTCTAAATCGTCTGTGTTTTCTGATTCAAGATTATTGACTTCTTTTTTCAAGTTATTAACTAAATCGGTTTTCTCTGCTATCCTGTCTTTCAACATTTCAATGGGTTTAGAGTAATCTAGATCTTCTATTTCTGATTCTAGCTCAGAAATACGCCTCTCAAATTTTTCTAGTGATTCATCAGGGGACTGGTCAGACGTTTTTACTACTTCTTCTTTCTCTTCTTGTTTTTCTTCGACAGAAGTATCTTCTACTTCTTCTTTTTCTTCAACTATTGTCTGATTATCGCTCTGTTCTTCTTTCTCTTTATCTTTCTTATCGCTTCCCAGTTTAGTTTGGTCGTCCTTTCCACCGAAAATAACATTTTCTGACATTTTAACCCACTTCTTGACAAAGAAAAGAATCTCAAACGTTAAAAGCATTTTTCACTAGTCGACAACAACTACTAACAAAAACCAATAAATTCAGCGCTAACGTACAGTAGGAGTATGAAGAAACTGCTCGTAGTTATAGATGGATTAGGACTTAGAGAAGAAGCGGAAGGAAATGCGTTCAAACAGGCAGATACGCCAAATTTAGATATATTAATGGAGGAATATGGCTATCAAGAATTGGAAGCATCAGGTCATGCTGTAGGACTGCCTGAAGGCTATACGGGCAATAGTGAAGTAGGGCATTTGCATCTAGGAGCGGGGCGAAGAATTCCTCAGCGACTCACAAGAATAAATAATGCGATAGAAAATGAAGAGCTAGGCGAGAAAAAGGCATTGAAACAGGCATTTGAAAGAGCAGAAGAAAATGACTCAACAGTACATATGGCAGGAATTATTAGCGATGGAGGAATTCATGGGCATATAGATCACTTGAAGGCATTACTGAAAATTTCTAGAGATTATGATGTGGGGGTTGAGATTCATGCTTTTACAGATGGAAGAGATGTTAATCCGAAGTCTGCTAAAAAATATATTCATGATATAGAAAAATGCGTTGAAGAAGCTAAAGGAAAGATTGCCACAATAATAGGCAGGTTCTACTCAATGGATCGTGATAGTAACTGGGACCGTACGCGTCAAGCGTATAACACTATGGCGCAGAGCGAAGGATTTGTGTTTGAAGATCCGAGAGAAGCAGTTGACAAAGCCTACAGTGATGGCGAATACGATTACTTTATCCAGCCTTCATCCAGGAGTGATTATGATGGAATAAGTTTTGATGATGAATTAATATTTTACAATTACCGTGCTGATAGAGAGCGACAAATAGCAGAGGCATTTCTCAAGCCCGACTTCGATCAATTTGAAAATGATGTCAGACCTTCTTTCACCTCAATGTTTCCATACAGACGTGATTTTGATAATCCTGTAATATTTGAAAAAATGGTTGTGGAAGACACACTTGGCGAGGCTATTGAAGATGCAGGTCTATCCCAATTAAGAGTGGCAGAATCTCAGAAGAAACCTCACGTAACATACTTCTTTAACGGTCAGCGTGAACTAGAATTTGAAAATGAAGAACGCAAATTTATTGAGAGTGATAAAATCAAGGCCTTTGATGAACGGCCTGAGATGCACGCTGAAGAAATCACAGATATAGTTTTAGAAGCAGTTGAAAAAGGAGAAAAAGACTTCATTTTGATGAACTATGCTAATTGTGATTTAGTAGGTCATACAGGAGATTTAAAAGCAACAATTACTGCTATCGAAACAGTAGATGAAAACATAGGGCGATTAGTAGATACAGTTGAGGCCTCAAAATATTCGATGATTGTTACTGCAGATCACGGTAACTGCGAAGACATGGGTTCTGAGAATCGCCCTAATACTTCTCACACGTTAAACAAAGTTCCTCTGATTTGTTCTCAGAAAAATGAAGACAAGATAAGAGAAATTGGTCAGCTAAAATCGCTTTTCAGCCTATAATGGTATTTTTTGAGTCAGTGTCGAGGTTCTAGGTTTCCGTCACAACAAGACTGGGTCCCTCCTCCGGAAGGACAGTCGGCCCCACTTACAATATTTCCATCACATTCTGCTTCTGCTTGATGATAGCATTGATGCCCTAGGTCCTGGCATGATGCGTCTGAAGTATCGCAGCCTTGCTCATCGGCTTCTTGATAATTGCCTTGTGTTAGGAGAAGCTCGCATTCTGAGTCATCTGTCTGGTTTCCGATGAAGTTTCCGAAGTTACTGCTTTCTCCTGCGACTAGGAACATTGCTATTGCTGCTGCGAAAACTACTACTACAGCTACTAACACAATCTCAATTGTTTTATCCATTTCAAGCTAGTTATCTGTTTAACATGTTATAGTTTGTTCTTCAGGATTTATTGAAAATCCAGCTTCATTTACGCCGTCTATAGTGTGTCTTTCATTATCTGCGTCTTCAGTTATGCAGCTTGAAGGTGCATCTTGGACGGATCCATCTGGTTCGCTCTGGCATATAGACTGTGCTTGGCTTTCGCAGGTCGATGCATCTGCTTGTCCGCCAAAGTCTACTAGGCCTTCTAGTCCTCCTTGCAGCATGAATACGAGAGATAGTGCTGCTATCATTAGTACTGATGCGGCCACAATGAGCCATAGAATTTGAGATAGGCCTTTCTTTTGAGTCATATGGTAATTAATTAGGTGGTGCGGTATAAAAAGTCTTTCAAAAAGAAAGATAGGGGAAAATTGTAGTGAACTCGTCCTTGAGCTTTTCTCAAGGTTTGTTGAGGTCGATCTGGATGCTGGATACGTTTAGTTCGTCTCCTTCATCTGTCTCGATTTCATCTGTGCCAATAGTGATATCGTTTACTTCTGCTTCCTCTACAAACCGATCTCTAACGATTTCTGCAACGTCCACTGCTCTAGAAATTGCTTTTCCTCTAGCTTTTACATGAACTGTTTCGTTTCCTTCGCTGAACTGCGTGACTACTGCTAGTACATAGCTCATTGCAGGTTTTGATCCTACGTATACTGTATTATCGTCTTCTTGTTCTGACACTGTTCATCACCTGAGAAACGGTTTAGGCCTCATCTATAAAATACTTTTTTCGGTGCCTCAACACATATGCGGCAAGAGTCAATTCCAGTCGAAAGTGTAGTCATCTATGTTTAATTCTATACCTCGATACTCTCCGTCAATAAACGGCTCATTATAGTCATCTGTAACATCTAATTCGATTGAGGAGTCTGTAGGAGTTATAGTACCATTTGCAGTTTTAGTGTAGTCTCTTTGATCATCCTCGCATTCATCTCCGCAACTACAGTCGTCAACACTTTCTCCATCTTCGTCATCCTTGCAGCTAAGGCATTCACAGCTGCATTCACTTTCTCGATAATTTGAAAAATCCTCGTTGGCATTATCAGACTGAGATGTACTTACACTAATGTTGGAGGCTGTATCAATTTCAGAACTGATGCTTGATGCAGAAGGCGTATCGGACTCATAACTGTTATAGGCGTTTCTTCTTGCCTGCGAAAGCGCCGAAGCTTCAGAACCGCATGAACTGGCCTCTCCATCGTACTCCTCCTCTAACTCAGTATCTTCAAATTCATCTTCAATTGAGGTATAGAAGCTAGAAGCGTATTTAATTAATTCTCCGTACCGATTATCAGATGCGGTGTCATTATGACGGTAGTTTGTTTCTTTGAAAACAATACTTTCAGAATCACTACAAATAAACTCAATAGCGGTGTCATCTGTATGCGCATACTCTGAAAGCACCCAGAAATTGGCGTCTTCTAGATTGGTGTCGAAAGTTTCGCTTGTAAGTTTCTCAGGATATATTTGTACATCTAGAGTAGGGTTTATACTACAACTAGAACTATCTGATATCATATCATTTAGTCTGTCGCCCGCATCATCTTCCCAAGCTTCTTCCATCTCAGTGTAAAGAGTTTTATTATCGCCAGGAATATTATCCCATGATACTCCTGCATTATCTTTTCCTAACTCATAAGCTGCATTGTTAACAGTATACACTCCAGAGAAAGGTACGTGATGGTATAAAGTATGCTCTGCTTTTGAACGAGTTTCTGCAATATTTGTTATGTCTCCTGAGGCCTCTAGCGCCAAATCCTCTATGGCATCCGCTATAGGAATGCCTTGAACTGCTAGAGCAGCGGATAGTATAAGTAAAGCTAACATAGGTAATACGCCTTCTAAAGATCCTTTTTCTGTATTCATCTTGCTATTGTCGCCTCCAGTCGTGCATTTTCCTCGTTTGATAATGGAATAGTTCTCACAATAGTTATAGTCGCACTAGTTCCGTCTTGCGTCACATTTATCAGATCGCCATCATGTTCTATACGCACATCGTAAGGGCTAGAATCTTCGCTTCCACCTATATGGCTTACTCCTCCTGTTCCTGTTGCGCCCCCAGTACGTCTTCTAGAGGGTGCACGAACCTCCTCATCACTATCCCAGTATATTTCTGCTTTATACTCTAAATAGGACTGTAAATCTCTGCTGACATTATTTCGAGAATATTTTTCTCCATCTATTACAGGATCATCATCGGTAGAGTAGTACAAAGATAAGAGTTCGTAAAAGGTTCTTTCATTGTAATCAGATTCCACTTCGGAAGAATTCTGAATAGGCATATGAAGAACAGAATCTATTGAAGAAATGGCTGTAGCGCCTTTAATGCTCATATCAGCCTCTAATTCCATTTCCTCAGTTCTTTCGTCTCCACCTATACTTAAGACTACAAAGATAATAAGTGCTAAAAATATTGATACTGCAAAAATCATTATCTCTATTATTATGCCTTGTCCCTTAGTTAATTTCATAGATATGCACCTTTAATGCGTGTTTCCGGCCATCTTCATCAACTGCAATTACGGGAGATTCTCGATATTCGAGTCTAGAGCTCGTACAGGAAATTTCATCAGGCATACGTTCATCAGGGTCTGCCTGAGAGACGAAAAAGCCGAAATCTTGTCCATCAAGTCCCGAAACTCTTGGAATGTAACAGTTAGCTCCATCCGTTTCATAGGACAAATCTCCATCTTCTGTGAAAAATTCTAGAGGGATAAAGCTCCGGGTTTCTAGTAGTTCAGGGTTTTCAAAGTTCTCTGTATACGCATCTAATTCATTATTATCTAGAGAGGGATTTAATGTATGTTCCAATACTACTGCTTTGTCGTATTGGCTTTGAGGACCAGTTTCAATATTTGTAGATAAGTTTGTTAGAGCTCCGACGTTTATTTGAAGAACTAAAGCTATGCCTACTCCAAGCATAATAAGATAAGGTATTTTAGTAGTTAAGTTGTATAAGTCCATTTTAGCAATCACTTGAAAATAAGAGTTGATCAGAAGAATCCGGTCGTACTGATTTTTCAATACAAAGAATGCCGTCATCCCCAACTTCTTCAAATTCGCCAGGTCCGGAGATCTGAGAATAGGTTTTTTCCGATAATTCGAAACTTTCTTCTGTGTCTCTGAACTTTAGTACGAGTTCAGACCCTTCTATTTTGAATTCATGATCTTCAACCTCTATTTCAAGCTGTCCCTCTGGATAAGTTTCAAGGCCTGAGGCGGCGTTTACAATTCTTTCGCCTCTCAAATCTACTGTCTGTTCTTTGATAAATTCTAGTATGAATCCTTGACTTCCAACTAATACCATCATCACAATTAGGAATGATAGGGCTGCTTCCAGCATTGAGAAAGGATAAGAACTTTGCCCTTTCATTGTTCTGCCTCTATAGTTACTTCCGCGTTATCGGTGTCAGCTGAAATTAAGGCCTGCCAATGACCGGAATCTATAATATCGTCATTCTGATTTTCTACATCCAGAACTATGAGATAGCTGCAGTCAAGATCATGTGATTGCTGCTCGTTGCCTTCATCATCTTTTAATAGCATAGTTGAGTCATCTAGCTCGATTTGTTCGCCTTGAAGTTCTCCTTCTATAGATTCTCCTACTACGTAGCTGTATTGATCCATGTTTCTACACTGATTTTCAACGACGTTTGTTAGGCTCATAAAGAATTCTTCACCAGGTTCTGAGGAGGATGTCTCTCCGAATTCATTCATGATTCCCATTATAGGCCCTAGTCCTAGAATTACTGTCATTACGCCAAGAATAATGAAAACTACAGAGTGTTCCATAGTTCAATCATCTCCGTTACTGCCAAAGATATTGCAGTCTCCGTCTTCTTCTCCTCCTTGAGCTAATTCTCCAAAACAAGAGGCGATTCCGCCGCCCTCATCTTCGATTTCGTCTCCTCCTTGGCTTATTACTGTGCTTGTGGCTCCATATATGCCTACTAGTGTCATTAAAATGATTACAAATGCGACTAAGACTGTTATGCTCATCCTCATTTTTCTATAAACCACCTATTGTTAGATCAATGTTTGATAATCCAAATTCTTCTACTGATGTAATATTCCCGCTCAAAAGTATTCCTAGCAACATTATTATCATTATAGCTACTACAAAAGTGATTACCATCGATAGACTTAGCTCAAGGCCTTTCACATCGAGTAGTTGTATATCTTCGTTGAAATAGGTTTTCAGTCTTCAGGCTGGAACACTAGGCCTTCTAAAAATTCATCCATGACGTGTGTGAACCATGACTCAAAACTGACATAGAGTAGCACTACTACCATTATACCTAGGGCTATAACTGAAATAGTTTTTACACTGAATTCTATACCTTTCATTGTTTCCTCGTTTTTTAGTATCATCTTGGGGTTGTTTCCCATTCGCCTGTACTGGTATCGCAGCTCCAGTTATCTATATGTTGTAAATCCGTATCAAGCTCATCATGACATAAATGCCACTCTGCATAATTTTCATCATTAGGGTTTGCGCATAGTAGTTCTGCTTCAAGCTCATATTTTAGATTAGATCTATCTCTTAAATCATTATTTGTGAAGTCAGATTCTCCGAATTCATCTTCTACTTCTCCTCTTAATTGTATATTAGGTATAAGCTCCTGAAGATGTTCTTGTCCATCATTGCCTCCTCCTTCGCCATGCTCCCAATCTTCAGGTTCTTCTTCTCCTTCCATAGCATCAAACCATATTCCACTATAGAGCTGGGTATCTGGATCTGTGCCTGCCGCAGCCTCAGTAGGGATATTAGTGTCTAAAGGGTACGCTGCTGCTTCTCTAATGTGTGTTTGTCCATCATCATACTCTGCAAAAAGCTGGCAACGATCAGGCCCAGGATTATGTCCTCCAGATTCTTCAATATCTTCCAAGTTTTCATCTCTGAGTTCAAAGGTATGTGCTGTATGAGTGTCTCCGCCACCCGTCAGCGTAGCTCCCCAACCAGTGTACCATTGTGGCCCGGTGAATGGTCCTCGATAGTCTAAAGGACTTCCAAGATCTACGTCGTCATCACAGGTTTCATGTTCGCTGTCTTGAACAACTATGATTGGATACAAAGGTTCATGATCATTGTAGCTTTCGTCATCTATCTGGCCTCTATTGCCTTGAACATAGCCTGAATCTCCTTCGCATAATGTTACCTTCACATCAATCTCTCTACCTTCAGTTGAAGGATCCATATTTGTCCGATCATAAACATCTTGATTTTCAAAAAATAGGGATACTGGAGCTATATCAGTTTCATCATCAATATAGTTTGCTACAGTTGCTCCAATTGCGCCAAGGATGGCGCCTGCGGTTGCGCCTGCAGCTGTGCCTCCAGGCCCTACAACGCTGCCAACCATTCCGCCTCCTGCGGCGGTAGTCTGCCAGTTAACGTCTCCGCCTCCTTCATGTTCTATTTCGTCTGAGTACTGGGAGGGATAGCCTTCTAAAACTATATCTATATTTCCTTCAAAGTCATCGTATCCTAGTTCTAAGGGAGTTTCTCCTTGTAGCCATCCGATTCGCAGAGTCATGTTTTCTTCAATTATAAATTGTTCTTTTGAGTAAGAGCCTGCCATAAAGTTATCATCAGCTCCAAGACCGCCAGGATTAATTCCATCTAAACCTCTCGCAAGCCCGGCTTCGCCTCCGAAACAGTCTGGGTTACTGGTTAAAACAGTTCCTTCTAGCCCTTCATACCCTCCTTCTTCTTCATTCATTCCTTTTACTGCTTCACAACCGTCATTTATTCCTCTGTCTCTTGTGTAGGCCATTAGATCAGATAAAGCTTGTTTATCTTCTATTTCTACAGTAGGATCCTCATCTGCTCCTAGGTCATCGAATCCTTGCTGGATTGCTTCTCCTAGAGAGCCTACTGTAGCTGCTGATATGAAGAGTGAGGCAACTAAGAGACCTATAGCTAGGTGCATTATAGCACCTATGCCCATTCCCTTTAGCATAGTGATATATCAGACACATCAGCCAAGATACTGCCAATATTTCTTAAAAATCCAGTACATCCTGCTGCATCTTCGGTACCTAGTATGGCAGGAAATGCTAGAAGCGCGAATATTGCTGCAATAGTTATTGCTATGATAAGGCCTATTATTATTTTAATAGGCATGCTTTCTTGACCTTTCAAGGGTTTCACATACCATTTGAGGTTTTTACTAGATTTAAAGGTTCTAGTCTAGGGATTGCTCCAATGCAGATATCATTTGCGTTTCCACCATGTTATATACCACAAATACGATTAATGCTGTTGCTATTGCGCCCAGAGCTATTAAAATCATGTATCTAATTGTTTCATCAATTCCTTTCATATTCCATCTGCAACTCCTGATACTATTCCTCCGAACAGTAGACTAATTATGGCTACTGTCATTACGTAGAAAAACATGCCTGATATCATTATTTTGCCTATAAACATGTTTTTGTATGTTGGATCGTTTCCGCGCGTTATTTTCATGTAAAATGTTCCGAGAATATAGAGTAGTTGTATGAGGTAAAGTCCTACTACGAATTGTAGTAGTTCTGGAGGAATTGAGGATTCAAAGTCTTGCATGAATGTTCCTCCTTCCATTCCTGCTTCTTCTTCTGGTAGATCTCCTTCTGCAAGATCAAAAGATTCTGAGAGTTGGAATAGCGCTGTGATAATGGTTTGAGACATTCCTACTGCTACTCCTGAGACTATGGGCGCAAGCATGTATGCAAGCATCTGGATTGTTGTTGTAGTTTCTTCCATTAAGTCATTGAGTCTTTCTTGGGTCTGATGGATATTTTTTAGATATCTAGAAATAGTCATCATCGCAGTAGAAGCCATATTTGTGCCTTTCTCTGAAGATTCGAGTATTGCCCTCATAACAGTATCAATCATTTGGCTAGGGAAGCGTGTCAATGCGCCATATCGTTCATGGAATATGGCATCGTCGAAAGTCATTCCCATTTCTTTAACGTTTCTAGAAGCTAGTCCGAACAAATTAGAAATCTCTAGGTCTTTAGTGCTTTCAGCCGCTTGATCTAAAGCAAGCTCTATAGGTGTACCTCCAGAAATTTTGTTGCCTAGTTCAAAAAGAGCTGTAGGGAATTCAGATTCTATTTCTCGGAGACGGGCTTCAGCTTTTTGCCTCTCTATATTTCCAAGGATTTTTGTTACGCCGATAGCCATGCCTGCGCCTAAAACTATGACCATACTTCTCAAAAGCATGGCAAATGGTGCTACGTCTTCTCCTGAAGTCAAGAGACTTGGCGCAGATTCTATTAGCGAGGAATCGGGAAGAGGGTAGAAATAAGGGAATGAAATATATCCAATTATTCCATAGAGTCCGATTACAAGAAAAATAACTATGCCTACAGGCCATACAGGCATCTCAAGTTCTTTTTCACCGATATTTAGAGTATAACGCCCTCGTTTAGGCAGAGAATCTTCAGAGACCGGAGCAGTATTTACTGTAGGCGGTCTAGAGCTAAGTGTTCGCTGCATAAAAATCCAGAGGAATGCTGGTAACATTAAATTAAAAGTTATGAATAAGTGTAGCGGGGTTATGAGTCCGCCTAGAAATGCAGAGACAAGAGGAAGCATTATCATTCCAAGCACTGGAAGGAGTGCGCCTACAGCGTTTAGTATCATTACTGGAGTTTCTAGGCCTTGGGCGTAATGCTTCATCTTTTCCTGTGTTCCATCAAGAATATTATCTATAGAGTCTTGGAGAAGTCTTTCACGTCTTGTCGCGTTAGGCTCATTAGTTGCGGCTCTCAAAAGATTCAAAGATTCTAAAAAGTCTTTGTTATAGTCTTTCCAGCACGAAGTGTAGTTTTCTAGTGCGTCATCAATTTTTTTGTATTCTCCAACTTCTAATGACCATAAAACTCCTTTCAAATCTTTTGCAATTGGACCTTCTAAGTTTAATGCTGCGAAACGTACTGCTCCTTCTAAATTGGGAGAACTACGCATGTATACAACCATGTAGAGTACGGAAAGAATCATTTCGCCACTACTTTCTATTACTTTATCTTTTGCAGCGTATATGGGCTTATAGAATGTGTATGCAGCAGCCATTAGAGGCACAAGACCGGTAATCAATACTAAAGATAGAGGAATTAATCCTTCTTCTCTACCTAGAATCGCTCCTATGCCTATGTTTGCTGCAAATAACATTATCCATGCTGCAAAAGATGATAAAAGTACGCCTATTGTGGCAGAAAGCACCATTCCGGGAGTGATTTCCCATCCGAGCAGCTTTATCGCAGGATCTAGCTTTCTACGAGTATTTTCATCTGCTTTAAGGCTAAATACTGATGCCATTTTGTAACAGAGTTTTTCATAACTATTTCGCTCTTCAGAACGGATTTCTTCTTCTTTATAGCGCTGATATCGTCTTGAAAAATTGTCGGTATTGTTGCCGGTGTCATAAGGCGGCATTTTAATGTCCTTGTCTATCTCCCCGAGAATTTCTTCTAACCTTTCTTTCTCATCTTCATCCACTGGAAATCATCTCGATTTCTTGGCTCAAATTAAATCTCTGAATCGGGTTTGCTGCCATTGTATTACACCTGTTGGTCTAGCCATTCGTTCCAGCGGTTAAGAATTCGTTCAGGCTCTTGAGATCCGTATTCTTCATAAACTCTATTAGAAAGCAAATGGAACTTCTGATTAGCTTTTACGACCGTCTCCGCCTCTAGGAGTTCTGGACTGTCGTGTTCTTCGGCTTTGTCGGCTAAAGTTTGCTTCATTTCTTCTCTCATCTTAATGTTTTGCCAGACAGCTTCCCAGTCATTTTTCCATTCTCTTACGTTCTCAGCAATTCTGTTAATTATCAGGGATTCTCCATTAAGAAGTTCATCTGTAGGTACAAGCTGGTCTTTTGAGCTATCATAGCGCATTAAGTCTACGAATGCATTTTCCTCTAATGGATCATTTTGCCATTCTTTTCGTACTTCTGTTATACCTGTCACTCGCCTGTATGTTTGAAGGCCGTCAGGGCTTTTGATTTTGTTTACGCTCACAACTATGTCTGTAGCCTTGAAGCTGGTTGTTGGTACTCCTAGATCATTTACTACTCTGTCAAATACTGAATATGCGTCTTCTCCGTGGATAGTTCCTCCTACAAAGTTGGCTACTGCGCCGACACGCATGGCTTCATATAATGCCTGTGCTTCGTCACTTCTTACTTCTCCGATAACTAGCGCTGAATCTCCCATACGTAAGGAAGTTCGTATTGCATTGTCGGCGGTCATCTCATTTTCCACCTGAGTTATGACTGATCTAGACTTCATACGTTCTATGTTGTAGCCTAAATCTTTCATCTGGGGGACAGGAAGTTCTAAAGTATCTTCTACAGTTACTAGACGGTGGTTTTTCATTATTTCAAGCATTGAAGCGCTTAAGATCGATGTTTTACCTGCTCCACGCGTACCAGCGAACAGTACTGATCGATTACCATCCACAATAAATGAGAGCAGGCCAGCTCCAATCGCATTTATGGTTCCATTACTCACGAACAAAGGTAGTGTCCAGGCTCTGCTTCTATGGCGTCTAAAAGCAAACGCAAGACCTTCTGGAGAAAGATTTTCTTGTATTACTGCTACACGCGCTCGTCCTCCTTTGACTTGTGTTTCTGTGTCAAGCACAGGGTTAGCTTCGTCTAGAGGTCTTCCGCTCTGAATTCTGAACTGTGTGGCCCAGGATTCTGCTTCGTCTTTTGTAGGTATTAGGTTAGTCTCACATTCTCCGTAGTGTTCGTGGGTAACATAGATTGGAGAACCTCCTATCGGAGAGTTTATGTAAACGTCTTGGATTTTAGGATCGGCAAGTAAAAGTTCAAGCACGCCCAGACCTGATGTATATCTATTCAGTATTTCGCCTATACTTTCTATCTCTTCTTTTGAGAGCTGTATATTCATCTGATTTGCAATATCTCGTAGCATGTCTCTACCAATGCTTTCAAAAACCTCTCGCATCCGGTCTGGCTCTGCGAACTCTCCAGATTCTGGTTCGTGTGAGGCCATGAATCTTCTCGCTGCGTCAAGCAAATTGTATTTTTCTTCAGGCAGATTGAACTCGGGAGGGTTAACGTGGTATACTGGTCTCGTTTTTTCAGGAACGTTGTATATTGATACTTCAACTTCTTTACGGCTATAGCGTTCTATTTCTTCTCCTCGCTCGGGAGGGAGTGCCATGTATTTCGTAAGCATGAAGTTAGGTCTGACCAGCGGGTGGAAGAATTCTCTATATACTTCTCTATCTCCTATATGATGGCCTGTGATGTAGTCTGAGGCCTTCTTTATTATCTGAGTGCTTTCTAGTATGTTTAGGACAGGGTTTAGGACATCCTGTATAAAGTATTTTCTGCAGCGACTCTGCTGAGGATATGTTTTATCTTTTTCTTGTCTAAGATGACGCTTTTTTCGTTTGAGTTCTACGTATGCTCCTACAGGGTCTTGCTTTAGGTTGTTTAATACAGTATTCTGGACTTCGGGTAGTTGTTCGCTATATAGCTGTCCGCATTTATCATTTCTTACGTTAGTTGAAAGCAGGCCTTTATTTGATATTTCCTGTATCGCAGTAGCAATTTCTTTCAGCAATTGTACTTGGTCTTCGCTATACTCATAATCTCTGCTTTCAGAGAGTATTAATGATGATGCGTTAGGAACTTCTTGTAATATGTCAACTACGCGAGCCATTACTTCGGGATAGTCTTCGATTGAAGCGCCATATATAGAACCGAGAGTATTGACTCTAACAGTTCGAGTATCCTCCTCAAATTCGTAGTCAAATATGTCCTTTTCTCGTATACTCATCCTAGCATTATTATTCGCGTTTTGCTAAAATAAAAGATAGGATGGCCGACCAACAAATAATAAACCAGATAATTGACAGGGTAAACGACTTCAACCGAAGAGTCAGAGGCCTAGAAGATGAGATAAGAAACTTGAATGCCCGCGTAAACACTCTAGATGATACAGTACTAGAGAAACACGGGACTTTAGCTAATAATATCCAAAACCTTGAGGATGAGATGACAGAACTAAGAGACAGAGTGGCTAACATGGAAGTAGATATCAAAGAGATTAACAGAGAAAAAAGAAAATTTGTTAGCTCTCAAGAGCTAGAAGAAATAGAAAACTACATGGAGCTTATGAACCCATTGAATTCGTCTTTTGTAACGGAAAAACAGCTTAGAGAAGCCACTTCTGAGGGTCTTTCGCGGGAACAAGTCGAAAAAATAGTAGAGAGAAAGTTAAAAAACAAGGAAACAGAATAGGTAAGTGTAGAGGCCTAGCAATATATGAAATTCAAGCTTTTTGGACGGCTCAGAGATGAAGAAGGATCTACTCCTACACAGAATCAAGGCCGTTCAGGCCAACAGCCTACAGAAGAACCTGGTTTTTCTGGGGGCAGTTTGGAGAGAACAGTAGAAAACATGTTTCAGCAAGGTTATTCTGAGGAAGAGATTATGGATGAACTTCAAGGCCAATATTCTCCTACAGAGATAAGTAGAGCCGTTAATAACGCGGTTACCTCTACTGCAACTCAGGATTCTTCCAGCCCTCAAGCCATGACTCCTTACAGCCAAGATGCAGATGATGAAGCTGTAAGCCCTATGGATGAAGGATATAATAAAAGTTCAGAACAAGAACCGCAGCCTCCACAAGAAGAGGCGCTAAATAATCCTGAAAACGGAGGTTTTAATCAACAAATGAATCAACAAGAGCAGGTTCAACCTCAGCAACAAATACAAGAACCACAACAAGAACAGCAACAGATGCAGCAAAATCTTGGCACAGTAGATCAAGCTACTGAAGAACTGATAGAAACTATTGTGGCAGAACAGTTTCAGAGAGTAAGTAAAGAGTTTGAAGGCGTATATGAAGAACTTGATATAATAGTAGAAGAAGTCGAAGATCTTGAAGAACGAGTTAAAGAACTTGAGATAAGAGATGATGAAGATCAGCAACAGTTCGTTCAGAAAGTTGATGAAATGGAAGATCATATAGATGCTTATCAGTCTCGCATAGGAGGGCTTGAAAAAGCATTTCAGCAAGTTCTTCCATCGCTAGTTGAGAATGTAAAAGACTTGACATCTCTTGTGCAAGAAATCAAGAGTGAGAGAGGTATAGAGACTGAGACTCAACTTGAGTCTGACGATGTGGGAGATATAGATATGAGCGACTGGTAAATTAGTTGGCGGTTATATACACAACAGCTAAAATAAAGCCTAATAATAATACAGGCATTAAAATATCATCTACAATATCAGCATCTATTTCTACGCTTTCTACTACTCCAGTAAAACCAAAACTAGTTGCTAACACTGCGATAAGGCCTATCCCAAGTATCAATCCTCCTGCAGCCAGAGGCATGTTTCTCTCAAAATCTGTCATTGAATCTAAATCTATTCCTGCTACCGCCATCACTATCAAGAATCCTAGCGCCACAAATGATGCAAATGCAAGTACAGCAGCAAAGTTGGTGAATAAGGTTTCAGGTATAGCGAAAGCCACTCCGCCTATAGCTAGGAAAGAGAATGTAACAGCAACTGCGCCATTAATACTTGGCTCATCAAAAACGTCATATTTCTGGAGTACTCCATATGTAAACGCTAGTAGCAGCAACCAGGGGAAAAAAAGATGGAATAATCCTGCTTCGGACATAAAGGCGACCATTTCAGCGAAAAAACTCATTTTTTAACCTCCGCCGCTTCCGCCTCCTCCAAACAGCCATTCTACTCGTTCTCCAACGCTAGGACCACTATTATCGTTGCCGTCATCTTTCAAGGTCCAAGCTAGGACTCCAGCTATCAATAAAAGCCAGATAAGCCCTGTATCAATTAATATTGGCCATAGATCTGATAAATCGTATTCTCCAACTTCTACAGTTTCAGGGCCTAGCCCTCCTGCAGTGAAGAATGCGGAAGCCACAATAGATATTATTAATAAGACTCCTAGAGGGCTCCGTAAATCGCCTCTACTCCACCCAAATAGGCCTACAAGAACCATAAGGCCGACTATTCCAACTATACCAATTGTAAGTCTTCCGAAGTAGTCTATGAAGAACTGCTGGTAGAACGGGTTTACAGCTATAAACTGTGCTGTAAAGAAAGCAGATATTATAGCTATTAATGCTGCGTGTTTATCCTCGCTAAATAAATCTACTTGTTTTAATGCCAGGAAGAATACTACATAAGATAGTACAAAAGGTAGCACCAATGTAAAGAAATCTAGCTGGGCCATAGTTTCAAGGAGGGTTGAAAATCCTTCAGCTTCTGTCATTAACAGTTAATCCCTCTGATCCCTTTGTTCAAGGTAGTACGAAAGCTTCCTGTTCATTAGCCACAATTCTCGGCCGATTATCATCAATGCAAGCATCGTTATCCAAGGAAAAATCACTCTTCCAAAGGATATTATATCCCAATCTGCAGTAGAAACGAATAAGACCCACGCAGTTACCGATATGGCACCCAGTGAGAGTATAATTATAGCAAGTTCATCTGCAATATTTTCAAGTTCATACATGTAGCGGTGTAGTTTATCTCGATTCACGTTACATCATCCCCATTCCCATACCGCCTCTTCTCATTTTACGTTTCATCATAGTTGTTCCAGCCAAGTACCCTATAACAGCACCTGCTATTAATATATCAATATTAGTTACGGCCCGATCAATTATTTGTTCTGCTGGCATCTATATTTTCCCTCTACAGTTGTAAGTTGATTACTTTCGTTTAAATAATTAGGGCGGCTTTGACAGCTGAGAAAGGGTTAGGACAAGCTGTCGATGTATCTTTTTACCCATTTCTCAAAAGTGTAGTATCTATAGGCCTCCCAAAAGTTCAGCTGATTTTTCTTGAGCTTTGATAAGATTTTATTAGAATCATATAATTTTCTTGACTGAAATTCGCGGCTTTCAAAAGTAGTCTCCAGTTCTTGAAGGATGGAGGGCGTATAGTATCTGTTATCTGTATGGATAAAACCAGTCTTCTTCTTTCGCTGATAAATAGGCTGAGGTAAATCTTCTCTAAATATATCTCTCAAAACTTTCTTGTTTCTTCCACTTCCGAAATGCGATAATGGATTAATATTATCTGTCTTCAACTTAATAGACTTTGATAGAAAAGCTGCTTTAGCCTCATGACTATGTTTCTTAGAATTTTTAGATATGGACCTTAGAATATGGGGGAAAGAAAAACTTTCCAGATGAGTTTTTCGAGCCTCTTCAAGGCTTTCAGGTCTTTCATAAGACAGGTCTTCAACGCAGTAATGAGAAATTCTCGGATTCTGAGGTTTATAGAGTCCACCTGTTACTAATCTAATTACTTCTCGTTTTTGAAAACTATTTAACTGACTTCTATATTTCAAAAAAGCGCTCATACCTTCTATTACGCCTTTAGCAAGCTTTTCGCGTATGTAATAAGGAATAAATTTAGGATAGCCATAGAAAAATTCGTCTGCTGCAGATCCATGAACTAGGATTGAGTCTCCTTTTTCTTCTTGCAGTTTTCTGTAGAACTGATCTTGTGCTTGAACTGCTAGCATTCCTGTGGGCTCTTCTTGGTGTTCGAGACTTTCTGATATGCCATGAAAAAGTCTATCAACCGAAAATTTGAAGATTTCAACGTCTATTCCGTATTTTTCCTCCACTAATCTAAAGAATCTTTCATCTCCCGTTTTCTTATCAAAAGAAACATGAACGAACTCAGCATTTTTGTTTGCAGACATTGAAGCTACTATTGAAGAATCAAGTCCGCCGCTTATAGGACATATAAATTTTTCTTCAGGGAGTTTACGTCTTATTTCTTCTCTAACTGTTTCATCAATGTTGCGGCTATCTCTAAGAGTGTAATCGGGTCTAAACACTTTCAACTTATTTTTAGAAAATTTTATTGCTTCTCGTGGTTTTAATCTTTTAATATTCTTGAAAAATGTTTCTCTCCGATGGTCTACACGTCCAGTATGCAGGTAATCCAAAGCTACGTTTCTATTCAAATTTGCTTGATTGTAAAATTGGATTAATGGTTTAATACGATCAGAAATGGCTATTTCACCTTTTTTCTCTACGTAATATATCGGGCGAGAGCCAAAAATATCTCTATAAAGAGTAATGCCTTTTTTCTCTATGATTAAGGCCATGTAGTTGTCTTCTAAGCGTGTAGTGAAGTCTGAGTCCTTATACTCTGTCAGTTTAGGGAGAAGAGCTGTATCAAGATCAGTTAAAACTATTTGGTTTTCAAGCTCTATCTTATTAAGGTCCTCGTAGCATATCGTGAAACCATACTGCTCTAATGTTATATTGTCATTGTTGAGGCAGATTTCTGCGTTACTAGAATTATTGAAAGAGTTTGAACTTAGTAAAAAGACCATTAATACGGTAAACTAGTCTTTAATAGTTTATATCTCTAGACCTCTGCGGCACTAACGGATTTAGTTTCGGGATGTGGGCTCCCATGGTCACTTTCAATAGATGCTAATACATCGTCTATTAACTCGCCACTGGACTCGTGGTAATCTGTTCCGCAAGTAGGATTATTTTCATATATGATAACTTCCTCAGGAGTTTTTACGTAGTCAATAGCGGTAAAGTCTAAGCCTTCTGCTGCACGACTAACTGCTTTAGCTTCGATATCATCTAATTCTGAGCCGTCTACATATTGCCCTCCTTTAGCAAGATTAGTCGCTAATTGCTCATTATTTTGGCGAGTAGTTGTTGCAACTACTGAGCCTCCGGCTATGTAGGCTCTTCTATCTTCGTATTCGTCTTTCGTGTCGTGAGGTATATATTCTTCTATAATGCCGTCTTCATACTCATCTAGAAATCTGTCAATCTCGTCTTCTGAATGTAGTTTTGTGACGCCATCGCCGCCTGAGCCGTCAACAGGTTTACCGACTAAGACTCTGTCTTTAGCTATCTCATAAGCTTCATTAGGATTATACTGTTCTACCGTCCTGGCATTATCAAGTCCGGATAGCTGGTGTTCTAATAAATCAACTGTTAGGTCTTTTTGGTCATGTAGTGCTGATAGAAGAGGATCGTTCAGTAGCTGAAGGTCATGTTCGTTTTGGAGCCTGTATAGATTATTAAACGCCTCTAAAACAGGGTCTTCATCATCTATATGAGGTTTTTCGTTATTAAAAAGGCTTCTTATTAATTTATCTAGCTCTGTTCTATTTCTATTGTTTAGAAAATTCTTATGTCTGTATAAGAACTTCTTACCGTTTATTTTTGCGCCAAGTTCATCTATTTCATCTTCTTCAAGTCCTGTAAGGTCATTAAAGCCTAGAGATTTGATGTTAAGATCTTCTTGATCGGCTTTCTTAGTTATTCTTCTTCTTGTTCGCATATCTCTTTCGCCGCCATATATTAGGTCGGCATCTTCTAGAAGTCCTTCTTCAAGGATTAAGTCGTGGCTATTCTGCATCAGACTTTTGAACATAGTCATTACTTGTGAGTCATAACTTTAAATGTCTTTTTGGACAATGAAGGACAGTAGATCATGGTAATTTCTTCTCCAAATCTTTTACTTGCTGGTATAATTTGGATTCATATTTCTCAGCGGATGAGATGTGGCTTTCTAATATGTTGATTTCATTTTGCATATCATTTATTTGATCTATGCAGCTGTCAATGTAGCTTGACATATTACTACCATTGGCGTAAGCAGTGGAGAGCGTCCCGAGTCTTTCAAGTCGAGTATGTATTTCGCCTGTTAACTTGAGTAGCTGTGATAGCTTGTTGATCTCCGACTCATCAAGTTTGAAGTCGCGTTTGAGTAAACTTTCCAACCGCTTTAAGCGATCCTCAAACTTGGGGATATCGCCTCTAATTCCTGCTAAAACATTCCTGAATTCATTTACGTCCGTATTGAGATCTCCTCTAGAGGTATGTACTCCGCGGTCCGAAGCCTCCTGTATTACTTCCAAAAGCTTTTCATCATCAGAAATCAGATGATCTATGTCATAAGGATTTTCCTTTATGAATGCAATAACTCGGAGAACGTGAGGTACATCTTCCATTACATGCTTAAAATCATCTCTAGCTCTGAGAGCAGGATCATTACTAATAATACTTTTTAGCTGTGCATTTAGAGTCCTTAACTCTGGCAAAGGATTTCTATCATTATTTTTGAGATTATTAAAATACTGTTCTAACTCGCTTCCGCTGAAATTTAAGCCCGTATTCTCAGGATCATCTCGCTGCTCCGAAACTTGTATAAATGCTCCAAAAACAGTGTTAAGCGATTCTGCCCTATCTTTCACGCCTTGAAAACTATCAAAAGCCTTTTCGTTGTTCGTGATGTCTTGTTCAGCGTTACGAAGATTGTTATCTATAGATCCTAGATGGCTGTGTGCGGATTCAAGCTCTGATATAAAATCGGAATCAAAGTGTTGTAATGCGGCGTTTAGGCCTTGAATTTGTCTTTGTTGTTGTCTTTGGCTGTAGCCTTCTCCTATTTCTCTTCCAGTTCTTGCTAGTTCTTCTCCTAGTGCTCTGTATGGCTCTACGTTTTGCTCTTGTGAGGGTTCAGGTTCAGGCTGAGGTTGAGGCTCTGGTTCAGGCGCTGTTTCTGCCGCAGAAGCCTGTCTTTCGGGAATTAGTCCTGTGTAAATTATTGTGGCGAGCGCTAGAGCTGCTAAACCTGCTAGTGCCAGAAGACCTGAAGATATTGCTCCTATTGTAAGTACAGTGGTTGTCGCTGCGACGAGTGAGAAACCTTTCATTCCAGTAGGAATATCATCATCTGTATTATGATAGTCATGTCTGCCTATACGTTCTTCAAATGTCTCATATCCCATTGAGGTAAAATTTTTGATCAAGAAATAGAACCCTATGATGGGCATGATAATAAATAACAGAACTTCTCCGGCTGTTTCTACTTGAAAAGTAGTTATAGTGTTTACAAACTCTACCAAACTTTCTTCGACCGTCATTTGTGCGCCAAAAGTCTGGGCTGTCGCTCCTGAGATATATGCAAGTATTGTTGAGGCGAAAACAACGGTTTTACGGCCTGCCATAAGTTTAAACTGGGGTCAGCCTGTTTTTATGTGCTATCCTCACTGAGGCCTCACAAAGAGATAGATCATAAATAAGAACAGCAGTATAAGAGCTCCGACAGCGAGTACGCCTATAGAGGCCGCCATCTGTTGTATTAGCTCCCAATATGGAGATACGACGACCATTAGTGCTATAGCAATTGCCATAATAGTTGCTTCCTTGTTCACATTGGGTCCGTCATCTAAAGGATTATCGCTGTTATCAAAAGTGAATTCGAGCGCTCTTTTTAGAGAGAACTGGAGTAGAATTGTTAAGAAGAGGAAAGGGGCCACGAACTTTGCAACTATTTCTTCTTGTGATTCAAATTCAGGCACTACAAACCAGTCGTCTGCAGTATGTCGGTCTGTGTAATAGTAATCTGCGGAGGCCAATGAAACGAGTAGAAAAATTGAAATTAGTATGCTGGAGATTTTAGTTGCCGAAGTCAAAGTCATCTCCTCCGAAATCATCTCCTCCTCCGAAGTCGCCTCCACCAACGCCTCCGGAAGCGTGGCCTTCTCTTATTTCATGTATGTAAGCAGGAATCACTTCATCTACTAGGAAACCTACTACTAACCCTGATAACGCAAGCACGATTACAGTATTCATCCATGGCTCAAGGCCTAGTACATTCTCTGCAATATCTTCAGTAAGCAAGGCAATAAAATATCCTCCAATAGCTGCTGCAGGATAAGAGGCAATTGTCCAGAGGTTTTTCATATGTTAGAACTTGTATTCTGTTGTTTAATAAGATAAGGAAAAAAGAGATGGGAAAGTAATGGAAGAAGTTATTGTCTGCCCATTCCCCATTCCATGAACTTGCCGCCGCCTTGTGAAAGCGCTTGAACAATATTGTGTGTTTCCTCAAGGTCTTTATTCACTACTTGTTCATCTTGTACTGCGGCTCCAATTTTTTGCTCTGCATCTCGTACTTCTTGTTGAGCTACTTCTATTTCCTCTAATAATCCTTCTACTTTCTCTACTTCTCTGAGAAGTTGATCAACGCCTCCAACCTTGTTGCTTTTGTTAATTATGCTTTGGACTTCAGAGTGAATCTTTCCGTGAGGCTGATTCAAATCGACGTTTCTAAAGTAAGCCATCATTTCAAGAACTGCGTCTTGTCCTTGAAGGCCTTTCAGAGCATGAGCTAGTTTCTGTTCTGCATCACGCTGTTCCTTGACTGCTTCTACTTCTAGCTCTTCTTCTTTCTCTAGGTGTTGAATTTCCTCTTTTAAATCCTGTAATAACGTCAGTGCTGGTTCTTCTGGCATACTCTAAACTTATAGTTCTCTCTTTTTATTACCTAGGGTTAACTACTATGGAGGATTGTGGTATCCTTGATCTATGCACCGCTCATAATTAGAAGCACCTTCACGTATCATTTCGATCACTTTATCCATTTCATCCATTGTGTATTCTTTTTGCCGATCTATCTGTGTAAGTTCTATATCCTTCTCAAAAGAGTCTTTAACTTCTTGGTGAGCTAACTCTATTTCTTCTAATAAGCCCTCTACCTTTTTCACTTCTTTAAGTAAATGGTCTACATCTCCTACTTCATTAAGTTTTTTAATTATATTCTGTACCTCAGAATGAACTTCTCCTGGAGGCCTATCTAAATCAACTTTTCTGAAGTACAACATGGCTTTGAGTACTGCTTTCTCATCCATTAATGCCTTTAACGCATCTTTCAACCTTCTTACAGCTTCTTGCTTCTCTTCGATACTTGCAGTTTCTATATCTTCACTCGCTTCCAGTTTATCAATTAAATCTTGTATGGCCTTTCCTAAAGCACTTGCAGTAGGGTTTCCTCCATCTGGCGGAGTTTTTGGCTGAGTTCTACCTACTTCAATTTGTTCGATTCTATTTCTTGAACCTCCTGATTCAGATATTACAGTAAGCCCATAGTTGTGAGTTTCGCCTTCTCCAAATTGAAAGTTTCCGACAATCTGAGCTATCGGTACTTCTCCTTCATAAGATGAAGAGTCAAGCCCTACAGCTTTTTGCTGGCCATCAAAGTTGAATATTGCTTGCTGTAGAGTGGTGTTTGAACCACATCTTACGTATAAAGAAACGTTTTGAGAGGTCATTCCTGCTTGAGGAATAGGTCTAAGTTTTATGTCCTCTATTACTATATTCTCATCTTCCTCTCCGTTTTCAATAGTCTTTTCAATTAAAATTATTATTCGTTCTAGAGCCGCTTCGTCTATAATTTGAATGTTTAGGGATGTTAGCTGTTGAACTAGTTGAGTCATTACGATATTTATCCGAGAGCTAGGAATATTTTCGAGTATTTGGATTAGCTGAAGAATGGTTTTGAGATTAAACTCCATTTTATCAAAGTCCACAGGATTTATAACGATCATATCTCCTGAAATAGAGTAATGCTTGTGTATTAGGGCTTCAAAGATCTCTACTAGCTGAAGACAAATATTTTGCTGCTGATGCGTAATATTTTGCTGATTTTCTACTATGGAGATAAAATTCTGAGTTATATTCTGTATCTGTTTTTGGTTGATTTGCTGCTGTATATTTATGTTTTGAGCATTGCTGGTAGAATTTCCTTCAAAATAATTTATTACTTGATTAATAGTCTGGTTATTGATATGGTCTCCTGAACTATTGTCTATTGCGTTTAGAATATTTCTTACCTCTTCAATAGAGATATTCTGAGACTGTATGATTGTCAGAAAGGCTTCAACAATAGAAGCATCGATAGTGATATCAGGAGCATCTCTTTCTCCTCTAACATAGATGGTGTCGCCGCGTCTACCGAAGTTGCCCATAATAATCTGGAAAAACTCCATCATGGCTAACTGATTTTGAAACTGTTGCTGTTGTTGCATCTGTTGAATCTGTGCGGCAAACCTCTGTTGAGAAGCACTCATGCTTTGATTATCGTTACTATTATCGATGTTCTGATAAAAACTGCCTCCTCCGCCAGGACCTCCTGAACCGCCGTCTCCTCCATCTCCTCCGTCTCCTCCGTCGCTGCCACCATCTGTAGTGGGCGGATTAGTGGGTGGATTAGGAGGAGGGCTAGGGGGATTGGTTGTAGGAGAATTGGAATCTGAATTTAGAAGGCCTGATAGTATTCCTGCTCCAAGCCCTGCTAATCCTGCTGCTCCTGCTCCGCTATTACTGCTTCCGCCGCTTCCGCTTCGCGCTACCCAAGCGATTAGACCTATTATTACTATGGTAGCAGCAAGTATGGGTATGCTGAAGAAAAAGTCTAGTATTGCAAATCCTGCGCCTCCTAAAGCAGGTAACAGTCCGGTGAGCCATAGACCTGCGAGTGCGAAGAAAAGTATCAGTATTATTATTGCGCCTATACCTTGCAGGATGGCCATGCTTATTACTTACTAAGGGGTATTAATTAATCCTTCTCAAATTTTCCGAGCCTTTCTAGTGTTTCAAGAATGCCCCAAGCATAGATTACAGCTTCCCACGCCCTGATAAAGTCTTCTTCTGCTAAGAAATGATAAGTATCGTCTCGATAGGCCTCAACATTTTCCATCTGCTCCACGGAAGAATCAAGTTTCTCTATTCTTTCCTCAATCTTTTCCAGCCATTTTCTAGTTTCTTCTTCCAGCTTCAATTGCGTCTCATTCATTTTTAATCTCTTCAGCTCTTCAAGTTTTTTAACAGATATTAACTTCTGACATATTTGTCTTTATCGTTAACAGTTTCTATTTTCAAAGTCTTTTTCTAAAGATGTCTTGATAAAAACAGATAAACCAGATTTAGTATTCAAAGGTTTATAGCCTAACGATGAGATTCTAGGAATTCTTCTTCTTTAAACGATTTCTTTCCTGTCAAGACTAAGCAGTGTGGAGTATCTCCAAACTCCGATTCTGGAGCATTTTCTAAAGGCATCAGCGAAATATTCATATCTTCGCTGTTTGCTCGCTCTAAAATTAAAACTTCACGATTTTTTATACCCATTTCTAGCAGTTTTTCTGCAGCTTCTGAGGCATTGTAGTCTATATCTAGCAATATCAGCGTATGTAGCCCTATAGAGTCGTTTTTCTCTATATATTGTGTTATGGATTCAGGCTTCCCGTTTCGTGGTAATGTGACTGTTCTACCAAACTTATAGATGCTTAAACCAGTCTCAGCGATTGAAAGAAAAATCGAGGGCGCATGTACTACTTCAACAGCTAAGCCTTTTTCTTCTGCCCTGTGTTTGATGCCATAATGCGTTGTGGCTGTTAAGGGGTCACCAGATACTAAGAAGGCTATATCGTTAGTCTCAGCTTCTTTTATCACAGTATCTTCCTGTTCAACGCCTTCTCTGTCTAATTTCTCAATCTCTGTACCTGAAAGCTCTTCTATTTCTGCAAGATTGATGTTTTCAGTATTTGTATAGAACTCAGCATATCCTTTATCTGCTTTTTCTAATGATTCAAGACCTTTCAAAGTTAGTTCTTGATTGCCTAGGCCCAAACCTATTATATAGAGCATACCGAGAGTTGATTAAAGAATTGTTTTTAAGTTGTAGGTATGGAGCAGGAAAAGCTTGAGGAAAAAGTACGAGAAGTCTTTGAACGAGAGGGGTTTAGTTTTAAGAATGGAAAAGCGGTGAAACCCGGTTTAGAACTGGAGATTGGCGTTTATGCATCTGAGAAATATGATGAGGGAGATATTGATTTCTCTATGGATAAAGTTTTCTTAGATGAAGGCTTTGATACTGAAGGCGATAATGTCTATATTTTTGAAGAAGAGAAAGAATATGATTTGCCATCTTTTGAAATGATAGGTAGAGTGGCATTAATCAATGATCTTGCGGGCCGCGATAGGGAGAGTGTTGTGGAGGGAATAATTGCTAATTCGAATGCTGAAACAATATTATTGAAGACTGGAGAGCTTTCTGGAGAATATAGAGTCGGAGAGTACGAAAAACTTTACGGAGAAGAAACTGAAACAGTTCATCGAGAGCATGGTCACAGGTTAAGAGTAGATCCAACAAAAGCATATTATAGTGAACGTTTTTCTACGGAACGAGAAAGAGTTGCAGCACAAGTAAAGGAAGGAGAGGAAGTACTTGTGATGTTTGCGGGTGTTGGGCCTTTTGCAATACTTTGTGCGGAAAAAGCTGAGAAAGTTATGGCTGTAGAGAAAAATCCTAAGGCTTGCAAATATCTTCGAGAGAACATTGAACTAAATAAAATGCAGGATAAAATCCAGGTTTTTTGCGGTGATGTCAACGAGATAGTGCCTGATCTTGACGCTCAATTCGATAGAGTGATTATGCCATTACCTGAGAAAGCTCTTGGTTTTTTGGGTCTTGCAATAGATGTCTGTAAAAAGAATGGGGTTGTTCATCTGTACGGGTTTGCAGAGGATTTCAATGATTTTGAAAGTCGCTTGGAGAAAAATATGAGATCAAGAGGTTATAATTATAGAGTTGTAGATAGGCGTGTTTGCGGGGATAAAAGTCCTTCAGAGAGTAGGCTGTGTCTGGATGTTAAAGTTAAGAAAGAATAAAGATAAGAGAGGAGGAAGTTTATTCCTCTTTGTTTCTATTGTCCCTCATGCCTTCTAGGCCTTTGAAGACGTTTCTAATGTCGTCTCTTGCAGAGTAATCTGAGCCTAATACTTGGCTCATTTGGTCTTCGAGATATTCTTCAAATCCTTCTCCGTCATAACTCTGGTCGAGCGTTTCCTGCACTGTAACCGATCTCTCTGCTTCTATTCGGTCAGTTCTTTCGCCTATAACGTCTTCCAGATATCCTAGTTCTTCCACTGCTTTCTGTCCTTGCGCATACTGCTGCGCGATTTTCACTCCAAGTGCGGAAACCACTTGTATGTGCTGGTTTCTGAGCATTCCTTCTGCATCGCTGTGATGTTTTCCAGAGCCCTCAAATGGATTATCATGATCTTCAAGATAGTCTGAGAGAAGTTCATCCATTTCTCCAATATTCGCTCTTGTAAGATTTTCTAAGGCATCTGTTAGGTAATCGAGTTCTTGTGAAATATTGCTAACTTCTTCTTGAACATCTGATGCGTGCGATTCGTATTCGCTTCTGGCTTCGTCTAAAAGCGCGTTTCCAAGAGATAGGTGTTGTTCCTTTCTAGGTCTCTTGCGAGATAGCACCTGGTCGATTTCTGATACTTCTCTCTCAAATTCTGCCTGGTCTGCTACGTCTTCACTACCTTTAACTTCTTCTGCACGATTTTTCTCGTTTTCAGTAGTGAATCTGCTCCTGCTGGAGTCAAGTTGATCTTCATTTCTAGAACGGAGTTCTTCAAGTTCTTGGCGCTTCGTTTCCCTGCGGTCGTTAAGTATCTTCATATCTTTCTGAATATCTGAGAAATTTTGCATGGCGTCATCTCCCATTTCAGAAACTTTGGCCAGATAGCTTGCAAGACCCTCGTCCGAAATATCGAAGTCATACTGTTCTTCCGGAATATCAGTTTCTTGGCCTATAATGTCGTGTAGAGAGAAACCGAGACTTTGGTCTCCTTGTTCTGGATCAAAGTCATAGGTATGTTCTAGGTCTCTGGAAGCCAAGTCTTCGGCATAAGTCAGTTGTTCTGCAATTCTCTTTACTTCCTCAGAAATAACTGTTTCATTGGCCTGTATCTGAGCTTGTATGTCTGCTTCAAATTCGGTTCTTTTGGTATCGTAGTTTGAAACGTTATTTTCAAATGTTTCAGTTTGTTTGGCGAGTTCACGAGATGTCAGAGAGTCAGTCTGGCCGTATCTTGATTTTTGTGCTACTTCTTCTGGTAGAGTATGGTCTTCACCTATTCCAAGAAAGTCTCTGAACTTGCTTCGAATACCTCTGTTATTTTCATTATCATTTCCATTTTGTGGTAGTTCTTCGCCAGTTTCCGTATCAGTTTCGGCTTCTTGCTCTTCTTCAGTTATGTCGGATTTAGTGTCTTCTATTGGTTCTTTATCTTCAGGTTCTTCACCGCCATCTGAGAGTAGCATTTCTTCGAGTTGATTGTTGTCATTTCTTAACTGGTTTATGGAGCTTACCGAGGCTCCTGGACCCTTTGAACTTCTTTGTTCTGACATTAGTTATTCACCTTGATAATGTAGATTAGGAGCAATCCCTATTTAGAGTATCTATACTTCTTCCATAGCATTTTAGGATATAAGAAAAGAAATATAAAGGTGTTTTACAAGAAATGCAGTATTCAGAATCAGCTAAAGGTGGTATAAAATGAATAATGATGATATAGATCAAACAAATGTAGGTGTAGGAGTGCAAGAGTTGGAAAACATTAGACAAAGTCTTGGAGAGTCCGAAGAGTGGGGTGATAGTCTAGAAGATAGGTTCGCCAATGTGAGAGCTGTAGAAAGAGATTTCTTTGATATCCTTGGAACATACGCTAAAGGTGTTGAGGCCACCGAACAAGTAGTAAATAATATAGAAGACCTTCCTAACGATATAACGGAACATATGGACTCTATAGCTAGTAAACGTGATAGAGCAATAATAGGAGCTTATGAAGAGGAGGAGGGCTACTTTGATCCAGAAACTCAGTCTTGGAACAAAGGAACGTTAATACAGCAGGTTATTGACTGGGGTCCTGAAGAATCAGAGAAAGCTCTCTATGGTGTTGAAAGAATGGATGCAGAATTGGATCATTTCTTAGATAACTTCTCAGAACTTGAAGGAGTTAGACACAGGCCTGAGGATATAAGGGAAGAAGCTGCTAGGATGGATCCGGAAGGAATAGAATATGTTGCAGTTCGCCCAGATTCAGAAGATGGAGGTATCTCTCGCAGAGCATTACTGGGGGGAGCTGGAGTAGTAGTAGCCGGATTGTGGGCTAGAGGAGCTTATTTAGAAGGCAGATCGGATGTCAGAACTGAAGAAGGTCTTGATCCTACAGAATATTCTCTTGTAGATACGGATTCGTTAAGCGTTCAGTCTTATGTTGCTGAAATGCAAGGCGTTGATGAGTACAGCGATGCGTTTTCAGAGGTTGAGGCAAATGTGAATATGGATGATGCTGAAATGGGTTTCGCTCCAGGAGAAAATAGGATGGATTTCAACACAAATCTGGATAGCACAGTCGATACTAGTGTACTCATGACTGATCATGCATACGAACAGGCTAGGGATATGTATGATAATATAGGTTAAAATGATTATTATTGATTATAAAGGAGTATAAAAGGAAAATAGAGGTAATAATGGGTGTGTGATTCAAATGACGGATGGAGAAGAAATAAATGAAGGGGAAGATGGATTAGCGGACAGAACAAAAGGACAGGCAGAAAGAGCTGCAAATAAAACTAAGGAAGGTATATCTAGAAGACCTTTCCTTACGGCGCTAGCTGGAGGTGCTGGTCTAGCTTTAGTGGGTGATGCTGCCTTGAACGAAAGCAGAGGTCGAAGAGCTGCAACAGGGACTGTTTCCCGAGAATATAATAGGTGGCGGGATGGAGAATCAGGTATTACGGCCCAAATGATTAGTGATTTCAACAGCGATGCTAACGAAGTGCTTACAAACGTTGAAGATGATCTCAATGAAGAGATAGATGAAGCTTTAGATACAGACTTAGGAGAGCTACCAAGACAACCTGCTACGGGAGATACGTTTGTTGATGACAAATATTTGTTAATAGGCATTGAAGAGTTAGAAATAGATGCTGGAGAGGCACAAGCTACGCGCACCTTTGCTAAACAAGATGGTAACTGGTCTTTACTTTCTGAAGAAGGATATGAGAGCACATTGATAGAGGGAGAAGGACCTTTCTACCTAGCAATTAGCAGTCTCGATAACGAGTTTGATTTTTCCGAGCTGGAAGGAATAATCACGTCTTATGAATCTGCAGAAGAAGTAACAGAAATTAATGATAGAGAAGTTGATGAGTTGGTGAGCAGAGGAGCGAACTATAGGGATCATATCAGACAGCATCAAAATCCTGATGAGTTGGCAGGATATACACAACTGGTTAATAACGTTGAAGATCTTGAAGTAGTTCGAGATCAGGCTAGTGACGTTGGAGGCATGTTTGGAGGTCATCAAGACTTTTTCAGCCATGTGCTTGAGACAACACCTTATGAGGATGGAGAGTCTGTAGGCCCTTACTCAGATGAAACTATAGACGTGGATGACGAGATGGAGCCTGAGGAGATGTATGACACATTAGATGATCTCAACACTGCGCTTGACGAGGTTTATGACTGTGATGAAACGTTATCTGAAGATGATCTTCCGCCAAGCTTCACAGATGACGATTTAACTTATGAAGTGACGGATGATGGATCTTTTGTTGAAATGTACAGTGGTGATGATAACGTAGCCCAAACAAGTACGGGATGTTGAAGAAGTCTGGGCTCGTATATTCATTTTTCCTCTATTTTTTATTGTTCTAAATAGTAGGGTTTTTAAAAACACTGCCATAGTTACTATCTAATAGTAGCTACAATAGGTGGTGCAAAATAACTCTACGAGACCGACTTTACGACTTCGAAGCCCAAACAGCATTTGCAGCAGCACAAAATAAAGCTAACGCAAGACCTAACTATAGGAAAACTTTTCTCAGAGATAACAATCTACTAAATAGACTTGGACTCCAGCAAAAAGAAGTAGAAGTAACAGAAAATGGAGTTGAAATTGCAGGAAGCAGTCTCGAAGAATTTAATAAAGAGTTAGCTGAAAAAGATCTGGGAAAACTAACTATTCTTCCTTCAGCTAAGTTCAGGAAAAACATGGGGGCAGAAGATTTCGAACAACTTTCTAAAGAGGCTAATGTGATTAACCCTCACCCCATTCCTACATTATTTGGAGACAAAGCTGAACAAAACTGGACATTCTGGGATGATCCTGGAGCTGTACCTGGATATCAGCCGACAGACTACTATTTACAGTTCGAAGATGTAGAAAAAGCTAGCGAAGAGGCTTTAGAGGACTTTATAGAGGAAGTGCCTTTAATCATGAAGCCTAGAAGTTCTAGCGGAGGAGGAGGAATATACTTTTACTCTAACGGCGTTGAGGACATGGTTAGTGATTGGACTGAGGAAGGAATACCTGGAGACTATGTGGCTCAGTATGCTATACCGCACACATATGATCTCAGATCTATAGCTGCTGAAGATACTCCAGTCAGCGCTATGAAGAGGTACGGCTGTGATGATACTGACAGAGCTAACTTAAGTTTGCTTGAAAGCAAATCTACTGAAGGAAAAGCAAGACTTGCGTTGCAAAATGGCGCTGCAGAGTCTGTAGATATAGAAGATATAGATCCTGCAGCAGAAAGGTTAATAGAAGACCATATAAACTCAATTTCTGAAGAATATGGGATTCCCAGAGAAGAACTGAACACATGGATTGGATGGGACTTCTTGGCAGTGGACCCTTATAACTCGGACCTTAATGAGTATCCTGATGAAGTCATAGAACCTCTAATGAATGACGAGTATAGAACTGAAGAGGGAGAGTATTTATTCCTTTGTGAAGGAAATCTCTCGCCAGGATCTATAATAGATTTCATTAATCAGAATCCTGATCAGGATACGGCAGCAAACCTACTAGCCTATGGAGATTCTGTGAGTAGAGGGGAAAGCTTTGAAAGAGGCATTCCTGAACTTATGGATGTCGAGATGCTTCAAGACCGTTACCAAAGCCTATAAAAAAGTATTGCGTAATTTGTTACCTTACGGTGAACAACATGGACGATAAGTTACCAGGCCCTCACAAACATCAACCTTTAGATAGCAGCAACTATGGCGAAGAGGGCACCGCCCGTGTATCTGGATCAAAACCGCCTAGAGCGACCGATACAATAAAAGGAGGTGAATCACAAATGGGAAGAATTGACGACATAAGAGGTAGAGTTGATCATTATGTAGATCAAGGCATGAATACTCATGATGCAGCTGAAGCAGCTTATGAAGATATTGTAGACCTCTATGAAGAAGATGCAGTAAAAATGAGCGAAGTACAGACCGCTGTTCAAGAACTAGAGACTTATGTAGAAAATAGAGGAGGAGATCTTCAAGCTTCTGCAGCATCTCTTGAAGCTACAGCTGACGCAGCTCTTGATAGAGCTACAGATGCAAGTAGTAGAATGGATGATGTCTATAATGATCTGCTATAGGTCAGATTTACTTATTCCTTAACTTCTTTTTATTTTTTCTCAACTAGTTGTTTACACACCATACGTTAGATTAGAAGATTAATAGGACAACCTCAAAACTAATAAATTCTGAACAAAGGACGATTTTATGTCGCAAAAACCAGAAATAACTCTAGGATTTATCGGTCATCTTAATCACGGTAAGTCGTCTACTATAATCAGGCTTTTATTGGAAACGGGGAAAATTTCGAATGATGAAGTCGAAGAGATACGTAACAGGGTTGAGAAAGAAGAACTAGATTTTTCACCCTTGTTCATGTTGGACTCATTAAGAGAAGAAAGAGAAAGAAGGATAACAATTGACCTTTCGCATAAAGAATTTGAATCAGATAACTATCAGTTCAAAATAATTGATATGCCAGGGCATAGGGACTTCATCAAAAATACTATCACAGGGTTAGCACAGACTGAAGTAGGAGTAATCACTGTAGCTGCGGACGAAGGCATCCAACCTCAAACTATAGAACATACCTACCTATCAAAAACTCTGGATGTGAAGCAGTTCGTAGTACTAATTAACAAGATAGATCTAATAGCTTATGAAGAAGACGAATTTGAGAGAATCAAGGAAGAAGTAGAGACTATGCTTAACCAAGTGGGTATTGAACAGAGAAATATAGATATTTTGCCAATCTCAGCACTCCAAGGAGACAATATCACAGAATCAAGCGAAAACATGGAGTGGTATGAAGGCCCGACACTACTAGACACGTTGAATAGTCTTAATAAACCAATAAAGCCAGTTGAACGTGATGCTAGGATGCCGATTCGGAAAACAGAGATTAGAGATGGTGAAACTTTTATCCTTGGAAGAATTGAGACTGGAGAAATTACGCGAGGAGATAAAATTGTATTGGAGCCAGCATCTACAAGACAGAATCAGAATATTGGCGGGGAGGTCAAGAAGATTGAACAGCATCGCCAAGAGGTTGAGGAAGCAGAGCCAGGAGACCATATTGCTTTGAAAGTTAAAGGAATAAGAGAGGAGGATGTAGAGAAAGGGGATGTAGCAGGTCATGAAGACAGGCCTCCTAAAGCAGATAACAAATTTGAGGCACAGATAATAGTTCTAAATCATCCAGACAAGCTTAAACCGGGCTATACTGCCATAATCCACGTTAACAATTTACAGACATTATGCACATTCACAGAGATTAAAGAGACAAAGAATCCTGAAACAGGGAAACGCAGTGAAAAGCCTGAATATGTTGAACAAGGCCAGGAGGCAATCGTAGAAATCAAAACAAAACAGGATATAGTAATTGAAGAGAACGATGATATTCCGCAATTAAGCAGGTTTGCGATTAGAGATGGCGATGGAATTCAAACCATCGGTGCAGGAAAGTGTCTGAAAACATTAAAACATTCGACGACTGAGGAGGAAAATAACGTTAATAGAGCTCTTGAGCGATCAGAAAGAAGAGATAATGGTATTTTGAATAAAATTTGCGAAAGAATACCTTTCTTTTGATATAAATAATAAGTCAATCTGCCAATTAGGAGTTGTTTGGACAGCATGTAGATTTTGCCTAATTTGATTATTCTCTAGCTATCTCAACTAATGATTCTTGGCTGTATTGTTCAAAAAGAGTGATTTAAGCAGAGGTTTTTGAATAAGGTCGTTCTTGGCAAAGGTTTAAAAAGATGTTACTATACAATAACAACATGGGAAGATTGGACGACGATATTCCTGACAGGATAGAAGATATCACTGACGATGTACTTGACGTAATTGATGATGCTAGTGACGGATTGAATGAGTACGAAGATGCCTGGGATCAGCTGGAGACAAATCTTACAAGAATAAATACTAAAGAAGTAGCCAGACTTTATGCTGATGAAGAAATACCTCCTGAAACAGCTCGAGAATGGGAGGAGATGGTAGACTTAAAATATAGAATGGCGGGAGAAGAACCATTCTTTGAAAACTTGCCTGACGAACAGAGACCCTCTAATATGTATGATTATGATCCTACAAAACCTCAATCGCTATTCGAGAGAATCGGATACACAGTAGATAAGATAATATAGTGGTAAAAATGGCTCGAAAAGATATTGATGAGGCTAAAAGAACTTCTTGGAAAGCTTTAGGTGTTGCTACAGTCACAGCTTTAGCAGGAGGTACTTTGGGTACGGCAGCATGGGTGGATGCTAGAAATAGGCCGCATCCAGATTCATCAAAGGAACCAACCAATGACTATATTGACGATGTTGAGAATATAGAAGGACTCTACCGCTTTGAAGATTTCAATGAATGTGTTAATTACGATGCAGCAAATGCGGACAGAGATGAAATAGAAGAATTTGCATCAGAATACGACAATCTTGGAATATTAATTGAAGAGGCTTCTTCCGGAAACTATCATGGAACATTCTATGAACTAGAAAATTCAGATGAATTAGTCAAAGACACAAAACTAAATTATGGTAAAGATAATCTCGAGCTAGATGAAGGGTGTTTAGAAGGACTATGAGACAAACATTGATTTGGGCAGCATTAATAATTTTGACTTCCTCAGCAACAGCAGGACTCTATGGTGTTGATGAAGTTGATTTTGAGACTGATCTACCTTCAGAATATGAAGGGGAAAATCTAGAAATTTCCGGTTTTGCGGAAGGACACAATTTGGATGAGCTTAGAATATATAGGGAAACACAAGGTGTAGATGAAATTTTAGGAGACACACATTGCGGAGGCGCTAACAGCTGTAGTATTGAGGTAACAGAATCATTTGATGAAGGCGAAGAAACATTCTATGTTTGGTCTAGAGCCAAGAGCAGTTCAGGTTCTACTGTTACAGATAGTTCAAACCGACAAACAGTAGATTTTGCTAGAAATGAAGAAGATGAGTCACAAATAGATAACGTCGAAATAAGTCCGGATTCAGATACTGTGGTTGATACCGGCGACTGGCAAGAAATAGAAGGTATGGCTGAAGGTAAAGGTCTAGAAAGTATAGAAATATGGAAGCGTGAGGAAGGACAAGCATGGGAGAAAGATACGGAAGAGATCTGTGATCAGGAAAAAGAGTGTTCTGTTGAGAAATCTTTCAGATATGTTGATGAACAATCTGTTGACTTCGAGATTGTAGCAAATATTGAAGATGACTCTGAAGCTTCGGATAGAGTCACGGTCACATGGGAAGACGATATTGAGGACGAGGTAAATGATGTAAGAATTGAGCCTACATCGGATACAACTGTCAATACTGGCGATTGGCAGAGAATTCAAGGAGAAGCTACGGGCAGCAACCTAGAGCAGATTCAGATAGAGCGGAGGACTGGAGGTGGCTGGACTGTAGAAGATGAAGAATCATGCAGTGGAAATAACTGTTTGATTACTAAAGAATATAGAAGAACGTCTGAAACTTCTGAAGATTTCAGGGTTAAAGCTGAATCTGCGGGCGATGAAGGTCTTTCAGATGAAATCACGGTGACTTGGAGCGATGAAAAAACATGTGATTTAGATGTTGGGTCGCTTGAACTTGAAGAAAACAGCATTGAAGAAGGAGACTCTACTGAGGCTTCAATAAGAGTCGATAACGATGGAGATGATCAAGAAGTCCGTGCAAGATTTTATGTCTCTGGAGAAAGAGTTTCTTCCGAAACTTCTACTTTAGAATCTGGAGATTCTGAAGTCTTTTCTGAAGAAGTTTCGCCTAGCACAAGTTCAACAATTAGGGCTGAGATCACAGGCATCGGCGAACCCTGTGAAGAAAGAACCTATGAGAGTAGTTCATTTCTTACAGTGACAACTAAGGATGCTGATGCAAATTTAGATGTAACTGTTAGAGATGATGATTCAGAAAGATTGAGGAGTGCAAGAGTTACTGCATTGAACCTTGAACCTTCTGATTATGCTGTAAAATCTGTGGATGAAAATGTTTATTCAGAAAGAACTGATGCAGACAAAACAGGAGATCGAAAAATAGGTTTCAGACTGGATGGCAGAGATCTAGAGACCTATGTTGAGTATCATTCAGGCTACAGTCAAGCTGAATGGAGTAATTTGGCGTTAGAGTCTAGTTCAAATGATGAGCTGGTATATAGATATGAGCTTGATGCAAGCGACAGGAGACAGGATTACACTAAATACTCTGCGGAACAAGAATCAAGGATTTCATCTGGAGAAAAAGATGTGACTGTAAGATTTATTCTCAATGGGGAAGAAATAGATTCTTTCACTGCAGAAATAGATGCTTCTGATGATCATGAGTTTGCGCAGATTCGAGAGTCTGGTAGAACTACTACAGAGGGCCGAGATACTACTATTTCGACAGCATCAGACTTGCCAACTTACACTAAATATACTGATCGGAATGGGGAAACTTCTTTTGACTTGCCTGAAGGGCGCTATAGAGTAACAGGATGGAAATCGGGATATGCTCCCGACTATGAGAATATAAATCTTGATTCAGGAGATAGTAGAACTCTAGACTTAACGCTAGAAAAAGATGAAGAAAGAGAGTCTGAGGATAGCGATTCGGAAAGAGGAGATATAACTTTAGAACAAGTATCAATGGATTCGTCTGTGTGTAAAGGAGATAGTACTAGGGCTCATATAGAATTTAAAAATCAGGGCGATGAAGATAGAGCCTTCAGACTTTCTGCAGAAGGTTTAGGTTCGAGTTTTGACAGAGCTTATGTGGTGGAGGGGAAAGAAGCTAAAACGGTAACATATACGTTTTCAGATGTTCAAGGATCAGGTAATGAAAAAGTAAGCTTTAACACAGGTTATGATTCTGCGGAGAGGACTGTGCAAGTTAGAGACTGTCCGGATCAGGATGGAGTGGATGATGTCAAGTTCAGGTTAAAGCCTTCGGAAGTTCGTGCGGGACAGTCAGTACAAGTATCTGGGTATGTGGATACTCAGAGGCGCCAACAAGTTGACATAAAAATAGATGGTTTGCAGAGAACGTCTACGCATACAGAGCCTGATGGATTTTTCAGAGGCAATATCAGGGCTGATACAGTGGGAGATAAAACTGTGGAGGTTAAGAGCGGTGATAAAAGTAGAACTGCTAATTTGCGAGTACTTCCAACGGTTTCGGTAAATAGTGTTAATGCTCCTGACAGAGCTTTTGAAGGTGAAACTTTTGAGGTATGTGCAGATGTAGAGTCTCAAACCACACCGCTGGTAGTATTGAAGGAAGATGAAGAGATAATAGAATCTAAGAATGCTCGAGGAAATGTCTGCTTTGAAAGAAGAACTTCGCCAGGCCAGTATGATTACGAAATTCAGGCATTTAATCAAGGCGCTACTGATTCAAAGCAGAGGAGAGTTCGTGTGTTTGAGAGTGATGTTGAGACAAGGAGCTTCCCTGATCAGATTACTTCTGTGCGTTCAGGGTCAGGTATGGTGAAGGTAGAGCTTTACAATACTCATGATGAGCTTAGAAGGTATGAGCTTGAATTAGAAGGTCTTCCTAGAGATTGGACTTCTCAATCAAGAAAAGAGGTTGTGCTTGATACTGGAGAACGGAAAACTGAATATATCTATGTTACTCCAAAGGAAGAAGGGGTTTTTGAGACTACTTTGAACGTTAGAGCTGATGGGGATGTGATTTATACTGAGAATGTGGATGTGCGTTCGGGAGGAACATCGGAGAGAGAGTCTATATGGGTGAGGCTCAGGAGATGGTGGAGGTATAGATAGGATGATTTCTGTTTTTTACTTACATGCAGTAGCTAAAAACACCCAGTCTGTATTTAAAACTTAAGATATGTGGTTATTGATAGGTGACAATTCACTAAATGAGATTTGTTAAGACTGGCGTCATTACTCTTACAATACTATTATTTGTTGGTTTGGCCGCAGCAAGCCAAGCTGAACTAACTATTTTTCCGGAGGAGTCGAGTACTGAAGTAAACTCCTTCACGTCCTATGAAGTAGAAGTTGAAAATGTAGGTCCTGTAGATGACGTATATACATTGACGCACTCTCACCCTGGTGAAATATCAATTGCACCTACAAGAGTAGAGGTCCCTGCAGGCCAGTCGAAAACAGTAAATGTATGGTTCAATCCTAGAACTGATAGAGACGCCGGAACTTACAGTTTTAATATAAATGCTCGTTCTAGAGCTGATGGTCAAGAATATTCTACTTCGGCTGACGTTAACGTAATTACTGATCATGATGTTTCAATTGAAACACTAGATTCTCAGTCTGTATGTCGAGGAGAAGAAGCAAGATATGACGTAGAAGTCACAAATGATGGCCTCCAGAGCGAAGAATTTGCACTTGAAGCCGAATTTGGAGAACTCGCAACAGATAGAGTATCTTTAGAACCAGGAGAAACAACAACAGTTACATTAACTGCGTCTTCTGAAGATGAACAAACTGAAACATTCAATGTAAAGGCTTCGTCTACAACAAGTTATGCACAAGACGTGCAAACTGTAGAATTTACAGCAGAAACATGTTATCAGTCAGAAGTATCCATAACTCCTGAGTCACAGGACGTAATGGCATTTAATCCTGCATTATTCGAAGTAACTGTAGACAACCAGGGAACTAGAACGGATCAATTCACAATTTCAACGTCTCAAGGACAAATCCAAGATACATCCCTAGAAATAGAGCCTGGAGCAACAGAATCTACAGCACTACAAGTTATACCTTCTGAACTAGGCACCAAACAGATAGAGGTGGGGGCCGAAGGTCTTTCAACAGCATCTGACACAGCACAGTTACAAGTAGATAATCCTATGGACTCGCAAATAGAGCTGACAGGCCCACAATCAGTATGTGAAGAAGGAGAAGAAGAGTTTGAAGTACTAGTAGAGAATACTGGAGAGGCAGATGAAGTATTTGAATTAGAGACAAAAGAAGGAGAGTTTGAAGATTCAGAATTAGAAATTGGAGAAGGAAGCTCAGAAACTACAGTAATGATGATTGATGGGACCCAGATGGATAGAGGAGAACACCAGATAGATGTTACTGCAACAGCTTCAACATTTGGAGAACCTCAGACAAGCGACAGTATTGAAGTAAATGTAGAAAATTGTTGGAATCTTGAAATGAACGTAGTACCTGAAATAGCCTCAGCAGGAGAAAATAGATCTACTATTTACGAAATTAAGCTTGAAAATACGGGTACAAGAGAAAACACATATGATTTAGACTATGAAGGCCCAGAATGGATAGAAATAGGTCCAAGCTCAGTAACAGTAGCTCCAGGAGAAACAGGAAGAAGCTACATGTATGCGGGAGTACCTTTCCAGAAAAGAGGCGAAGTAAAAATCACTGCAGAGGCGGAAGGAACGGGAGTAACTAAGTCAGAAACAGTAACGCTAGTAATAGACAGAGACATTGAAGAGGCAATACTAAGTCGAGAAGGAGAAGGTATAACAGCAAGATTTTCAGACTCGGCTTCAAGAATTCATGCTAGTGTGCTGGAATCCACTAACTTCCAGAGAGGAATCGCAGCAATAATCGCAGGGATGTTACTTACCCTGCTTATTCTCTATCGTGAGTGGTAAAGAGCTCTTATCTTTTAATCTTTCTTTTTAACATTTCAGACTCTCAAACCTAATGTGGAAGTCAACACAGATCTACATGTTCACAGCAAGTATTCTCAAGGAGTTTCCAATAAAATGGAGATTCCGGTAATCGCGTCAGAGTCTGAAAAGAAAGGTATAGACATAGTAGGCACTGGCGACATCCTTCATCCTCAATGGATGAGGCACGTAGAAGAAACTACAACTGGTAAGGGACTGAGAAAGTACGAAAACACTTATTTTGCATTAACTACAGAAGTAGAAGATAAGAATAGAGTACACCATGTTCTGATTTTTCCTTCAATGCAGGCTGTCGAAGCAGCATATCATGATTTCAAACAAATAAGCAAGGATATAAGGAGAGAAGGAAGACCTAGAATTAACGCTTCTGGAGCAAAAATAGCGGAAATAGCGGAAAAACATGGTATACTCATCGGTCCTGCCCACATGTTTACGCCATATACAGGACTTTATGGGAATCATAAATCCTTACAGGAATGCTATACCAACTGCACAGATGTAGTAAGTTTTGCAGAGTTAGGTCTCTCAGCCGATTCACGCATGGCTTCACAGATTTCCGATCACGACAAACTCTCTCTGCTATCAAACAGTGACGCGCATTCGCCTTGGCCTTACCGCCTTGGAAGAGAGTTCAACAAATTCCAAGTAAAAAACTGGAGTTTCAAACATTTATCAAAAGCAATAAGAAAAGGACCTGAACTGAACCTAGGCCTAGATCCTAGAGAAGGAAAGTACTACAGAACAGCATGTAACAAGTGCCACAACATATACACCTTAAAAAAGGCCGAAAAACTTTCTTGGAGATGCAATAACTGCACAGGCCTGATAAAAAAGGGAGTAAAAGAGAGAGTAAAAGAACTATCTGATCAAGAACCAGACAATCACCTAGAATATCTTTACCTCCCTCCATTGTCAAATATTATCCAAATACTCGAAGGTCATTCATCTCCTAACACTAAAACAGTACAAAAACGTTGGAATAAACTTCATCGAAAATTAGGTTCAGAAGCCTATATAATTGTAGAAGCAAAAATTGGGGAAATAAAAAAAGTGGACGATGAAGTAGCAGAAGCTATAAGAAAGTTTAGAATGCAAGATTACGACTTTAAAGAAGGAGGCGGCGGAAAATATGGCCAAATAATTCTTTAATTAGCTCTTGCTTCCACCATCACGTTTGAAGAAGATTCTTCCATGTAACCATAGCTAGCCTCTACTTGGTAGCTATCAGTCTGCTCTAAATCAGTTACATCTCCAAGGCCTTCAAGTATCATGTCATAGCAGTGGTGTCCCTCTGAACCTCCTATAATATCAACTTCTACAGTGTTATCTCCAGTCTCTTGTGACTCAAAGTTAACATTACCAACGTCTTCTATAGTAATCTCAATTTTATCTTCATGTTCACTTTCCACGTCATAACCAATATCTCCGCCTTCATATGCATCTTCTAAGAATACGTCTCCACCACCTTCATTAGTTATTGTTAAGCAGAGCTCGTCATCAGCTTCACCTTCATCATAAAATACGTGAGGTGTAGTTCCCTGTACTTCTATTTGAATAGGAGCAGGAGAATTATCTGCTGTAGGCTGTGTTCTAGCTGCACCTACATCTTGATATCGTTCACCGCTCATAATCTGGAGATCAAACGTTGCTTCTGTACTGTATTTGTAATAAATTTGAGATCTGAATGTTGTATCTACATCTCGTTCCATCGACGGAGAAGTAAACGTTATACTATCTTGTGAAGGTACGGCAGGAGAATTATCTGTTCCTGCTCTTAAAGTCCCTATATCCATTGTCCTGTACTCTCTCGATACAGCATCTCTATCACTTGTTCTCCAAGTCCTATCGTCTGCTTCAGAACTTGCAAAACTAGGTCCAAAAAGTCTTGCATACGCATCTTCAGCATCTACATTCCCATCGTTAACTAACTGTATTTGAGCATTTAGCTGCTGGTCAGCAGGAACTGGATTGGGATCCATTGAGAAAGATTCAACTTGAACGGGGTTTGTATCTACGTCGGAATCCTCTCCTTCAACACATCCTGAGGTTATAAGTATTAGACCCATAAAAACAGTGAAAAATATTGTTTTCTTTTCCATTATCGTCTCACAACTGTGATATCTAAATTTGGCTCTTTGACGTATTTATAATATATGGTGGGGAACACGTTTTCGACCCCTGTTGTATCAGACTGGATAGTGCAGACAAATCGTGCCTCTGAACCGCTTATAGGTTCTCGTTCAGTATCACAGTCTTCGAAAAGTTCTGGAGGTTCGTATTCTAGCCAATAACCTTCACTTATTCTACCAGGACCTTCTCCCATTATCTCAAATTCCATTGAACTTCCTGACTCAGAAGCTACAGGACTATCAGTAGTCATATGTACTGAAATTTCGTTATTAGAGAATGATTTACTAATAGTCTCAGTATAGTCTATATCTGCGTTATCCTGGAAATCTATCTGCATAGCATCCATATTAGTTATAGAGGCGTTGTAAGCTAGTCTTAACTGGACAGGCTCAGATCTGCTCTCAAAACCGCTGGTCATATCTTCTTCGCTTGGAGCTTCTACAGTCCAAGTACACTGCATTGTTGGCACCGAACCATGTTGGGCTCCGTCAAGGTCTTCAGGATCAGGAGTACAGCCCTGTTTATCCACATTTAAGTTATCTCCTTCATTAACAATATCTGCGGTCTGTATATCTATCCACTCGTGATAATTTCTAAGAGTAGCACGAATCACAGCATTCTGATTAGGCCTTAATTCGGAATCAGTTATAGTAAATTCCTCTATTTCTAATCCTCTATTAGGTAGTTCCTCATCGCTGCCGTTTTCTATACAACCTGATGAGATCACTATTGCCAAAATAATGATAATGAGTATTTTATCTCCCACGATGTTCTACCTCTATATTATGTGTTCCTAAGCTCTTCACGTAGTTGTAGTCAGTCTCAGCGTTTATATCTGCTCTGAATGAACCATCTACGTCTTCCCACTCCAGATCACATCTTATTGTTTGTGATTCGCCTTCATGCAAAGTCATGTCGTCATCTAATTCCTCAGGACAGTTGTGATCAATACTGCTTGAAGAAGTTATATTAGGAGCATCTACCTCTATAAGACCTGTATACTGTGTTCCTTCTTGGCCTTGATTACGTATTGTAATACCTATTTCGGCGTTATCGCCGTCAATAAAAGTTGAAGATCCTTGATCTGAAGTTGATCCAATAGTATCTATGTCAATCATTAAGGGTCCTTGAGATGATCGGGATTCTAAGTTAGCTATTCCATCTATCTCTCGAGATTCTTTAACTTGTACTTGACGATAAGCATTCACAGAATACTCAAAAGGAACTTCGAAACGCAGAGGACACTCATAACCATGTAACGGTATAGTATCATCTGAAGTGCTTAAAGACCAGCTAAACCGTACTTCTTCGCCATCATCTAACACATATTTTTCGGAACTGACATCGTTAGGCCCCGTCACATCGAACTGCTCTACATCAAATATGTCTCTGCACCGGTCTGTTAATATTCGATCTGCATCGTTTTTTAGAGGGCCCTCGTCTTCATCTGCTGCATCATCTATACAGCCGTAATACTCATCTAATTGTGTCGGCGAAGGATGATCATAAGGATCGTCAGGGAGTAGATCAGAACAATCTGCGCTCCCATCATATCCGGAATCAAGAGTTAGTTCTGCAGGTATCTCGCCCACATTCTGGATGTGAAGAATTACTGTAGAACTAGATCCGGCATAAATACTCTGAGGCTGAATACTTAATTCTTGTATCTCTATTGCCTCAGCGCCATCAGAGTCGGTACTTTCGCCGCCATTTAAACATCCGGAAGTAGCTAATATGAGAGTCAAAAGGATTAATACAGCACGGTGCCTCATCATTGATAGAGATTATGCAGTCCTTGAATAAAAAACTGTCAGTTGATTATGAGAATTTAATAGAAACGTATGCACTAAGTGTGACAGTATTAACTTTTTCAACCCTTGTAGCTGCTGCAGCAAATATTTACGGAGGTCTAAATGAGTTTTACGCTGTGTTAATAACGTTATCTGTATTTATCGCGTCTTTATTCGCTTTTAAAATTTTTAATCGATTACCGGCTGTAATAATAGTTTTTTCAGTCGTGATGGCTTATGGAATTACAGGTTTTTACGCTAGTCTGGTGGCGGTACTGTTTATCATAGTATTTAATGCTGGAAAAAGTTATCTCAATCAAAATGAGGTCTTGTTTGCTCTAGCAATTACTTCGCATATGGGTGATGCTATAACATCTTACATTGGTTTTTTGAGAGGTTTTGATGAAGCAAATCCTTTTGCAGATTTTTTTGTTCAGGAAATAGGGTATTATGCTATTTTTGGGGTTAAATTAGCTGTAGTACCATTAACACTTTACATATATCTAAACACGAAATCAATCCAGAGAAGATTATATTTGAAAATAATATGCTGTATAGGTCTCTATTTGACTCTCCGGAATATTCTTATCGTATTTTAATCATTTATTCAGTTGGGCATCCGTCTCCAGACCACCAGCCTAGTAAGGGTAGGCCATCATCACGAGCTTCATTTCCGGATACGGTTTCTGGAGTGAATATAATCACATCATTTCTTTCGCCGGGTCCGTCTCCTACATAGAAATTGAACCAGTCTTCTGGTTCATTATCGTCACAGAATTCAGCTCTAACATTTTCAAATTCTACCCCGTCATCAGTTAGAATTAGTGCTGTTCCTTCCGGATTTTCCACTGTATCAGGGTCTACTCCTGCTGCGACTTCTTCAGGATTAACATTTATTGAGTCAAGATTATTATAATAATTATTATCTGCGTTTTCTTTGATTTCATCTACTAAATTGCTCAATCGATAGGCTTGTTCATTATTATCAATTTGTCCATCATCAAATGCATTATGGCTATCATCGCTCATTATTTGAGGATTTCTCCATGCTTCTTCGCGATCTCCTTCGATAACGGTGCATCCTCTAGAGGCGTCCATACTCCATGAAGAATCGCAAGTACTCTTAAACATTGGATCTCCATCTTCATCACCATCAATTTGTTCTTCTTGGTCTTCTGTTACTATTAATGGACAATTGAATTCGCTGCGAGCACAATCTAGCCTCTCTGTATCAAAACTTTCTCCTCTACTTGAAAGAGTTACAGTATAATTAGCGTCTACGCGCAAGTTTATTGTTTCTCCAGAAGGACTTATAGATTCTGGCTCTTCTATCATCATGTCGCACTCAATAGGAGATGGCCCTAAGTCTCTAGTGTATTCTCTATCGGTATCCAGGCGATCTGCTTCATCTTCTTCAAGTTCATAAGTATTACTTTCTGTATCAAGTGTTAAAGCATCACAGTTAGCATTACCAGCTTCAGAATCCCATCGCTCAGTATTATCTGCGTCAGCTAAAAGAGAAGAACTTTCTATGACTAAATCTTCAGGTATAACTTGATATCCGACATTGAAGTCTTCCGTTTCAAATCCTATTGATACTGGGAAGATATCAGGTCTTCTGCTACCATCACTAAACTCTCTATATACTACAGGAGAACGAGTATTTATGAACGTCTTAACAGGAGTATTAGCAGTCTGTGAGCTAGCTGGATCAGGCCTCATACCTTGATCAAGCATGTGATCTTCCGACATGGCTTGTATTTGGAGTGTCGATTGCGAAGAATAATTATATCTTACTTCAAGTTCAGCGTCACTACTTGAGCCTAGCGCAGGCTGCATAAGGCCACAATCTCCTAGATTAAGATCCTCCATGCCTCCAATAGGTTGTGCGAAGTCTCCTGCTAAAATAGTGCCTCTTGTGTTTTCAGAGCCATCTTCGTCAGAATCAATGCCGGATTCTACTGCAAATTCTCCCCCTAGTGAAGTCCAATCTGTTTGACATTCAGTTCGTTCACTATCAATAGTTATGCGATATTCAACGCCATGAGCATCTATTCCTTTAAGACCTCTAATCGGATTGTATACGCTGAAGCCTGCGCGTAAATCGTCATCAGGAGATCTTCCGCTTACATCTAGGTTGTGTCCATCATTTACATGGAAATTTTCTATTTGTAATCCAAAAGATTGGCCTTCAGATTCAGAGCCAGGTCTTTGACTATTATTCATTTGATATTCTCTGAGGCAAGCTGGTCCTTCAAGAGCACATGATACTCGCGCTCCTGCTAGTCTTAATGCATTTCGCTCTGCAGTGAAATCATAATGAGGTGTGGCAGCGCTAGCTTCAGAGCCAACCCAGCCTCCATAATCTGATGCTAAGTCTCCTGCTCCAGCTATAGGGGCAAAGAGTCCCAAAAGTCCGGGCAGGTAAAGTTGGACTATAAAATAGGAGAAGCTTATGAATAGCCCTGCTATCAGCAACCAAACTATAACTAGCAAAATCATTCCTATTATAAGGGCTAATATGACCACTCCTCCTGGGACTCCGGCTATTCCGCTTGCTAATACAGCTCCTACTCCGGGTATCCTGGATATAAGCTTTAGGATGTTTAAAACTCCTGGGATTCTGGCTGCTTTCACGTCCGCTGATCTCAGTGAAGTGGCCGCAGTTTTTCCAGCCTTTTTCCCGGTTTTAATGGCTGCTTTTCCGGCCTCGCTTTCACCAGCTTTTTTTAGAGAATTATAAGTTTTTACCCCTTTTCTGCCTGTTTTAAGCCCTGAAGCAGCCATATTAACAGCATTAGGACCTTCTTCTAGCTCACGTTCTTGTTCGTCTTCCTGATTTTCTGTTCCTTCGTCTCCAGAATTTCCGAATACTTTAGCTGCGAGTCCACTGACTAATACTGTTAGAATAACAGGTATCAAAACTATAATGAAGCCTATGAAGGTTGCTTGGGATAGAAATGTGAAAAGATCTGTTATGTCAGAAGGTCCTAAAAACCAAAAAGAAATTATTAGAAAAACTAGAAAAACTGCAATATATGGCTTTTTGAAACCTTCTTCGTTTCTAAGATTTTTTTCAGCGTTTTGGAAAAAACTAAAAGTAAATTTGCTGCTTTGTCCAACAGCATATAGTGGTAAAACTATGAAAAACCATGCAAGAAACCTAAATATGATGTAGGGCACCATCACTCCAATTATCAGACCTGGCTTGATCACAATATTCCATAGGAGGAAGTATAATATCAGACCAGGTATTCCAGTAAACCATACAAATGCAAATGATAGTATTAGAGCTGCTAAAAAACCGATACTGCTCCCTAAGATAGTGTTTGCTAGGAAAAATAGTAGTAAGAAGCCCATAAACCAGTAGCCTAGTACGAAAAATATTATCTTTTTAAGGCCCCATTTAATCATTTTTTATCACTTATTCTGATGTTTGTCTGCTGATTAGCTGGAGTTTTTCCATTCTGAATGAGCCTTCGCTAGAGAGAGTAAGTATGTTTTCTTCTTCAAGCACGCCTTCATCTAGCTCTATAGTGTTCTCGCCGTTTGAGGGTTGTAGTTCATATGTTTCGTCGTTTAAGTCTATTTGAAGTTCATTCGGATTATTCAAATTCATATAATCGAACTCGAGCGATTCTTCTGTATTTTCTTGATTCACAAAGTCTAGTTCTGATGAGCTGAGCTCTATTTCTTCAGTATGGGTTCCAGTTTCTCCTGTTATACCGTAGCGTACTTGGGCGTTAACATTCTCTAGCTCATATAGTGATTGTCCAGAGGTGTCAAAATTTAAAGTGTTGTGACCAGTTGTTAAATCCGCATTTTCAGGAGTGAGAGTAATATTATACTCGCCCTGTCCTACTGTTTCAGAAAACACTTCATTATCATTTACTCTGACTTCTAGAGGCTCTTCAGGAATTGATGCATCCACAGGTATTCCAAAAGTAAGATCTACTGCTCTAAAGTTCTCAAGTTCATGAGTATACATCTGTAATGATTCGGTTCGGTCATGGAAAGTTCTATCATTTATTTCTGCAGAAATATCTTCTAATCCGTAACCTGTGGCTCCTAAGAGACTTCCACGAGTAGTACCTATTTCAAAGGTGTTTTCTCCAACTCGGAGATTTTCCTCAGGTATTTCTACGCTAGCTCCATCCCCAGTAAAGTCAGAAACCATTGGTTCCTCAAAAATTCTATCGCCATTTACTTCGACATAAACTGCGCCTGAACCTTCGCGCCCTATAACTCTAAAGTTTAGCTCTCCATCTTGCGGCTGAGAGGCTTCATATTCGAAATTAACACTTTGGCTGCTAAATAGTCCTCTATAAAGTTCTGCGGAGTTGCTTCTGTAGGCTTGTACTTCTCCAGGGCCTTCGCCTACTGTAAAGCTGCCGAACTGGGAAGTTCTAAAGTCTTCGGTAACATCGCCTATAGTCCCTATATTTTTGTCGAGAAATATTTTTTCTTCAGGTTGATCTTCGGGTCCTATATCAGCCTCCATTGCGACGTATATTAGTCCAAATACGGTTAGGCCTGCTACAAGTACTACTAGGAAGCTTTCAGACATTCAATTCTTACCTCTATATTGTTCACTATGTTTTCCACGTTTTTATTTGTAAGAGGCCTTTAACATATTTCATGAAGCTTCTAAACTGCGATCGATCTGAAGGGTATGCAAAGATAGTAGTTGAGAATCAGGATGACCTATGGTATCTTAGCAGAGTCTTCAGGAGTCCTCAAAGAGTAAGGAAAAGAACGCAGAGGACTGTTTTAGAGGGTAGAGAGAAGAAGAGTTGTGTTCTTACTATTGAGGTTGAGAAAACTGAGTTACAGGATGATAGACTCAGGTTGACAGGAGAGATTGTTGAAGGCGCCGAAGATATAGAGTTAGGATATCACAGCTTTAATATTGAATCTGATGAAAATTTGGAGGTATGGGGGTTGAGAGATCAGGATTGGGAGTTGCTTGAAGAGGCAGAATCGAGCGAAAATTATGAGGTATTATTTTGTCTCTTACAGAGCGGTACTGCAGATTTCTACAAAGTTAAAGAGTCAGGTATAGAGGATATGTCCTCAGTGAACGAAAATATTCCTGGTAAGATGTATGCTGATCAAGAGTCATCCACTTTTTTGAAAGATGTTAAATCCGTTATAGATAGGACAAGAGATCATTATGATGCTGTTATTCTAGCAGGTCCAGGTTTTGAAAAGAAGACACTCTTTGATCTATTTGATAATACTGAGCAAGTATTCACTCAAGATACTTCTGTTGTAGGCCAGACAGGTTTGAATGAAGCGATTAAAAGGGGTGCCCTGAAGAAGGTAGTTGAGGAGTCACGGATTGATGAAGAGTCAGAGATTATGGAGAACTTTTTTGATGAAATGAATACTGAAGGAGCAGTAAGTTATGGAGATCCAGTGCGAGACCTAGTTGAGCAAGGAGCAGTTGAAAAACTTGTTTTGACTCCGGAACTATATCGAGAAGAAAGAGAACTTGTAGAAAAAACAGGGCATACTGGGGGAGAAGTTCAGGTAGTGCATACTGATCATGAAGCAGGAGAGAGATTAGAAAATCTCGGGGGTATTGCGGCTTTCTTAAGATACAAGCCGAGTTAAGGCCTATTTTGAAGTGTCAAATTGAATGTCTGTTTTTCTCCGTCTCTAATAGCTTCTAATTCTATTTCGTCGCCTACATCAGTGTTGAGTGCTAAGTATTCGAGTATATCATCTATGCCTCTTGTATTTTCTCCATTTATTCCTGTGATTACGTCGCCCCCTACAAGCA
>LFCJ01000049.1_pt1 | contig 59674 bp, 80 predicted proteins | sample 643141 | NCBI WGS metagenome assembly LFCJ01 (sample SAMN03766243, study PRJNA286221) | soda lake metagenome | biome: soda lake; feature: Kulunda steppe; material: water; isolation source: sample B1-Br-g2 brine of Lake Bitter-1 | place: Russia: Kulunda steppe | collected 2010-07
AGAATGGCTGAAATTAGTAGGGTTGGCTGAATCCCTGTAAGTAGTGGTGCAACGACGCCGAAGATAATTGCGAATGTAAGTGAGAGCATGAACGATAGATATGCATCTGAGAAAATTTGCACGCGTTCAAGGTCTGCAAGATACTGTGTTGAGTATTTTTGCATAATGGTATCCTGTTCATCCATGAGGAATTCATCTAGCTCCTGGCCTGCACCGAGATTATGTGCAAGTCGTTCGAGGAACCCACCTAACAAATCACTGGGTGTATGTTTGGACAGGACTAAGCATGCTTCATCGACGGACATATTCCACGTGTCGACAAGAATCACTAGTCGGTTCATTTCGTCAGCGATTGCCTCGTATTCGTCTTGTTCGTTTGCAAGCTGTCGGAATACGTCCATTCGGTCGACATTCGAGAGTGCGAGAGATGCGAAGTGTGTCATGAACAGGTGAAAGTTTTCACGGACCTCTTTGGACTCTTCTTCTCGCTGTATGTAGGGGTAAATGAGCACTACGAAATGAACGAACCAGCCAAAGATAGCAATGAGAAGATTGATTATACCTAATCCAGGGAGCGGAATAGAAAATGCAATAATCGAGACAACAACAGCGAAGACAAAGCTGGGAACAATGAGGGCTCTGAAGTAATCAGATGCAGACATATTCGTGGACCAGAAGAAAGACTGCACTTTCTCCTCTAGGTAGTCACGGAAGGGCTGATGGTCTTCGAGTAGGTCCTCTTGTTCGTTATTCATGGTTGATTCTGGTCTACTACACCTGCTGTGTTAATTTCCAGAATTGCTTCGATTCCATCTCGCTGGATGGTTGCGATTGCTTCATTCACTTCATGGTATCCTGTGATGTCAGCCTCGATAAGTCGGCGAATAATTTCTGCTCGGCGTTCGAGTTCATCGTATATCTCACGAGTGTCAGGGTACCCAAGAAGCGTTGCAACACGGTCTTCTAAAACGTATGAGTTGTTTAGCCCTGTGAATTCGATGTCATCTGTTTGTGGATTCCAGGAAAAGACTTCACGTGCTAGAATCCCTTCTTCTTCTTTACTGTACCCTTCGATTTCTTGGACACTAGTCACACGTCGAAGTACATCGTTCCCCTGTTTGACACGGTTCTGGAATAAAGCCACATCACAATTATCAATGAACGCCTCTGGAACATTAATCGGTTCACCTGTAAGACGCTGAACCATCGAGCGAATGTCACTCGCGTGGAACGTAACTAATACAGGGTGTCCTGTCTGTGCAGCCTGGAATGCCATTTGAGCCTCAGGTCCACGAACCTCTCCTACGACCACGTAGTTTGGACGGGAACGCAGTGCGGCTTCAACAAGGTCGAACATATCTACGTCTGTTCGTTCATCTCCTGTTCCTTCACGAGTTAGGACTTGCTGCCAGGTGTCGTGTGGTGGAACGACCTCTGCTGTATCTTCTGCAGTGTAAATTTTTGAGTCTCGCGGGATAAATGCCAGCATAGCGTTTAGTGTTGTTGTCTTCCCTGAAGCCGTTTCGCCAACGACAAATGCACTTTGTTCGTTTTCAAGACAGAGCCAGAGATATGCTGCTAACTTCGGTGACATTGTTCCCCACTTAGTAATCTGATTGATTGTCAGAGGCTCGTCAACTCCTTGACGGATGGTAAGTGAAGGCCCTCTAATTGACACGTCCTCCGAGTACATAATGTTAATACGAGACCCATCTGGAAGCGTTGAGTCGATAATTGGTGTAGCATCACTTACGGGATTTTCAATCCTCTCACCAATGTTTTCAATCCAGCTTTCGAGAGCCTCTTGCGTTGGCCAAGTGACGCTGGTTCCAATCAAGCTGAATATTTTGTGGTCGACGTACGACTCTTCATGACCAATAATGTGAATATCCTCATTATATGCATCCATCATCAAACCATTCAGTGGTCCAAGACCTGCGATGTCCCGATTAAGTATGTAGCGTATGGTCTCATACTGCTGTTCATCTACTGTTGGTGGGTTACGGAGTGTTCGAGAGACTTGTCCAAAGAGGGAATCGGCTTGTTCGCCTTCTCGAACTAGCGCCTCATTGAATAATTCATCGAAGTACTCTTCGAATTCACTCTCATCACTAGGTGGTCTAATTGACGCACTTATTTCCAACATCCGTCTTCGAATACGTTTTGCTATGTCGCGCTCTCTGTCATTAAGGGTCGGTTCGACAACATAGTAGACAATATCCTCACCTCTTGGCCCAAAGATATGTGCAAACGTATCCTCACTTGTTCGGTACATCAGGTTAGGGTTATTAACTTCATCTTCAGGGTAAGCTTCTTCGACAAATTTAGGATACTCTCCGTATTCATTGAAGATGTTGTTAAGATAGTTATTAAGATATGGTTTTCTGCTAGCTATCGCAGCGAGCTCATCGTCCAGTGTGCTTTGTCCCATTCGTGTCATTGTAAATCACCTGTGTTATGCGACAGTTCGTGTCTCGATGCTGAGACCCTGTCCTGCCCGAACGCCGAAGCTGAGTTTATCTTCAACGCTCCCAGGCATGTTTTTGTACTGTTTAATGTGTGCTGTTCGTCGAACATTGCCACCAACAGTTTTCTCCGAGAACTGTATGTGTATTGTAGAGAAACTGCGCAATGGTCGAATTGCTTCTTTAATAGCGTTCTCTGAATTCACGCAGACAATTACAGTCTTACCTTGTTTCATCATCTTCTCGAAATAGGTTCGTACTGTCTGCATTGCGTGGTCCGCCTCACCATCTTTGATATACTGGTCAAATTTTTTGTCGTTCAAGAGAAGCTCTTCGAAATTATCCACGACAATCAAGTCGGACCGCCATGGTACTTCTGATTCAATAAGGTCTTGGACGAGATGTCCTGTTCGGTTCTCACCATCACGAAGATGTGGTTCTGTTTCAGTGTCTGCACGGAGAAAGAGCATATTTTGATTTAGTAAGTGCTCAGTCACATCGTATGAAAGCGATGCCATTTGGTCGATGAAACTCCGCGCGTTTTCTTCTGCAGATATATAGGTCACATCGTTTCCTTCATTACATATACCATAGGCAAATCGTTGTGCCCAGACACTTTTTCCACTTCCTGAGTCGCCTTCAAGGAGAACAAGACTTCCTTTAGGAATTCCACCTCCTAATGAATTCGCAACTCGGTCAGTCTCGCGAAGGCCAAGGTCAAATACTCCTGACATATTACTTGTTAGTATAATTACTATTTAACTCATATAAAGGTAATTCCAATACTACACCTATTTATTCCTCATGCGCAAAGAAGACAAATTCGTCTTCATTCTGCTCAACGACTACTCTAAAGGTATTTTCTTGACCTGTTGATATACTATCTTCATCCTCCCAGGTCAATTCGACTACTTCACCAGGACCCCACGTCCTCGGTGCTCCGTCTATAGCTGTTGCATCATCAGGTTGTGTATAAGCCCCATCAATAAACGTATCAAATGTGGATACTCGGTTATCTTCGTCACCTAGCTCAATTGGTTCGGACCCTGTATTTTTGACAAGAATCGTAAGTTCATCTGTTTCTGCATCATAGGCATACTCTGGTGAACTAATAATTGCAACATCTACACGAAGTTGTGAGCTGAATATCCCTGCAAGAGTTACAATATCCTCACTGAATAGGTTTGCGAGTTCAAATGCGACGCCTGCAGCTAACGCCGCGATAATAAGGCCCGTGATTACCAGCACCAGTGAAGAAATTCCAGAGTTACCCATAGTTAATCATCTAAGTTACTGTCTATTGAAATAATGCCTTTATTTGTAATAAATCTAATCTTTTCGGGAGGCTCATCTGAATCCGTTTCGAATTCAGCAACGAGTTCTCCTTGAGGTGGAATCATCGACCTGCTTTCAAGGAATTCATCGCCATTGATTGTAACTTCTTCAGGTGAGTACTCCTCACCGTCAAGCTCTGTAGATTCCTCTAGTGGTATCACAGTATTCTCGAATATGAGTGTACTCTGATGGACATCCAAACTCTCGGAGCCGTTATTTTGTATTGTTACAGTCATTGTGTTGTCTCCACCCGCTTCATCATCAAATTCGGATTCAAGGCCAAGGTCTTGATTCTGCGTTTCTTGGATACTATCTAACTCTTGAGCGTGCGCATCCGTGATGTCATCAAGTGCAAAGACCCCTGCTTGTACTAAGAGGACAGCGCTAAATACCAGTCCGACGAGCAAGACCATGAATCCAAGACCACTCGAAGCCATGAATTATCACCCATTTAGTCGACGGAGATACTCTTTACTGAATCTGTGAACATCATTTGGTATACCGTCCGTCATTTTAACATCTTCATCGACTTCGATGTTACAGAGGCGAAGACGACGGATAAGCTGATGTTTTGCTCTTGTTGAGAGCCATCCAATACTGGTGTAGTAATCAATAGTTTGAATAGCGGAATTAAATCCAACTTCGGACACTAGTTTGTCGAGCCATTGTAGAGCTATAACTTCGTCTTGTAGTGTTTGTTCGATTTCCTGAACCGCGTGCTTACTTTTCTCGCCAGGTTCTGGAGGTTCAATTGGTTCGTCAGGAATTGGCATATCCTCTTCATCAAACGAAGGCATTGGCTGTTCTGGGACGCCTTCTGGAACGGACTTAAGGTCAAACGTGTCAGCCGCTTCCTGAGCGTCAATTGAAAGTTCTGGAATTAGTGATTGCAGGTCTTCAGCGACCAGTGGATTCACTTGGGCTGCAATTGCGTCGTACAGTCCTAGCATTTCTTGCATATGTGAATCCAGTTCTTCCTTATCTTCTTCAAGAGTTGCAATCTGAGCTTCCATAACTTCATCTGTTTGTTCGAGTGATTCAAGACGTTGTTCGAGGGTGTCGATTTCAGCCTCCATTGCGGTGACCTGGTCACCAACTGCATCAAAAGACGAAGAGATATTCTCTTGAACGTCCTCTGATGGCTCTGATGACCGTTGCTCAGGTGCTGGAGCTGGTTCGGGTTCTGCACTGTCAGGCTCATCCGAAGACTCATCATCCACCCGCTCTATAAACGGAATCCATGATACCATCTTGCTTAGTATTTATACTTAGAGTACTAAAAATATACCGCGGAGACGACAAATAATATAATACGCATTATACGGCCTAAAAACCATAATTTCTAAGATTACTCGTCTAATGATTCTTTCTTCGATGTGGTCTCAAACTTTTCAGCGAAGTGAAGTGCTCTTTGAGGATACGGAATTTCAATTCCTTCCTGTTCAAGCGCGTCGTATATATCCTTATTCAGCTTATCTTGGATTTTTGGTCTCTGATTCGGCAGTTCAATCCAGACGAGTATCTCGAATTTCACAGCTGAGTCTTCAAATTCTCGAAGATGTACCTGTGGTTGAGGGTTGTCGAGTATTAGGCTGCTTTCCTCGTCGATGACTGACTCTACAGTTTCCTCAAGTACTTCCCGTACATGAGTTGGGTCTGCATCGTACGAAACGCCAATTGTAATAGGAACGCGAAATGCTTGGTTTGGCGTTGATTTGTTTCTTATAATAGATTTGTGAAGTTTTGCATTCGGAATAGTTACACTATCTCCATCAAGTGTATGGAGAACCGTGCTTCGAATACTAATATCCCGAACCCACCCGCGTACATCATCATCAAGTTCGATAAAATCACCTGTCTGGTATGTGCTATCAGCATATAGAGCTATACTTCCGAAGAAGTTTTCAACCGTTTCTCTTGCAGCCAACCCTATTATAACGCCAGCAACACCTGCTGATGCAAGTAGTGGAGTCACGTCTACATCCCAGGCACTAAGCACAATGAATATGCTTAGCAAGATGACTATGAACGTCCAGACGTTTTCAAGAATCGGGACTACGTCCTGCGTGTCGTCTTCGTCGTGAATGGTGGATTCAATAAAGAGGTTTCCGAGTTTAAGGATACCACGAACCCATATGATAATTATGAACGTAATAATCAATGCAGTAATCCACGGTTCGACACGTTCTATGGGGAGCGGTTGGAGCGTTGCCCATAGTGTTCCTAGTGCAACGGTTGCAACAAGGGGGAATTGAAACAGACGCATTCCGTCTGTTGGTTCAATGCCGATAGCAACAGCAGCACGTTTTATTAGTAGTGGCCCGAGGAAATGGACTATCAGAGTAACTAAGCTGCCACTGATTGAAATGGCTAAAGCAAGCTTCCATGGTTCAAATGCAAAGTCTACTGTAACATCAAGCGCGAGATACATCTTACGTATATATATCAATTAGTATTAAATAAAACCTACCTTGAAAATAGAGACAAAGTTGATATACGGGTAGACCTACGCTCAATATATGGTTCGACACGATGTGCGAGATTATTCAAAAGAAAATGTTGAACGTGTTCTGCAAGAGATTTCTGACTCAGAGCCTGTCAAGTTGAATACTGTCGTGTTCAAATTAGGTCCGAGTATAGATGACCATGTTGAAGAAGCTGTTGCAACACTTGTTGAGAACGATGTTATTGGATGTCGTGACTCGTTTTTGAAGACGCATATTAATTTCTCCCCTTGGGATACAATCATCTATGATGGTATTGCTGACCATTATATTGGAATTAATGAAGATGACACACTGTATCTTCGAGAACACGCGTACGAGGACTTCGATGTAGACCAATCACAAAAGAAAGCTGTTGCATCGGATTAGAAGGCGATTTGAGTGAGGGTAGTTCACAGGTCAGTTTTCATGCCTTGAGGACGAAGCCGTTGACTGTAGACAAATATATTATACATAAATGATATACATTGTGGTATGCGAATTGGTCTACTTAATGCGGCATTTTCGAAAGGCGTCTACGAGAATTTTAATCGTGAATTGGATTCTGATGTTGTTAATATCGATGCGCACGACCCACCTTACCCCGACTACACGGCGTTCGATGGTTTCGTTGTCTCAGGGTCTAGGACTTCTGTGTACGACGAGGACGCGAGCGACTGGGTGAAGCCCTTGAAAGCATATATCGCATCTATCGCAGCTGAGGGAATTCCGATTCTTGGCGTCTGTTTTGGGCATCAGATTGTTGCCTCTGCCTTAGGGGGAAAAGTAACAGACATAGGAGAATATGAAATCGGATATACAGAGGTTCGGCAGCTGACTTCTGATAGATTGTTCGACGGTATTGAAACTCTTACACCTGTCTTTGCAACGCACTCCGATACCGTTGTAAAACTCCCTCCAAACGCGCAGATTATTGCAGTAAACGACTACGGAATCCAATCATACCGTGTTGGTGATGCTTGGGGCATACAGTTCCACCCAGAGTTCGATGTAGAGTCTGCTCGGCAAGCTGTGCTCTCTAAGGACTTTGATGAGGAACGAGAACGCTACTTGTTAGATTCGATTTCAGAAGAGACTCATAAGAGTATCACACCTGCGACACAGACGCTCGATAATTTCTGTGACTTCGTTGAGTCAAAACTTGAAACAGACAAATTGAATTAATTGGTATATTGTTTCGTCAATCTATTGCTTTGAGATTGTGTACTGGTTTGAGTCGGTCAATAATATCTGCAGTCGGCTCAATAGCATTTTGAATGTAAGTCGCATCCTTGTAGACTTGTGGTGCTTCGTCTCGGACACTCTCGACAACAGATTCAGAGTAAACGGTATCATCCATCGCTTCTTCGAAGTCCTCAAGGTCAAGCTCACGTTTTGCTTCTCTACGCCCCATCACGCGACCTGCTCCGTGGGGAGCCGTCCAGAGCCAGTCCTCGTTACCCTTCCCTTCACAAAGCAGTGTTCCATCAGACATGTTCATTGGAATAATAAGCCGTTCGCCCTCGTGTGAAGGCGTAGAACCTTTTCGAATAACCATATCTTCGAAACTAATGTAATTATGCGTACTTTCCACGCGGTCAATCTGCTCAACGTCCAATGCCTCGCAGATACGATTGACCATTACACGGCGGTTCCACTGAGCATAGTGCTGAGCAAAGAGCATATCGACATAGTACCCATGACTCGCCCGCCCTTCAAGCCAATCGAGGGAGTCTTGAATATCTCCTGTCTTTGCTTCTTCCGCAATTCGAGCAATGTCGTTCAATTCGTTTTTCAGCTCATTAATCCGTTCAGGATTTGTTTCTTCGTATTCTTCGACAATGGCGTCCATAGCCTTCCAATCCTCACCCATACCACCCTGAAGCCAGTTGAACAACGCAGAATCCGAAACGGAATCAAGGTCGAATTTATAATATTCTACAGGATATTCCTGTAACTTGTTCCGAATCTCTTCCGAGTATGTCAGCTGAATAGCTCTCTTCTGCCAGTACTCTGCAATAGCTTTCCCGATGTAACGGCTACCCGAGTGGATGACTATCCAGTACTGTCCTGTAGATTCCGATTTGGCTAATTCGATGAAGTGGTTCCCTCCACCAAGTGTACCAACACCGTTGATAATATAGTTGTCCGAGTACTGCGTGCCAGCAAGAACACGTCGACAGAGAGATTTAAAGTACTCTTCCCCGTATCCTTCGAAGTCGAATTCTATTGGGTCAATTTGTTCCCCGAATTTCTCATAATACTGGTCATCAAAATTTTCAAACGTTTCCGTCAGCGAACCCCAGGGATAGTCTTCTACAAGGTGAACCGAGTTTTCCCAATCGTTAACTTCACGACCCATTGGTACAGCATCACGAATGGCTTGTTCTCGCTCTTCGTTAGATAGTGGGAGTTCATCACCAATACAGACCGCAATCATACCACATCCTACGTCTACGCCGACAATATTTGGTATGATACGATTCCCTAGCTCCATCGTAAATCCTATGACACTCCCTGCACCAGGATGGGAATCGGGTTGTATCACAATTGAGTTAGTGAACGCAGGGTGATTCACCATGTTCTCAATCTGCTTGATGGTTTTTGATTCAATTTGGTCAGAATCTGCTTTGACGTATGCCGTCGTATATTCTCCCTCAATGGTGAAACTCATTCTTAACTCATAATCACAACTCCACCATATTAAAACCTCCCAATTGACTTTGATTTTGGCACTATATTTTTTATACTCACCGTCCAGAAAACTGTATATGGAAGATAAAGAGCAGTCGTGGTTTGACGCACATCCTGTTATCAGTGATTGCATCATCTTATTCCTTCCAGGAATTACAGTTTTTGGAATATGGATGCTATTCGGAGTACCACTCGCCAATGCTTTAACACAAGGCGTTCTCATCACTATTGTGTTCCTTGTCGGATTAGCGTACTTAGAACGCTCGTACGAAAACAGTGTATTCAGAAGTTTCACTCTTAGCTCAGCAGGAGAAAAGAATAGATAACGCCCACTGGACAATTATTATCTTATCAGCGTGTTGAGCGTGGCTGTAAGTGAATCTACGGGCACAGGCGTATACCCAAGCATTTCCGCAGAGACGTTCAATTGTTTTTTCCGATAATTAATATACGGATAGTCTTGAGGATACCGTTGATGTACATGTCCGTGAATTCCCCAACCAAGCCAATCCTCAGGAATACTCGATGGTTTATGAGTACAATAGAACTCATACCCATCGTTCTCGAAAGTATATTCGTTGTACACTTTGAAATCAACTGTTCGACCCGATATACTATCGTTATTCCCAAGAATAAACACAATATCACCGTGGAGTAACTGCACCCATTCTTCAGCTTTTTCATGTGGAACTGTCGGACCTGTTAAATCACCAAGGAAAATTACAGTGTCGTCATAGCTGACCACACGATTCCAGTTTCGAACCAGCGTCTCGTTCATTTGAGTCACTGATTCGAACGGTCGGTTGTGGTTCTCAATGGCATCCTTATCATCTAAATGTAGGTCGGCAATCAGAAACTGTGCCATACTCAATCATACTAAACACACCAGTATAATTGTTCCGTCAGTTGTGAATACACTACACATCGACTGGAAAAGGTGGTTTTTTATAACAGTGTTGTGAACATATGAGTATATGGCCACCTGTTCAGAGTGCGGCGAAAATGTAAGTATGCCGTATACATGTCAACGGTGCAATGAGCAGCACTGTTCGAAGCATCGATTGCCTGAAAAACACAGTTGCCCAGGGCTCCATCGTGGAGGTGCAAACCCTAATGTTGTTCTTGAAAATATCCGTGCAGAGGAGAACACTGGCGTTCGTTCTTCATTACCTTCTACGCCCAGTATTATTCCAAACGACATTCGGAAGCAAGCTGAAGGGAACATGGCAATGGCGTTCCTCGGCGTCATTGGCGTTGTTTACGTCCTGCAGTGGATTGTGAGTCTTGCAGTAGGACCTCAAGCACATGATTCGCTCTTCGTTCTGCGAGCAGACAACATCGAATATCTCTGGACCTGGATTACGTCTATCTTTGCTCACAGCCTTGACCAACCAATGCATATCATTGGAAACGGGATTATTCTCCTATTCTTCGGTACGTTACTAGAAAAAGTGATTGGAACGCGGAAGTTCGTATTGCTCTTCCTCGTTTCGGGCACCCTCGCTGGTCTTTCACAGATTGGATTTGGTCTGCTACTTTCGAATCCTACTGTAGGAGTGCTCGGTGCAAGTGGTGCACTCATGGCTATTCTAGGCGTTCTCACCGTGTATAACCCTCGACTTTCTGTCTATCTCTACTTCATCCTGCCAATCCCATTGTGGCTCATCACAATCGGCTACGTCGGATTCTCTATGTTTGGCATCTTTGCAGGCGGTGGATTCGGTGGTATTGCACACGTCGCACACCTCATCGGTCTTGTTATCGGGCTTGCGTACGGGTATTATACGAAAGATGCGGTTTCCGCACCCAAACAATTAAGCTTCGGTCAGGGAACACACCAGCGGAGGTAGAAGAAACTGTTTGCTCAGTAGTTATGGTCGGATGAGTAGAAATCCACGAACCATTCTGCGCCATGCTCATCAATTGCCATTACTTCGATGGATGCGCCCTCTTCATAGTCTTCATCTTTCTCTAATTCAACAGTTGTACCTGTATCAGACACAGTCTCTACAACCTCATAATCAAACGAATCTGACTCAAACACCCAAATTTCAACGGCTTCTGCCGAATCATCCATATCGTCTACGGTGACTGACACCCCTGTATCTGTCTCCTCAAACTCCACATCTGCATCTATGCTATCGGAATCCGAATCCCAGATGTCATCTGTATCTGTATCATCCCAATCGTCTGTAGTATCCTCCCCGTCATCGACTCCCCAGTCATCAACTTCGTCGGCGTCCTCAGCTTCTTCAGGCAGCTCAATTTCGACGGGCTCATCGTATGCCGTGTACTCAATATCTGCATCAATTTTGAAGCCAAACTCTTCTGTACTACCATCAATCCCTTCATCTTCCATCTCTACGTCAATCGTAATGCTAAGAGATTCAGGCAAGTAATCATCTTGGCTGATAATATACTCTATGTGGAACTCCTCTATGTCAATTTCTTCATCTGATACGTCTTCTGGGTCAGCGAGGTCTTCTTCAATATCGCTGAACTCATCAGACCCTAGTTCTTCAAGCAAGTCAAGCTCACCTGAAAAATCGCCCGTTATCACATAGGAATCGCCCTCAGATTCAACTTCTAATAACTCAAGGAACGTCTCATCCTGTAATTCATCAGCCAATTCGTCATCATCGAATTCGGTCATCGGGACATACTCTGTTTCTTCTACAGTCCAGGAATCCTCATACAATGCCTCTGATTCGTATAACTTGCCATCTACGTAATATTCTTCGAACTCCATATCACCACCTATTAGCCCAGACTCGACGCCCGTGCGGTAGAATTCATCGTTCTCTACATCTACAACGGTATCCGCCTCTTGTTCTAACTGCATCTGCATCATCCCTGCATCCATATCTAACGAGAGTTCCTCTGCAGCCTCATACGACTCCACATTATCCATGCCGTCCTGTGTTTGCTCAAGTATCTCACTCACATCGTCACTCCCCTCATCAGCCATCGGCCCTACGCATCCTGCAAGAAGGAGCACAAGCCCCACAATAAGTGCAATTTGTAACTTTCTACACATATATCTACAATATAAAGCAGATATTAAAAGGATTCTGTCATGTTGTAGTGTACAAACCAGTACCTTTAAAACATGACCGTCTGAATATTGTACACAACGAATGGTCAACCTCAACGAATTAAGCCGTAGTATCAAGGATTACCCGTCGCCCGCCACCGCCGTTGACGCTCTCCCACGCGATATACAGGTTCTTGGTGTCGGTTCAGCACGGCTTGTCATTGAGAATCCGAACGACCCTGGAACTGTCGTGAAAATCGGGGTAGGTATCGGTGTGAATCAAAATCAGTCAGAGATTGCTGTCTGGAACAAAGCCACACAAACGGCAGCGTCGGAGTACCTCCTCCCAATTATTGATTACGGGGCGAACGGGCAGTGGATTAAAACACCACGACTAACTCGGGTCGTAGACGGGTTAGACAAATACGTTGGACCTGATGCAGAGTTTATTGCCGACTCGCTTCGAGAGCATGGTATCAACCTGTATGAAGTTGAGACAGGCATCTATGACGGGAAACCTGTCGCCGTTGATTATGGGCTTCGCAAGGATGACGTGCAAGTCGCAATTCAGTAAGCTGTTATTCGGTTGATTCTCTATCTTTGCCTTGCACCGATAGTTCCCAATCCTTCCACTCGTACTCTGGTGCCGCTACGCCAAGTTCGATACTGGCATCAACAGATAGTTCCTGGAGAAGCTCTTGCTCAGACTTCTTTTCCAGTTCTCCCTCATCCACATCGAACTCAAACGAAGGTTTGTGGTCCAGCTGTAGTTTGATTGTTGGCATACACCTCCAGATACGGGGTATTGCTTTTTACTAGTTGTGATTTCATCCGAGAGATGCCTCTCTCAGAGTTGTCTGGAAGAGTGGTTCAAACGATAGGTTGTTCAAAAGTCCTCTTCACGGTGCTCTGCTCGCTCTTCGAGTCGGGATATATACCCTGCAATACGGTTCCGAACTGTTGTTGACTCAATATTTGTGACGGTTTCAACTAGTTCCTTGTTGTGTTCAAAGTCACGGCTAACGGCAGTGGGGTATTGTTCCCGAATCATTCGACCAATCTCCTTGATGTATTTTGGTTTTACTGGGATGGTTAGGGTAATCAATGAACTCATTGAAGAAAAATGTGGGGGTCAATACATACGATGACATCAAAACAACTTTGCAGATGGATACCCTGAAAGTTCATATGGTCACTCGCATCGAGTTCGAGTCCGTTGCACAACGTCGGGAGAACCACCAGATGATTCGAGAAGCAGCACGTGAAATCAACGACAACACAGAGCTTCTTCAGACGCTGTTCGTCCTAGAAAATGGGAAGAACAAACACAGCACGCACGGATTCGGCCATCTTGAGAAAAACCAGCCGTTAGAATCTGCAATCACATTTGCGATGGGTCGAGATGAACTGGAAGAGCATTTGTCACGACTTGAAGACGCCGATGTAAATGAGTTTGACAAAGGAGACTCAACTTACGAACACCAACTCGACGCGATTGCGACACAGTTACACCAGGTTGCTGATACCATTCAAGAGAATGCTGTTTTCGACGAGTGAATCCAGTTCAGAAGGTTTAACTATATGAATGACGAATTGATAGATATGCCTGAAAGCATTGAAGCTCACCGAAGTGAAGTGCTGTCCGAGACTGACATCGACTTTTATGACGAAGATGATGTAACGTTCCATTTCAATAGTGGGCGTGAGTGGGAGTCAGAAGAGACTGTAGAAGAGCGAGAAGATGGTTCGACCGTAAAGAAGAGTACCATCTGTACTATTCCATGCCCACACGTGAGCATCTATGACCGCAGTGGTGCAATTCATGCTATTGTTCACCTCCCAATGGCCAATCCAATTATCTGCGCTCACGTGAAGTCGTTGGAGAACGAGTCGAATTCTTTCTTCATCGACAGCATTGTTTCGTCTCTTGAAAACAGTTATGAAGGTATCGAAGAAATTACAGCGTTTTCAGCTGAAGACGAGGGGCTGGGTGCATTAGTTCGAGAATCTCTTGAGGAAGGGACGCCAGAATCCGTTTCTGTCCCACAGCCCGCCTAAGGAACGTATTTTAGCTGAAGGGTAGGGATAAACCTCCACTCTCAAAGAGACTGCGTCAGCAGGCAAGTAGGAGGAGTAGTTCACTCCCACCAGTTCAGATAATACAGTCGACTTGCAGCAAAACTGGGCTGGATACTACGCGGAAAACGAACTTAATTGCTCCACTCAATCCATTCGGATTTCGATGAAGCTCGTTTCATCAACATCAGGCTGTTCAGCAGGTTCAGCTGGCTCTGTCTCCGTGAGAGTCGTCTGAGGATTGATAACGACTTCGCACTCGAAGCCCTCTGCGGACGGCATAGGCTGGAGATACACGTCTTCATCCATCTCACTGGTTCGAAGAATCAGGTCGCCATCGTCCGTCCAAAACATACGTAGGTCGTCCTGGCGAATGTTGATATTCACATCAACATCTGGTTCTTCGACGCGGGTTTTCGAAACAGAAATTTCGCCATCTTCATCTGCAATGTTCTCGACAATCTGTGTTTGGAGTGCGTGACTCATACAAGTTTATACACGGATTACAGCAATAAAAAACCACCTATTTGGCTTAGTGTGAATTCAAAAACTTATTCTGCTCGGACGAATGTGACAGGACACGGTGCATCGAGTAGAACCTGTTGTGCAGTGCTACCGAATACAGCCTTCCCTGTTGGTGTTCTTCTTCGTCCACTCACAATAACACGGTCTGCATCGGCAGAATTTGCAATCTGAACGATTCCATCGCCGCTTTCATCAATGATTCCTTTGACTCTTGTTTCTAGACCTTCGTCATTAAGCTCCTGGCAAACGTCCGTTACAGTTGCTTGTCGTTGTGCAATTTCATCGACAGTACCATTATCATCATATCCAAGTTGGTCACGAATTTGATGGTATCGGTCCTTCGAGAACACGTGTGTCACAACAACCTTTGCTTCAGCTGGAACCCCTACTTCTAAAACCGCTCCAACGAGAGAATCCAGCCGTTCATCATCTTTGCCTCTTACGGGAAGCACAATTGTATCAATACTATCGCTAATCTGTTTTGGGTTTTCGAGCGTCATTCGTATCTACTAATGTGATGCTCATTGATAAAAACTTAACGAATCATTTTTTATATTTGTAGTAAATTATCATAGAAGTTGTGGTCAGCTATCTTTGAAAAGCGAATGAATAGACTTTCACGGAGAGGAAACCTATCTCACGTCGAGTTACTACTATTCATACGTATTTCATCTTCTGTTGGCTCTGGCCAGTCGGGGCGATTCTCAGGAAGCTGTAATCCTCTTGGAAGCAGATAGAACTCATACTCTCCAGGCTCAACTTCAACGATAATGTTTTCATGCTCGTCATGAGCGATGTTGAGAACCGTCTGTTCTGGAACATGTACGCTAACAGGCTCTTGTTCAAGTGTTTCTCCCTCAGGAAGTGTCGCCTGTTTCAACGAAGCAAAGTGGTTATCAATCGGCAGATAGCAGATTTTTTCTGCATCTACATCAACAGCACCGTGGTACTGTACGGCAAAATCACCTTGCAGGCGAACCCGTTCCCCCACATCAAGACGCAACACATCAATCTCATGGCGGTAGTTCCAATCGAATCCCATGACGTTGTTGATGTACTCTCGCGACACATCTTGGTCTACATCAAGCCGTGTGCCATCAATAACGTGAGCAAAAAGACCGACGGGAGTATCATCATACCCGACAACAAATGCTTCTTCGGGCTGCTCACCATCCAACTGAACACGTTGCCAGCGACGGCGTTGACTCATGGCTTCTGCGCGAGCTTCGTGATTGTATTCGGGTTTTAGCACAGCTATATCACGGTCCCGATAGACAATATGTACGTCTCCATTGGTGAATAAATTAGCCAATTCGTGACCCCCTCCTGGCGTCATGAGGTGCTGAGGTTCTTCAACTCCTAGGAACCGTGCTGCGAGAAGGTAATTTTTGTCATTAATAGCGTAAACTAAATCGTCTAGTGTAGGGTCTGCGCAAATAAGCTCAAACTCGGAGTGAAGTTCCTGAATTAGTGTTTCAAGTGCATCCTGCGTAATTGGTGGGTGACCAGGGTGGCCTTCCTGCTTAGCCATTTGGTAAACTTCGCCGAATGCATCTTTCCAAGCCTCGTTTAAATCGTCAGATATACCTGTGAGGATTTCTGGATTTGCTGCAATTCTATTTGTTGTTAGTGAATTACCTTGGTAAACAGGATTGTATAACCGACGTTCTTTGGTGATTACGAGTCCCGATAGGGATTGTGTTTCGAACTCAAATTCTTCATTGTCCCCTGGAAGCACCTGATTCACTTTGTATCCGCGCTCATTTTCAAAAACCTTGAATCCGATTTTACGAAGCATCTCGTGAACAATAAGAGACTGAACTTTGTCCACAGTATCCCAATAGGACTCGTAGGCAGGCATGCTTTATACAACACTCTACACTAACTATAAGTCTTCGATTTCCATCTGTTATTCAGTTTGAGTGTCGAACCAAGAAGTCGATTCGTTCCTCGGCGTAGGCTTGGAGTTGCATAACCCACGGTTCCTTTGGGTGCCAGGATGAATCCAGGTTTGTAGCTGTCGTTTCGAAACGTCCGTTGACGTATAGTTTAAATTCGTATTCGTATCCACCTGACCTGTCTGTCTTTTCACGAGTGATGAAATAGTGATGGCCATTGTACTCCTTTTCCTTCACGATGTCATCTGGATTCACTTCATTTGGTATCATATATTGTCCTATTCACAGACTCCCTATTAGATTGTTGATTAACCAAACTTATATGATTCAATATATATTATTCTTATAATTAAATGCCAACCCGAGAAATAGAGTACGAAAAAGAAGTTACAGCAACGAAAGAACTTACATTCTGCAGTGATTGCGGAATGGACGTTGATGCGAAAGGCAATCAATTTGAAGGGGATGAGATTACACTTGACTTCTGCTCCGACTGCCTTGATAGATATACGGAAGAAGACATTGATGTTCTTTTAGCCCGTGAAAAGCTAGGTGTATGGCATGAAGAAAAAGATGGTTTGGGCAGTAAAATGCTCTCCAATATCCGAAAAATCAAATTAGCAAGTCGTATATCCGTCCTGTTCGCGACGCTTGCGTTTTTGCTTTTGTTGCCAAGTAGCCAACTTGCAACTGTGTTGGCAATGCTGTGTTTGATTTTTACGCTGTTCTCGGTGTTTGTCGTGAGCGCATATTCAAGTTCACTATCTGAACCCGAAGAGCTTGTAGAGGATTAAGCCTCATCATGCGACGGCCAGAAGCATAAGAAGGAAGAAAAGGGCAATAATACTCCCGAAGAATCCACCCAACATGTATAGTGGACCCCATCGGTTGTATTTGCGTTTCAATTCATCTTCGCTCAGATTTGATACAAGGAATACATCTGACCCATCGTGTCTTCTAATTTCTAGTAAGTCTTCTTGACCCTCTCTCATATCAGATTCATTGTCTCGTGGCTCTGCGCTTCCAAAAACATAACCTTCTGTATTCACACGAAGAATTTCTTGTTTATATCGACGACGGTCGCCTTTTCGAGTGAAAGTCCGCCCTTCTGTAAGTCTATTTTTAATGCTGCCAAGAATACTGTCTGCTTTCTCATGACTCACCGATACATCCGCGGTTCGCTCAATGAAGTCAACAATTTCATCAGGTATCTCGTCGCGCCGACCGAACCGTAAACTGTGTTCCTTTGTGTCACAATCGATTTCGAATTCTGCCTCATCATCGTCTGCACGAACCAACACTTCGCCAGTTTCATCTTCTAGGATAAATGGCACGCGTTCTGTTCCTTTTGTAAGAGTCCTCCATTTGTTCCCATTTTTACCACCATCTTTCCGTTCAGCTTCCCAATAAACGTAGACACAGTCATCATCAACAAATGGAGGTCTGAATGTGCCATTGTATTCTCTGATAGTTCCTTCAAGCTCAGTTCGACCCACAGCCATTGATTGGACTTTCTCTGTCGGTGTGTTTCGAATCATATTGCTTCTCTTCCAAAGATTAAATCCTAGATATATTGAATATAGGCTCAGAACAAAAAATGCAACCAGTAATAGGAGTAATGCACCACCTCCTGACATTAAGATTTCTACATCTCCTGAAAGTAGCAATCCCCCAATCATTGTTAGTTGTTGAAAGCTTTGCTAATATCCACATCTCGCTTCTCTTCCTCTGATGCTTCGAAGAGTTCCTTCTCACCGAATCCAAACTGACGTGCGAAGAGTACGTATGGGAACTGCTTGATGCGAGTGTTGTTCTGCGTCACAGCTTCATTGTACACTTCACGACGGTCTGCAATCTGCGACTCGACATTTGCAATTCTATCCTGAAGTTGCATCACGTTTTCGTGTGATTTGATTTCAGGGTATTCCTCTGAACGAGCCTGGAAATCAACAAGTGCCTGCTTGAGTTGCTCATCCGCGTTTGCTTGTTCTTTTGGCGAATCTGCATCGTCGATTCGTTCCCGTGCTTTGGTCAGTTTCATCAGCACCTCTTCTTCCTGCTCCATGAACTCTGTAGCTGCATCAATGAGTTTTGTCAACTCATCCCGCCGCTGTTTCAACAGCACATCGATATTCTGTTTCGCTTGGTCAACGCGTTTTTGCAAGCTAACGAGCTGATTATAGATGTTAATCGTATACGCTACAGACAGGACGATTAATACTAGTCCTGCAAACCCCATGATAATTGTCAGCACCATATATACAAAACAATAGTTTTAAAGGATATATTATTTTCTTAACACAAACGTGTTATCAGCTCAAAAACGTACAGAATTCTGGTCAATCTCCGCCTCCGCATATACAGAGAGAATATCAGACCACGGTTTATTCGGGTGCCACTCCTCATCCAATCGCCGTGCAGTCGTCACAAATTGACTATCAATATACAGTCGAAACTCGTATGGAAAGCCATCAACAGTATCGGTTTCGACTTGTGCTACTACATACATATGTCCATTGTATGAATCCTCCCTGAGAACATCATGTGGATGAATACCATGCGGTAGCATTAACAAATATTACGTGCCAAGAGGCTAATAAACTAACTTTTCACTCAACTCGCCAATCATCAACAGGAAATCGAATCCAAAACGAAATCGATTCTGCTCCATCCGAAATCTCATACCCAAGAACTGAGTCGTCCTCACGGAACGATTCATAGCCATCATAGTTCTTCACAATAATCGCTTCTCCTTCAAACATATGGTCGCCTGTAACAGTTGCGAGTTCTTCGATACGTGCCTGCATATACTCCTCACAGAGCTCACATGTCTCCTCTGGTGGCTCTTCATCTAATTCATCAACACGGTAGAATACTTTATACTGACCTTGACTCTGTAGTTTTTGATGGTCCTCCTCATCATCAGCTACAGCCTCAATATACTCTATTACAGAGTCAACATTCGAATAATACCGATGTGGGTTCGGTGTTACGATATGGCCACGGACGGATATAAGTTCACATACGCTGAAATCAGAGTACGAGCACTCTACGCTTACAATCTGGTCAGTCGTAAGGTCTTCATCTAACTCTTGCATCTGCTCACAAACATGGTTGAGAAGTGGTTCAACATCTCCTGTAATTTCTCGTTCAGCACTCACGAGTGCCAGTGCCCCAAAGTCAGCATCATCAGCGGTGTAGAACCGTGTATCATCATGCGATAGCTGTTTGAAAGATACTGTTTCGACCTCACCGTACTCTAGGGATATACGCGACCGTAACTCATCGAACATATTACGACTCTCCTGATATAATACCCCCTCTTCTAAATGTAGATAGTAATCGTTTGGCATTTCCCTCCCTTCTGGTTCCCTATCAGAAATCGACGAAAGACCGAATGGGTCTTCATCAAATTCCATCCAATATGGATTGACCTCAATAACCTCATCATCAGGACTGGTAGATAGCCCTTGTTCACTCACAGAGACTCCATCAGGTGATGACGTTTGGTCATCAACCTCCTGTAAGCAATACTCCCTCAGAAGTTCACTAAAATTCATCTATTCTTCCGTAGAGTCTTAATCCACATAAACATTGTTGTTTCCTCCCACATCGGGACATCACTGCAAGAATACTGTAAACGATATAAACCAGATAGCGAGAGTTAGGACCAATACAAATGCATCGTGTTTCTTTCCTCGATTCTCAGGTAGTCCTGCAACACTCAAGACAGCAAGGGTGAGAAAGGCCAGCCCAAATGCAGGAAGCATACTCATCCATGATGAACTATCAAAATACGTGTACGATATGAAACCCGCAATAACACCTCCAAGAATCACTATAGAAGTCACAATCACACCCTCTACCCCGTTGTTTGATTCTTCTTCATCGCTCTCTTCTTGCTCTTCATCCACAACTGACTCTCCGTCACCACCTACGTCGTCTTCAGGTTTATCTGGATGTATATCAGGCTCCTCAGGTTCATCTGCTTCTGTCTCTTGGTCGTCTATTTCACTCATAACGTAGAATACGCATGTGTCATAGGATAATGTTTCGCCATTTAATTAAATCAACGCAACACTGAAAACATTTGAGCTACAAGTTCTATGCAATAAATATGCGTTCAGCACTCAAACGCCCGTTCAAATGGTTACTATCACTAGTACTACTACCATTTAAACTACTCATCTCCGCTGTTGGTACTGCCATTAGTTTCTTAATTTCCCTGATTATCTTCTTCGCACTGTTAGCAGCTATAGGTATGGCACTCGGAATTGTTCCTGTTCCCGAGTCTGTCCCACTTTCAGCGTTCTAATCCTCGAAAATTATAATAATATCGAATGTCACGCCACATACATGGAGTTTCCACAACCACTCCCTGAGTCGGAAGCAGCAGACTGGTTCGCTCGTACAAGACAGACAGATGTTTTTACAGAGCTATTCGAACAAAGTGACCAAGACGTTACGACAGCCGAATCAATTCCTGATAATGGCGTCACAGAACACGAAGAGCGGTTAAATGTGAACTTCCATGCTGATGGAGATGACGGTTTCTTCACATCCGTTGTATTTTCATACGATAAGGAATCACACGACTTAGTTCGTGCAACACTTCAGACTGGACAAGTCGTTGCCCCACTTGCGGGTCGCGGGACATCAATAACGTACGAAGATGGAGTTTATACAGAAGGTTCATGGGTTTCGTGAATTGCAACTAGATACAGTCACTATCGGTACGGCTATACTGGATAAACACATATTCACATATATGAGTCGATGGTTTAGTTACAATCTTATCTCTGGCGGTGTAGTTACAGAAACAGAAACGAAGTTCGGAACAGGTGTTTTAATTAGTCCTCCATCAGATATGGTAGAAGAAAAAGAGTATGAAGAGGCTTTTCTCTTCTACGTGAACGACACAACAGATACGGGTGCTATGCTTCATCTCCCATCCCGAAACGAAACCCCGTTCAAAATAGATGATGGTGTCCCATACACCTATACGACTAATACGGAGACAGGTGAAAAAGTACTTCAAACGCCACTATTCGACGGTTACTCTTACGAGTTGAGTCTCGGAGGAAACTACTCATAACGTCAAAAGCAAGATTTTCTCTTATTATTCATTTTTTCGTGCAATGGTATACGTCTCGTTATGTCCTTGTTCAAATACAATGATGTCATCCACTTCACGAATCTTCGTCAGTATCTGACCTACTTCTTCTGTAGTAACATCCTGAGCATTGAAATCAATTGTACCAATCGGAACTGAATCTTGACGACTCATATCAAATGCTACACTACCGTATGATAAAAGACTTATGAAACAAGTTTTTCGGCAACGACTTCAATTTCCTCATAAACAAACTCATCATTCCGCGTTCCACAATACATTCCGAATTCGAACGTGTAATCTTCTGTTGCTGTTTCAACGGTAGCTCTACCCGAGACTAATTCCTTGGAATTTATGTGTTCATGCTCTGAGTCACTGCGAATAAATAGCTGCTCCACACGGACATTAATCGGTACTGTTATCGATTTATTCTGACTAACGTAAACACGTAGAAGAGCTTCTACAGTTGTAATATGTAACTTTGGTGTGTTACTCTCCCGAGCCGTCTCTAATTCATCTTTCTCTACGCCTTTCGAAGGAACAAGTTCTGCTGTTGTTTCCATACCCGAAAGAATTCAGATATGGGTCAAAACTGTTTTGAATTATATATCAGTACCATTTTCGAACTTTCTGTGGGAATCTATGTGATTGGGAAACTGGAATAGTCTCTCGCAAGGTGTATGTGTTTGGTGGGTTGTTGTCAATCCAAACCCCTCCTTCTTCACAGAATACTTCCACATCCAAATGTAGTGTATACTCCGAATGGCGTAGGACAACCCAGTAATGTGTAACAGACGAGTTATTTAGACGTACATCTCCTACAGCAAGATACAATGCATCGCTTGGAATCGGAGCCTCCTTCTCTAATGTGCGTAGCAAGGCTACTGCATTTCGGAAGCACTGACCGAGTAACTCTTGCGGTGCATTATTTTGCTTCGCCAGACGAATCGACAGCCTACGAGCCCGTAAAATATAGTCAAAGAACGAGTCGTACTGCACATTGAAAACTCCGAACAAGCAATCTACGCAGTAGACTGCCCCCTGTACTCCCTGCACTCGTGGCGGTTTCTTTGCTCGCGTCCCGCAGTGAACACATTCTTTGGCGTCGTGTAGGATACACTCCACCTCCACAGTCGTCCCCATATACTACAAATTCAGAATCACACATAGAAAAACTCTCTGATTTGTGTGCTACAGAATTAACCTACCGTGTGTATACAACAGGCGCAGAACGTCGAGTGGTGGGCTACCAGTTTACACGAGCATAGATATTGTATGATTCGCTCCCAACAAGCCACGTGAAATCCGTCACACTTATCGTTTTGATGTCGAGGTCTACATCATCTCCAGCCTCATAATGGTCATACAATTCGTAGTAGATTCGTTTCGGTGCCCGTAGTAGTTCGATGTTCGCGTCTTCATCTGCAACCTCCCAGAACTGGTCTATGAGCTGTCCATGTGTATGGAACGGGTTGTCCGCAATAACGCCTGTTACCCATTCACCCTCATACTCATCCTCAGTTACGACAGGCTCAGGATTCTCTATCGGGTAATCTCCGAGAAGTTCATCCCCTTCACTGATTCCGACCGTTTCCGCAGTTCGTGGCTGGGCGTTAGGAATTGACTGAACACCAAAATTAGCAGCCACACGCCGAGCCATTCGTGGTGATACGGGGACGCCATCGAAAATCAAGTATAACGACCCGTTTGAAACATTTTCGCTCCCAACATCACCCTCCAATGAAAGACATATGTGCAGCCCATCATCAAGTCGAGCAAAATACGTTATCTGCTCCGTACGATACGTTTTAAACTCTGCATTTTCTGTCCGCTCATCTCGGGTGCGGAGTGCCCTCATCAATTCATCTGGTCCACTCCCGAACCAACACCCTCCGACTTGCCCGATAGCGAACCTATCTACCCATCCTGCACCTCTGCTCAGTGAAGCATTACACACGCGCTTTAATGCCTTTTCGAAGTCATCTAGTGGCAGTGTCGGCAGTCGTGCTTTGCTCACATACGGGTTCTCATCGAGTCCTGTCGTCGGTGAGGCAAGGACTACAGAGTGTAATCCAACCTGCTGAATAGCTTCATCAACGCTGTATTCGGTCTTCGTCGTAGGGATATTCGATTCCAGTGGGTCACCCAGAATCTCTTCGAACGAATACTCGTCAATGTCCCGACTGCCAAGCTCACCATCTACAGCCGTTTGGAGGAGCTCTTGATATGCCTCCTCCAGAGATAGGCCGTACGTTTCGGCGAACTCTTTAACCTGACCGTGCAACGACCATGGCAAGTCCACATTGGGACGCATACAACCCGATTCTACGACCCAATAATTAAACCTTAGGGTGACAAAGACCCAATATACTCTTGGACACATCCGCAACCGTTGTATCGGAAATTCTATAAATATACTTTAACATAATTATAGTATGAAAATTAAACTCGTCTCCGACGCCACCCCCTATTACGACGATTTAGACCGTATTACAAGATGCAGTGCGGAGGCTTTCATACCTTACGAAGGATTCCAAGATGAAGATGCACATGGTGGAGTTGCGCCTGACTTCTTCTCTAACTATCGCCACGACCACGAGGAAGTTCTACTGGTTGAGACTGAGAAAGATGGCATCGTTGCGTTCCTGTGTTTAGATATTGATTGTACTCGTGATGATGTTCCTGCTAAACGTCCGTTCACGTTCCTCAGCTTGATGATTGTCGATAAGCCCCATCGGAATAACGGAATTGGGACACTACTAAATCACGTCACTTTGGGATTACGAGATATTGGTTATATTAATTCCAAACTTGTTCTCAGTACCTGGAGTGGCAACGAACGGCAACGGCACGTCTGTGAGAAACAAGGCTTCGAAATCGCCTACAGAAAAAATAACCACAGAGTTAACGGTGGAGATACAGTCTACTTTGTTCTCTATCCCGAAACAGAGTCAGAAAGTCCGTTCAGAAAATCGCAGATTCTGTCGCTAACTGAATCAGGGACACACTTGAAATTAATAATAATAAGAAATGAAATTATCCGTAAGATGATATATCGGATTGTGGTGGTTCAGGCTGATTCTCTAATGCTTTGAATCTATTCGGCGTGTTCTGGGTCGGGACGATTCGGACTGTACCTTCTTTAACTATCCTTCCATCGTCGTGTTCTCGCAGGTCGGCCCAGGCAAATCCAACAAATTCGCTTTTGGCAGATTTCCCGCTATACTCCGAGTTGAGTTTAGCAATAACACATTCCTTCTCATAGTCGGAACGAGGATTTGATACTGTTTTAATCCGCCCGTTTTGAATTTCTTTATCCATTACAACCTTTAGTTTTCCAACGTGGCGTATCAGTGAATCTGACATATAGAGTTATTCAAACCATCACCGCAAATATGTTATGGATTAGATAATATAGTAAACTAAATTATTCGCTTGGTATTCTGTTGACGTAGGGATGCTTCAGACTCCTATATCCACACACGATAATAGAATGCTCCCTGCGAGATTTGAACTCGCGTCTCCAGCCTGAGAAGCTGGAAGGATTGGCCGTACTACCCCAAGGAAGCGAAGTTTGGAATACAACCATAACGGACTGTATTCAAATAATACAAGCGTGAGGTGTTTTATCTGGGTTTCAGCATAGTCTCGCTCGGATTCGAACCGAGGTCCTGGCATCCAAAGTGCCAAATGATTGGCCACTACACTACGGGACTGTGTGATGAGGGGCACGACTCCCTCTGTGGCTACGGGCTTTCACCCGCTGGCTCAGCCACGCCACATCAGCAGCGTTCACGCGCCACGATGCACAGCGTGCTACGCTCACATACACCGTGGAAATCCAACATTCTCGCAGCGGACTGCCACGTGCAGTGCTGGTACTGGGATTTGAACCCAGGTCGGGAGCTCGAAAGGCTCTCATGATTGGCCGAACTACACCATACCAGCAGAGTACTGGGTACGGGATTCGAACCCGTGTCTCGGGCTCGAAAGGCCCGAAGGATTGCCTTGTGGCGTGTGTCCAGACTACCCCAACCCAGCGCGGTGTGGTTTGTGCTGCGGTCTAACCCGATTCACTCGGAGGCAGTACGGTGCCAGCGAAGTCCTCCAGGACGGAATCGAACCGTCGAACTCTAGGTCCAAAGCCTAGCGTCCCTCGCCAACGGGGACTCCTGGAGTTCGTGAGTGCTCCCACCGAGATTCGAACTCGGGTCTCGGGCTCGAAAGGCCCGAAGGATTACCTTGTGGCGTGATGTCCGCTACCCCATGGGAGCAGAGTGGATTTCGTGTGCTTTCTCGTCCGATTAGCTCGGAGGCAGTACGGTGCCAGCGGAGTAGTCCTGCCAGGATTCGAACCTGAGTCAGAGCGTCCAAAGCGCCCTATGATTGGCCGCTACACCACAGGACTGCGATTGTGTGAGTACTGTCCTGCTGGGAGCCTACCCATTTGAAGGGAGTATCAGTAGTCTCGTCGCGTCCGACGAGCCTGATACACGAGTTCACTGGGCGTCCCCATCTTATCGCGTTCCTGACGGATTTGAACCGTCTCGCAGGACCTGTACTCCAGTGCTCCGTCTGGGATTTGAACCCAGGTCGCGAGCGTGAGAGGCTCGCATGATTGGCCACTACACCAACGGAGCCTGATAGTCCCACACGGATTCGAACCGCGGTCATGACGGTCAGAGCGTCATATGATTGGCCGCTACACCATGGGACTGAGACAGGAGAGTAGTGGAATATTAGTTGCCTCACACGGATTCGAACGTGCGTCAGCTCCCAAGAGCTGAAGGATAATCCACTACTCTATGTAGCTATGTAAGTTGCGTACGCGAAACGCCCGTGCCACCAGCGCGGTTTAGACGCCAGCCACACAGACGAAAGAAGAACTATTGTTCGCGTTCTTGGCGCTGCTGCTCACCTTCACCGAGGGCGAGCACGGAAGTGAGCATGTTAAGCGCCATGTTCGTATTCACTACAAGGAGGGCATGCTTTATAAATATTACGATTCTCAACGGACAGTAGTCATGACTTCTTGGTAACAAATAACACAAAAACCATGACACGTTGAAAGTGTGATTCTATCTCACTGGTCTGCTATTTCGATGCGTTTATGTATATTCCCACTAACTGTGAAATACAGATGTATCAGAATGCACGTAGCCGACTTCGTGAACAGATTCCTACCCGCTCTGCTAGTGCTGCCCGTGGTGCAGCAATTGGGGCTGGTGTTGGTTCACTCTTCGGTCGAAAGGAAGCTGTTGGTCTCGCTGCTGCGGGAGCCTATGTTGGAATGCGCGTTGGCGAACGAAAAGAGATGAACGCTGTTGTAACCGATGATGAGGACGTTGAACAGGAGCCACGATTCGCCAAAGCAACTGCTCGATTCCGTGACCTTCGAAACGCTGAGGAAGATGAAGAAGAGGCAACTGAGTAACTAGACGAAAAACGCCGTATACAGTTTTATTGCGTAAATAGCGAAGCTTCCTCATCGGTCAGTTCCAGCTTGGTCCTCTCCCAGCTTGTGCCATCTGATTTCACCAGTGCCCCACAGTGAGGTGGTGTTCGCTCGATATACCGTTGATGGCTGCTTTTAACTCCGAGATTCTTATAGGTCTCAGATGGATGTTGACCTCCACAAAGCAGAACAATTCCATCTTGCTCTTGGATTATCGGATTCGCATTTGCCGTACTGAACGCTTCCGTTGCTGATACTGCAGCTACCAATCCAATATCATTCGATGCGGTTCGCCGATAATACCGTGCAAGTCGTTCTTGATAGTTGGAAAGGAATAACGGTGTAGCATGGTCAACAGCAATAAGTGTTGGTTTGTCTGAAACCATTGCATGAGCATAGAGATTCACAAGAGTAGAAAACATAGCTGTCATCTGTTGACCCGTCGAATGTGAATCAACGTACACGTATGTAAGTCGTTCATCTGTGTCAAATGATACAGCTGTACGACCCCCAAATCTCGTTTTTCTGAGAGCATCTATGAGATGATAGACGTTCCGAAGGTTCGGATTATCTGTATTCTGTACTAAGAGAGATTTTAACGTACTGTGAATGTCCGTAATTGTCCGCGTGTTCCTTTGGAGCGCGGTTTGAATATATACCTCTTCTGTCTGTCGTAATTCCCGTCCTGCGATATAGTCAGCCAGTATATTAATGAGGTTAATATGTGACCCACCAACTAACGAGCATCCGATTAACGGGTTGATTTGCGTTGATTCTGTAATCCCGATTCTGTCATGCGAATGTTCTTGCAGAAAATCATCGTATCCATCAAACATGTCTACTATATATACGTCCATATCCTGATTCTTCGGGAGTATTCGATGTACATGCTGTTTTAGATGAACGGTTTTACCTGTCCCAATAGTCCCAAGAAATAAGACATCATCTAATGCATTAAACGACGAGCCAGGAGTACACGATGGACATTTTGTACCTGTCTGAAGATATTTGTACTTTCCACACGCTGAACAAGTTCCGAATTTCATATTAATATGTATTGAGCAATACTAGAAATAAGTTCGACCTGTTGTCAATGACCCCGACCTCAAGGGTCGGGGCTTGTCAGTGAATTGCCTCTGGGCACCTCTCGAATTTGTAGAAATAAACCTCTGCTACTTGAACGATTGTTCTGTCAGCTGCTCACCATAACTTTCTAACTCTACCAGTATATCGTTATTGAGTGTAGTCGACCACTCTGTTGGTATAGCTTGATAACCAAATCGTGCTCCTGCCACGGCCCCTGTAACTGCACCGAGCGTATCCGCATCGCCGCCCATATTTACAGCTGAGAGAACAGCATCTTCGAACGAGTCCTTCTCTAAGGCATGATACAGAGCTGTTTCAAACGTATGAACAACGTATCCTGTGTTAGACAGATACCCATCATCGAGTTCACCCGTAACAATATCATCAAGTACGCGTAGCAGTTCATCAGGTGGTGTATAGTCAAACCCGTGAATCAGGTCTTGAACATCTGCTACTGGCGTATCTGCGTTATCCACTAACCGCGAGATGACTAAATTGAGTAATGTACACGCCCACTGGCATCGTGCGTCGTAATGAGTGATTCGCGATGATTGTCGGCTTACTTCAATGATTTTTGTTGGGCTACCATGAAATGCTAGAGCGTGTGGCGCACAGCGCATTAGACTACCGTTTCCTGCATTTGAGCCTTCACTTCGACGAGCCCAAACGTTCTTTCCAGCTTTCTGACTGTCACAGCCCCGCTGAAGTTCGTCGATGGCTTCGCTGGTCATCAGACCAATATCGAATGGTCCCGAAGCCTTCCACTCTAGGAATCTCTTGGCAATATCTTCACCATCAAATCCCTTCTCAGACGTTAGACTTCGAGCTATACAGAGCATCATATCAGTATCATCCGTCACTGTGCCTGCAGACTTCCCGTATGTGCCGTTTCCTATCATTTCATTAACGGGATATTCCTCATCAGGATTCCCATATAGTCCCGCTATTTCAGACGGTGATTTGAACTCAACTGGTCGTCCTAGTGCATCCCCAACAGCAAGACCGATGAGAGTCCCTTGACCATTATTTATGAGCGTATTCATTGTATTGTAAATATAGTGTAAGACTGATAAAAGTACCGAGAATTCTCCGTGTACACAGACTCTTGTTTGTTTCCTGAGAAAACTTTCAAGTACAGTTAGTCAAAGGTGTATTGTAGATGACCGCTTCTCAAGAGCAAGTCGTAAGAGCAATCGAGCGGAGAAGAACAGCAGCTACCGCTCGGACTGGAGAAGTAATCGGCGTAGAGTCTATCGATTCCAGTACGACTGTTGATGATTTTCATGTTGATGCAAGTCGCATTACAGCACAAAGCCAAGAGAAATTGGATAATGCTACCAGTGAGCAGATAGCCGTACTTACAGAAATTTCCTCCACGGATACGATATTCATAACTCTGTTTGATATGCCTAATGAGCATTCCTGGAGTGATTCCGCTATCAAGACGTTTCTCTATGAAAGAGGTATCACAGCCGATTCCATTGATGATATACTTGGTGAGGAATTACCGATTGATACAGAATGACAAGACTGGACAGTATTCCGAAACCGTGAAGAGGCAAAGACAGATGATTCAGGAGTCAGGAGAGGCCGAGTATCTATAGTGATACTTTCAGCTGTACTTGGACTATTTATCGGGTTTGTGTATGGCATAACAGGTAGCTTGTTACTTACCAGTTTGGTTGGGATTCCAATTTTGTTGGTCTTGATGACCTATGGAATCTCTCTGGACCGTCACATCAGATATAGAGGGGGTGAATAGTATGAGTGAAACAATTACAACAGACACACAGGCTGAGTCGGAGATGAGCTGCGTCAGTAAAGACGTACAAGAGTCCTTGTCTTCTGTAGAGATGGATGAAAAAGCAGACGAAGCAACGATTGTCGACATAACTCACAGTTGTGATTCCCTCACTTGTAACGAACAGTTTGAGATTACGCTGTGTATCGAGCTTCCAAGCGGAACTCAGAAAAACATCCCTGTCACTGTACCACCAGCCCATGAATGGTCAAATTCAATCCTTGCTCGACTTCTTGCCTATACTGGTGAAGAGTCTCTAGAATTTACACGCATTATTAACGCAAACGTTCCTATTACACTATCAGACGGTGGCGTTGAAATAGATGAGTCACGGCTTCCTACTCTTAAATCTCAAGTCCAAGACCAGGAAGAAACTATGATATTTAGTGAGTATGGAATGGATGTAATTATTTCTGTAATGGGTATTTGGCTCCTCATAGTCGGACTTATTGCTAGCTTGGCATATCCTTCTGCCTTGATTATCGTTTTAGCAAGTCTGGTCATCTGGTTTGCATTTCACTTTTATTATACGCCAAAGCTCAATCCAACAGATGAAGTATATCATACGAAAAATCCTATCGAGAAAATTCCAACAGAATGAACTCGTAGAGTTAATGTTTTCAAGAAGTATACTAAAGTATAAAATATATACCAATTACAATTCATATCAATATTAGTGAACCGTCGGAAATTTCTCGGAGGAATCAGCGGAGTTGTACTTGGAAGTGTAGCCTTTTATAAATCTTCCAAGCAACCAGCTGTTGCTGTTGATTCTGATTTCAATCTAGATAACGTATATATTGAATCCGATAATGGAGAAGTAGACTCTGTAATCATTGAGTTCGATACATTAGATGTACTAGCCACTAATATTACAAATAAAAGCGATGATTTAACCATTACAGTGTCTGCAGAAATAGAAACAGAGAATAGTGCGGAACTTACTACGCAGGATTTCACGGTATCAAATTCAAATACAAAATTTGAGAAAGACCAATTCGATTCTGATTTAGAATATGACTTAGCAGAAAAATTTGGCGCATCAGTTTTCAATGAGCGTGAAGAAGGCTATACTAATGAGACAGATGTGCAAGTTTCAATAGAAATATCCCATATTGATATTGGGACTAAAAAATTATCAGATGAGTTTGTAGTAGAGGTGGAAAACGTTGATTCTATGCCTGATGATGCAATTGGGATTTATGATTGGTCTGACCTAGACTCAATTCGTGATGAGCCTGATGAATTTTATGCTCTGGGGGCCACCCTAAACAAGGACACAGATGGTTATGATGAGTTAGTTAATGATTCTAATGGCTGGGAACCTATCGAAGTGGGCTTTGATGGTACGCTTGATGGAAGAGGTTACATTATCAAAGATTTAGTTCTTACAGATGCTTACGGAGAGTATACAGGATTATTTGGACGTGATGATGGAGAGGGGACTATTAAGAATCTTGGATTAGTTGATGTCGATGCGGATTCACCAAGACCAAACGGATTTTACGAAAGATTCAGCGGTATAGTAGAACACTGTTTTTCAACGGGTACCTATTTTGGAACGGAAGAATATAATCAAGGAGGTTTAGTTGGTCAGAGCGATGGTCCTGTCGAAAACTGCTATTCAATTGTTGATATTTCATCAGTTGGTGATAATTCCGAAATTGGTGGTCTTGTAGGTGACCAACGGAGTGAACTCCGAACCAGCTATCCTGCAGGCGAAGTCGAGGGGACAGGAGGACTTATTGGCAACAGTCGTACAAGCGTTATAGATTCATATTGGGATATTGAGGCATCGAATGAGGATTCGAGTCCTGATGGTGACGGGAAAACCACAGATGAAATGACAGGGTCGTCGGCAAAAGATGAGTTGAATGGTTTTGATTTTGATGATGTTTGGGAAACTGTTGAAGCAACAGACCCAGATGCCACAGATGACGGGTATCCAATTCTACAGAGCATTAATAGAGAATCACAGCTACGAGCCCAAGGACTATATGATGGATGATTCTGATTCTACTATAATAAAATGAGTCTAAAGATAGCAGTGAGAGTTCCACGGGCCATTATTACAATCAACACTACCAACAATTGCTGCCCCGTACTAATATACGACAACCATTCTTCCGCGACGAGTAGAGTATACATCTGAGTTAGTGATTCTACTCATAGTTTTCAAAGACTCTGCTTGAGAGCGTCAGAACAGAAGCCCAAAGGCCAGTCACGTCCTGCGTCGAGTTATTGAAACGTGTTAGTCATCATACTCCCAATCAGTTGTTTCCGTTATCAAGGTTGTGAATAGAGAATCGAGCGTCTCGTTAGGTGAATCAGATACATCAAGCAATATTCCATCAACATTTTCGAGACTTTCACGCATTCGCTCAATACTTTTTTCCGTGAATTCTGAGCGATTTGCTATTGTATTCGTCTCAGCATCTAACACATAGAGATGAAGCGGCGGTTTCGAGAAGTACTGTATTATGCGCTTTTCGAAGCATCCTATTGAATCATAAATATACATATCATGGATGTGCCTATCAGAAATAATGATGTCCGAACCTGAAGACTGTGCGTGGAGAATACGGCCAATCACATCCACCATATGAATTAACGTTTTGACACGGCCATTCCTAGAGCTCAACTCCATTCGCCCCCTCTCTTTTGCAGTATCAACTTCTTTTTGATTATAGTCCGTCAGCCAGTTTCGGACTCGTTTGAGTATACTCATAAAAATAGTTGATTCATTATAGACCCCAAGTGAATGAGTTTGTACCTTATATTCTGTCGATTCGAATACTTGTTCAACATTATTTACTGTTGTTGTCTTACCAGAATCATCAGGTCCGAGAATAACTATCGTTGGTTGGGATTTGAACGGATTCCATCGACGATTTACTGTACGAGCTGACGGGAGTACTGTATAGTAGAGAAAAATAACCCATGTTATTTGCAAAATTCTACATGGGTTCTTTTGAATGGCCGACAACCATACACTGGTACGAGTTGTTTTACTCTTATAGTCATTCAAATAATCTGTATCTGTAGGTAGAGTATATACCCAGACCCCATTCAATAAAGTTCGTGAATCAAAAATTGTATTGGCGTCTTCCAACGGAATCCCATGTACTGTGATTTTCTCCGATACGACGGTTAATTGGAGTAATTTTTGCGCTTCAGGGATATACTTAAAGAGTACTGTTGAGCCTCGGGTCGATAGCATTTCACTCCTCGAATATCCGTGATTTTGGAACCATTCTACGATATATTTCTCTTTCTCACGTTTTACAAAAATAGTTGCATTTGAATTTAGATTGTTTAGGTTCTCGTCTTCTGATAGTATAACGGCATACTCACTCGATATTTGACCGATATTGTAGATGTCTGAGATAGCAGTACGGACTATAGGATTCTCGTATTCGATTGGTAAGCAAGATTCACAAAGCTGACTCCTACTGTCACTACATGAATCACACTTAGTATCCATAATTTAATAAAGATATTCCAACTACTAAAATTAGAAGGGAGTAATGATTATTCTACAGATAGCGAGGGATAGTTCCCGAGGTAGTTCACTATCGCCTCTTTGCGAGTAGTCCTGAACTGCCCAGACCCATGAAGAATCCAAACGCGAACGAAATACCAAATATTTGTGGTTCTGAGTCATAATAATTAAGAATCCAATCCTGTACACCAAAATAGAATTCAGGAGTTTCAGCATCCGTTCCACGAACAATCACAAATCCAAGAACAAATAGAATAAAAAGACTACCTGTGAAGAATCCTGCAATATATCCAATAATTGCACTTTCTAGTTCACTCATTATCTCTGATATTCGTGGTTAGGCATAAAAGTGTTAACAATAGCAACGTTAACTTTTGCAGGCTAAGTCCCGTCCTCGACGAGGCGGCGCAAGCCGCCGAGTAGGATGGATGGGGTAGTTCACTTCGACGAGATTACGCAGAACGAACCTCACGCATCCAAACGTCGATTGAGTCTTTGAATCCTGCTTTGTCAGGTGATGATGGGAGGTCAAGACGGTCTAGTAAATCACGAATTTTATCATGAGCTCTGTTTTCTAGACTGCCACGCACACGTGGCGGAGTTTCTTCACGAAGGTCAACGAGTTCATCGAGAATAAACTCATCAGAGTCTGGAACATAATCTGCAAGCTCGTATAAATCGGCGACGATGTCATTTTCTCGAAGAACATAATCTGCAGCCAAAAGTGCACGGTAGACGTTGAGGAACCGTTTTGGCTCTGGTCGATACGAATCAGGCTTATCTCTGTCTAAATACCGATAATAATTGCTCTTTGCTAACCCGTAATACGTGTGTGGAACGTTCAGTGGCAATTGGTCGCGGACGAGTTCATTCAGGTCATTCGTTTCCTGAGGATATTTATTGAGTACAGGTTCACCACAGCAGACCAGCTCGATAACGGTGAAGTTTGCCTGAAGGAGGAGTTTGCCAAATTTCTTTAGCTCGTAACTTCGTAGCTCTACATCGGAATACTCCTCGAACCCGTCTGTAATGCCATCCATGTTAATTTGAATCTCTTCTTTTGGCGTATGTAGATAAGAGTACTCATCAGGATTGACAGTATGAAAGCCAACAATGTCAATATCACTACTGGGGGTATTGTATCCGTACAAATTGCTTCCCCCAACAGCATAGAAGCATGGCTCTCTGTTTTCATTCTGTATCGCTTCCGTGATGAACTCTTGGAGTTCTGAATTCGCGTACTTCATTGTCATTAAGACTTGGGCGTAGCCTGTTTAAGATTTCGGTTTGAGATTACCAATTTATTGTATTATCTGTCCTATAATATGATTATTGTAACTGATTAAAGCAAAATGATAGCGTCGATTCCTACTTCTAACGGATTTGTGACCGATTGTGGATTATTGGTCTAGTCGTCTTTTTCTACTGCCCCCATATAGGCGGATAGGGGGCGCTGCTCTTGGTCACGGAGAATCGCAGGATTATCTTCTTGACCATCTTCTTTATCTGGAACCTGCTCTTTTGGACCATCCTGCCATGGTTCATTTGTATCTTCTCCATCCAACTCATGCTCGAACGGGTCGTACAGTTCTTCTTGCGATTGGATTTCTAAATCAGAGAGGTCATTCTCTAAGCGCTGAAGACCTCGTTTCACCTGGTCGACATCGACATGCCCCTTCAGCATTTGACGAAGACGTGGGTGCATTGGTGAATCGTCATCTATCTGTGACTCCATTAGTGCCCAGAGCTCCTCAGGCTGAATGCATGGTACGCCATTGCTCTGGTTTTCAATAGCAGTAACAGCCTCACGGAGCTGTCTAATCTGTGCACGAAGATGCTCCTTTTCTCCAGTCTTATCGGACACACCGTCAGATTCTGTCATGTTGACCTAAGGTAAGGGGAGGTACTTAAAAATGCTTTCGGTGTATTTCAGCTTATATAAAGATACTGTTATCAGCTGTTATAGCGTATGAAAAGCCCGTTTAGAGATTATATAATAATATTGATATTCCCACCCTACGACTCCATCACAATATTTTGAGATTGTAAATAAGAAACTATAACTTAGAGGATTTTATCTAATAGTGCGAAGCTTTGAAAATAGTTGCACTTCATATATAGAGCAATGAGTGATGAGAATCGTGTTGATATGTCAAGTGAAGGAAGACGGGCGTTGATTGCCAAGTTCGTCGACGCGTTCTCAGGGTTTATTGGACTCGTTATCTTCGCCAATGTACTTGGAGTTGCGGGTCTTGGAATTTATTATATTGCGAGAGCTATAGCCTCTGTAACAGCTAGACCAATTAGTGGGATTGGTGTTGCCGTCGAACAGAGGGCCAGTGCAGACCGCAGTCGATTGAACACGCTAATAACGACAGGATTTCTACTTTCACTGCTCTACGGGATTATAGGCTCTATTATTGGAATTCTACTGTATCTATTTGTTCCACCTATCCAGGACTTGGGAGTGTCATCAGACCTAATCTTGCTCACTATCTTCTTATTCTTTACACTATCTCAATTCACTGTACTCAACCGTGCCTACAGCGGTGCTGGTGAGCCTGGTCGTTCCGTTTCCGTTGATACAGGCCGAGGAATACTTGAGACAATGTTACAGTTGTTGTTCCTCGGATTAGGTTGGGGTGTGGAAGGATTGGTCTTAGGAACAGCCCTTGCAACGATTGTTGCTAGTATATATCTGGTTATATGTACGCCTTTCTGTTTTGTCTCTCCTTGCAAACGTGCATTAGCAAGCATTCTTTCCTTTGCTCGTTGGTGCAGTATTACTCGGACTATCGAAAAACTCTATAATCGTCTTGATACGCTTCTTCTTGCCGTGCTTCTTGGAGAAGAAGCTGTTGGTATTTATGAGGCCGCAATGCGATTAGTACAACCTGCGAAGTACATTGGCTATGCTATCAAGAGACCTCTTCTCGTTCGCGCGAGCGAAGACCTAGCGAATAAGAGAGAGATTCTGCCTGCCTTAACCCAATCAGGTCCATACGCAAGCTTCCTGGCTATACCGTTGTTCGCAGGCGGAATTTTCATTGCACCAGAGCTATTGGGAACGTTATATGGTGATGATTTCGTTGCAGGTGCACCAATTGTAATTGGTGGTGCGGTATACTACATCCTGTTTTGCCAAAGCAATCTCTTAGCAGCATTCCTCCATGGAATTGATAAACCTCAGAGCGTTACGCGCAGCATCTTTGCAGGAACACTTGTTCGTGTGGGTGGAATTTTGATGTTCGTCCCGTTATTAGGTCTACCTGGAATAATTGGTGCAATTATTATAGCTGACCTGGTACGAGGTACTCTTCTATGGATAGCCGTCAAGAGTGTCACAGGGCATGCGTATGCGCCAACCCGTATCAAATATCAACTATTCAGTGCTCTCGGTATGGCTGCTCTCGTCTTTATTATTACAACGATACTCCCACCAACATCAGTCATTGGCTTACTAACAAGTCTTATTTGTGGTGGTATACTGTACTTTGGAATATTCATTCTCTTAGATGATACAGCCCGAATAAAAGCTGAAAGCTTATACAATGCATTAGTCAACTATCGTTGACCCACAGTGGTTCGAGAATCGTACCTTGATTTCTCTCAACATTATATGATGTCACGGTAACTTCCATTTTTGGAGAAAATTGCTTTTCATACATAACAAATGATTTTATTAGACCTTCCTCTGAAAGCACAATCTCGCTCTGACGATAAACTGTTGACTCATTTGATATTGTTGTTTGATTCGATACATAGCGGATTTGTGTCTCCCCATCAGACCGTACAGCTGTTTTCACCTCATAGTCCATCTCCGAAATAGCCTCATGCATACTCGATTCCATTATTGTATTATTCTCTAAGGTTTCCGTTGAGTATCCTTCTGTTACGTTTCCATTGCCTCCTGTCTCGTCATCGTACCCGCTGAGTGATGCATTAATCTGAGCATCAGTTAGATTGTTACCTGTGACATTGTTCAATGCCCCGTTCGTCCCATCGGCATCTAATCTATGTTGGTCATCAATATGGTCCTCATTAGTCTCAGTATCTTCTGTCCGTGTATCTTCTGTCTGATTCCATTTTTCACCTCGTTCCTCTTGTTCTGTAGCAGTTAACGCTTCAGACTCAATTCGGTCTCTCCAGACTTCTTCATCCTCGCTTATGGGTTTATTTTTCACATGTGCTTGAGATTCTGTTTCGATATATGTTTCATTTTCATTTATCTTGATATGTGCTATAGAATCATCCCAGGTAACATCCTCTCGTTGTGTTACTTCTCCGTTGGTTACTGTCACTGCTGAAACTTCCGCAGAGTCAAGTTCCTCTAGTTGTATTATGTGTTCATCCATTAGTCTCTCAGTATTGTGAATCCCTTCACTAGATGCGATAATACAGGACTGGTTTTCTGTAGATAAGCATTGTGAATGTTTAACTTCTGATATTCCTGTCTGGGAGACTTCTGAAGTCGTTGACTCACCCTCCAAATGAATGGGATTAAATAAAAGAATACCCGTCAATGATATTATCAATAATCCTATAATCCCAATAATAGATAGAAGATACCAACGTATAGACACTATCTGTAGGTTTATATCCTAAGAATATAAAATTGTACCGTGATTAGTGAAGAAGAGATATATTTTTGTGTCGCAATCACGTATAGTCAATAAGCAATGGGTTCATATATTCTTGTTCGAGAATCTCGTGAAGGGCGACAATCCCCTGAGGATACAGTTCACTGTTTAGAAAAAGATGCAGGTGAGACGGAATGTGGCGAGTTTGACAAGCGGGAAGTACGAACTGTTCGAACGCTATCAGCATTCACCAACAGTTCACCTGTTTGTTCAGAGTGTGGTGAAGTCCTAAAGGATGTTCATTAGTTCACTATTATTTTACAGACGAGAAGGAATAGTCCAGGTCTTCGCCCTGAAGTAGTTCACAGTACATAAATGTGATTTATTAAGTGTAGAAAACAAGAATAATAAACAAAAATATTATGTAGTTCCGTTGCTGAGTAGCAATTGTATGCAACAATCTGAGGATGTCGCTCTCGCTATAGCTCTGAAAGAAGACAATCCACAACTTGAAGCACCGCTAAATGATATTATTGCCTGTATACAAGATGTTCGTGGTACAGGCGTAACAGACGAGCAGCTTCGTACTATGGTTCCACAGATGTTCCTATCTGAAACCCCCAATCAGTATTTTAATGGCTGTCGTCACCCCAATTCAGATGAGATTTTAGTATATGGATTAGATAAATCTTGGCAGGAACTTTTACAGTACCCTGAATGAACAAAAATTACTTATATTACTCGTCCTAAATGGCATTTGCAGTGGAGGTTTGGCAGTTCGGCCCTGCCCATGCCCAAGTGCTGAGTGGGGAAACTAATGGTGAGCGTCGTGCTGGATGCGGCGTGACCCGTGAAGATACCGCAGAAACCTCGTCCATCGGGGGTCGTGGTCGAAGCGTGACCATCCGCAGGGATGGCCCAGACTTCGTTCACGCGTGGCACCGCGTCAGGCGCGGAAGCGAGCAGCGCACCACGTGACATTGACCGCTCGCTGGGTCGCGGGGTGGAGGTGTCGACGCGGACTATCACGTCGTCCTCCGCGCGGCCATCACCAGACTACTGCACTTTACATTCATTATACTATACCAAGAATTACATAAATTGGATTTTATTGAAATTATGCGTTGGTGGACAGAATACGAGATACTGTCAAACGTTCACCGTCGAATCTCTCGTACTAAGGTAGGTAGAATAATATTTACAAATTCATAGAAGGCTACGAAGATTAGTGGTCCAAGGAACAACCCATACCATCCAAATGTAAGGGGTCCTAGGATGTACGAGAATAGCAGCAATCCTGTTGAAATACCGCCACGACTACCAATGTATGGTCGTGCAATAAGGTCTGGAATCGTGTCAACTATTATGAATCCAACAATGAAAAAGAGTGTTGGAAATACAAATGCTTCTGGTGACATTCCTGCGTTGGATATGCTGGTTCCTATGAGGACTAATGTAACAGGCCAATAGACCAGTTTCATACCAATAACAGGTATCAAACTAGTGATGCCACAAAGGATTCCAATCAGTGCAGGATATGCGAGAATATGTCCTCCTGGAGCGAAGAAAGCCAAAAGCGTGAACGTTATCGCTCCGAGAACACCTGTGATAATTGCTAGAAGGATGTTTCCAAAGAACACTACTTCTAAGTCATTATCAACAGTTTTGGCATATTCTGTAACAGTTCTATCATACCTTGTGAGATTGAATACTTTCTTTTTTAATACCGTGCCGTCGCGAAGTAGGTAAAACGCTAGTGAAAATGCTATGAATAGCGTGAAAAATAACCCACTGAGTGAGGATACAATAGATAATCCTGCCTCCATCAATAAGTCTATAATCGATTCAATGAATTCTGCATCGAGTTCATCCACAAACTGAGAAATCTCCGTAAATTCGATGCGTCGAAGTTCTTGCGGTGTAGGGAATACTTCAGGAATTTCATCCTCCAACACTTGCTCTAAAATTTCTTCATCGACAACAGCGAAAATTGAATCTCCAGCTTGTATCGCAAGAGCTCGTGCTTCAATCGTTATAATCCTGATTGTATACGCAACTAGTAGAAGAGCAGGAATAAGAAATACGAGTGGTGCGACGAGGGCTGCAATTGTCTCGTTCAATTTGTGTCTGGTTAGCCACCTGTAGACTGGACGCGTTGCGTAATATACGAACACACCTAACGCGAACGCCCCAATATACAGTACAACCATGTAGCCGAGTAAGAGCGACAGTATACCACCAACGAGAAGCAAAGCATGGCGTAGTCGTCTCTCCATTTACATTAAGATATGATATGTATTGTCTTAAACCTGCTGTCGTTCCATTGAAATTTAATAAATTATACTCAGTCTGCGGCAGAACACGGCCACTCATCTAAGTCCATAATCTGTATTTGTCGTTGCTCATCAAGCGTTCCAAGCACGTTCTCTGCAGAAACTAGTTCTCTGTCAATTTGCGCGTTATTTTCACCCTTCAATACGACAATATGCTCCCCTTCCAAATCCTTTGCATCATCATACGTCTGTGGCGTCCCCATCTTTAAATCATCCTCTTCTGAAACTAGAAGACCATCTTCATTAATACTGTAACTCGATGATTCAATGTCGAACTCTTTGTACTCTGCAACCACCGAATGAGCTAACCAATCAACACTATCTACAGAAACACCCTCGTCGAATTCAAACTCTTGAGGGTCCAAATGAGTGGGTTCAAATGCTGCTATTGAACCATTCAGTTCTGATTCACCATCCCATGATTCCGCATATACAATACTACATCCTTCAGGAATTGTTGGATGCATACTATCCCCTCCAACAAGAACGTATCCCCCATATGGGACGGAAAGATTCCACACTGCAAGACCGAATACAAGTACAATCAGTGCAATGACGAGTAGGTTCTTATCCACTATATAATGTTAATTGTGAGACATATTTAAATACAATTCCCAAATACGATTAAGCTATAGCGAGATTTCGAAGAGAGATATAGGTGAACTTCACACATCATCGACAGTATATTTTTCAATATTTTTCGTAGAGAGGTCGAGAACGCCCCAGCATCCAACATCAGGTTCAATACCCTTACTTTTCTGGAAGGATGTCTGACCCTGCCAGGTAGCGGTGTTGATAAGCTTTACACCATTGTATTCACCTGTACCCCATTTGTGAACGTGGCCACAGTGTAGAACATCAGGAACCGTTTCAATGACTAGATAGTCTTCTTCTTCTCCTGCTAATCGAACATTCTTTCCATAGACGGGTGCGACATGGCGTTTTTGGAGCATTACTTCCATTACTCCAATTGGCTCTTCAGCGTCTAAACCAGGGATGACTTCTGCAAGTGCATGGATACTCATACCATGATACATGAGAATATTGACGCCATCAGCATTCACAGTCACAGGATTTCCGACAAATTTCACATTATCGCCGAAGTATTTCGTAAATTCATCACCTAATGACGGCTGTGGTTCAGCTAGGCGGACTGTATCGTGATTTCCAACGCTAGCAAAGACTGTAATATCATCAGGCAACTGTTCTAACATTCGAGCTGTCATCGCATACTGGTCATGGATGTCCACGACTTCTAATTCTTCGTCTTGGTTTGGATAGACGCCGATACCTTCGACAAGGTCTCCTGCTACGAAAATATATTCAACTGTCGGTGTTGTTCGAACCCAGTCAACGAATTTATTCCAGTATTCAGGATAAAATTCCTCAGCACCCATGTGAACGTCACTAACAAGAACAGCTTCGGTCTTTTTGTCAGGACCATCACGTGATTTCGAACGTGGGATGTCTGGGAACATAATCGGTGGGCGACCACGTCGAACTTCATCATCTCCAAAGAGAATTCCACCATCATCCGACAGCTGACCGCGAATTGCGATAGCTTCATCTGGCACGACCTGTTCGAACACATCTTTCATATCTTCATTAGTAAAGACTGTCCGAAGTGTATCATTGGTTTTCGGGTCTTCTAATTCAATAAAGTAGTTTCCGTTATTACTTGTAAAGGTGTCCCACACTAGACCGACAACAGTTAATCCTTCGCCACCATGGCGTCGGGGCTGGATGTCACTCACATGGTACACGTTTCCTGTACGTTTGCTCAGAAGCTTTGAGAGCCTATCGTGGCGGTCCGCAAACAACTGCTGGAAGTCTTCGAAATCTCCTGTACCGCGAGACTTTCCTGTAATATCTCCTTCAATACTATACTCTTCCGCGACACCAACACGAGGTTCGACCTCAGGGAGTTCGCGGTTAAACATAATATCACACCACTCTGGATAACGGTCTTCCAGCGTGTCCTTACGATTAATAACTTGTGCCGCATCTTTTGTCTCTGTAACTGTATTTTCTAACTGCTCTAAGGCAGCACCTGGGTCAATCACCTTTCCGTCAACAGGGTCCAACCCTGGTTGTTGCATCTCCTCAAAATCCTCTTTGCGGGAACGTTCCTCGCTCTTATCTTCAAGCTCTTCTACATCTGGTGTCGTCTCTTCATCATCCTCCAAATCTTCGCCTTCATCATCAGATTCTTCACTTTCTTTCTCATCATGATTTTCTGCGGGTTCTTGCTCATTAACGGTTTCCTGATTATCGGATTCGGTCTCAGATACTCCCTCATCTTCTGTAGGTTCTTCGTCCTCGCTTTCTGATTCTATGGAAGAATCTGCTGTATCTATAGCCTCCTCTACAGCAGGTTTATCAATTGTTGAACCTGAGTCGTTCTGCTCAACAATTGCTTCAATAATAGCTATCTCAGGAGCTTCTGCATCAATAATTGCATTGGCCGCACTGGGAGTAATAATGAGACCTTCACTACCAAGTTCCTGTGAGATTTCCCCTTGCGTTAATTCCGTACTCATCCTTGTTCACTACACCATTACAATCGCTTACCCATAACGCTTACCTTCTCAGAATTTGCCAGCTAATCAGCGACAAAGTCATTGTACCGAAGGTCACGGTCAAGATGAGGGGCAACAGCCGCAAATAGATTAGCAGCATCTATTGCAGTTGCAACACCGAACTGATACTCTGAATCGGACGTACGAATTGAGATATATGCGTACGGTGTTTTCCGTACTATTTTTACAATGCTCCATCCGAGCAGGCCTGCAAAGATAACTATATTTGCCGCCCAGAACAGTGGAACAGATAACGTGTATGCAAGAATCAATCCTGTGAAGACATGCACAGAGATTGCGCCAACAGCCAGCCAATCACGTGGTTTATGGTCGATTATCTCAATATCTTCGATGTCATCGAGGTCCACGTTATGTGCTCCAAAAATCAGCTCATCTTCGGTCACATACATTGAATCTGGCGGTACAGCTAACAGACCTGGCTCAAGCGTTATTATATCTCGTATTGCTTTCGTCGACTCATCAGTCACATATGTATCATGACAATCAATGAATATTAATGTTCCTCCCAACACACAAGAAACAAAACCTTTTTCAATTCATACTCCTGATTTGAGCGTATGGATGAAGTCTGGAGGCGTGTTTACGTATATGACTGGTCAAATAGGCGAGTCACGCAGGTCGATATTACAACAGACATCTACGAACAAGCGATTGAGTATCAGGAGCTTCTGCAGTCTACTGTTGGTACCTCTGAGGACTGGGATGGCACAGTCCAGTGTGAACTACCAGTCGCATCAGAGTATAACTATGAACGGTCCCTTTCAATGCCGAAGTACCTCCGTGTCTACCCTGAGAAGTTCGAGATAGGGTATTGGAGCCCTGATGGATGGATGTCAGATTCTCTGGAAACATACGGTGGCGTTTGTTTTGAACGGAGATTGGCAGACATACATATAGGCGAATTCCATCGAGAGGTTGAGGTATCCATTGCGGATGTTCTCCGCCAAGAAGACCAAGAACCATTTAATTTGTTTATTGAAGCAATGAAATCTGAATTTGATTCATAGCTACTTCATGACCAATCTCGAAGACCAGTGACAAACGCTACAGATGGTGACGGAGATTGAATTTCACACGTTACTTCTATTATCATCGCAACCGTTTCATCCTCAACATCGAACTCCTCACGTAACTCATCATGCAATTTCTCAGCGTCTATAGACCCATCCTCTTCTTCAATCCGTGTTGTAATATATGATTCTACCTTCCGAAAATCAACGGGAGGAACAACAATTACATCATCTCCACGTTTGTACCCTAGCTGATTAATTCTTGTTGCGAATGCCGCTAAGTCATCAAACGTAACGTCTAACATATCTACAGCGTCTTCCAACGGCTTCTCTCCTTGTGAAACTTCTTCTAATTCTTTAAACAGCGTATCATACCCGTACTCACAGATGTATTCTTGAACTGAATCGCCCATGATTTGTGCTATAGACTCTGTATACAAAAATCTTAGCGTACTGCACGAGAGTACACAACAGTTCCATCTACACTAACACTATTCCGATACTTCGACCACATTCGGTGAATTGATTGGACAACAATATCTATGGGCTGTGGATTTGTCTTTGATTTGTACATCGCATGAGGAGTATAGACAGTTTTGTCGTCGATTATCTTCACAGATATAGGTATTTTGGAGGCTGAATTAAATACAGAACGGAATAGCTGTTCGACTTCCCGTGCGTTATTCTTATTCTTTGGTATTGGTGGAAATCGAATAGTGAATTCATACACTTTTGAATCTCGCACGATAACAGATGAATGAGTCAATCCTTGCTGCCTCTCAACAGAATGAGTACAAGGTTCTTTGTCATACCATGAAATGATAAAATCATATGCTGTATACGGCTTCTGTCCAGGCCCTACCATCGAGTACTCGCCTCGCATTTTTATTCCTTCTTGAGTAGTTATTTTATTCGCGAACTCTTCAATATTCACATTTGTATCTCTTACAGAGATTGGGTAAATTAGTTTCGCTAACGAAAAATACAGAAAGCTACTTATTATGTAATTTACTTGTGTATTAACAATGAAACGACGAGAGTTTTTATCCACATCAAGCGCATTGACTGGAGTCCTAGGTTTCAAAGCCCTCCAGACTTCCGACTTGCAATCAAATCCCTCTGAATCGTTCGAGAACTCTGAAGAAAACTCCGACCATGATGATATATTCTCATACATTACGCTCCAAGGAACCTCTGCTGTTCCTGCTGAGCGTGGATTTCTCCGTGTGGATTCTGATGCAACGCGGATTCTCGGAATTGGTTCAATCATTGCTCCTGAAGAAGGACATCATCCAGTTGTCCATGACATTTCAAAAAAGAAGACTACAGCCACAATAGTCATTGATACGGAAAAGATAGAGGATTATGAGTCAAAATACAATTTTAGAAGAGAGAATCGGCAACTCAACTTCCGACTTACAGCGGGCGTTCCGTACAATACAGACCTACGCAGCGTTGAAATCCAAGTCAATGGTGATGACCCTCAGGACGCGTCTCTCGGTGTTGGTCCTACGCGCCTATGAATTGAGGTTTTGTTCCACTTAGCGGCTTAATTGGTCCAATTGGTTCGTCACTTCTGTAGCTGCGAACAGGCGATTCCGTTTATTCCCTGTTATCTCTTTTATGTCTCCATTCTCTTCTGCTCGCTGAATAAGACGAGATGCGGTTTGATACGCAACATCAAGGGCATCAGCAACGGAATTTACTGTGAAGTACGGTTGTTTGTACCAGTACGTAACAAGCTTCTGCATGTTCGGAGAGTTGGATGTTTCGTAGCGCTCACTGTGCGTATTTTTCAAGTCACTTAATGCAGATATTACTTCTGTTGTCTGTTCAGCTTGTTCGCCAATCATTGATGCAAAGAAGTTCACCCATGTGTCCCAATCATTCTTGGTACTCACAACTCGCAATAAATTGTAATAGCGGCGTCTATTCCGATGCAATCGTGGACTCAAAAGAATATATGCTGTAGGCATATCAAGCTCATGAGCCATCTGTAATGTCGCAAGAATACGACCAACTCGCCCGTTCCCATCTGCGAATGGGTGAATAGTTTCAAACTGATAGTGAGCAATTGCAGCTCGGACTATTGGGGGATATTCCTGCATTCTCTTGGTTCGATTCATAAATCGAAGTAGACTATCCATCAGTGCGTCAACGTATTCAGGTGGTGGCGGAACATATACAATAGACTCTAAGCTACGACCACCCCCAATGAAATTCTGCATCGTACGAAACTGACCAACTTCTGGGTCATCCTCTTGCATTACTTTCTCATGCAGATTACAGATGAATTCACGCGTAAATGGCTTTGATTCTTCGATTTGAAGCATACCGTATTCAATGGCATCCACATAATCTGTAATATACTGAGCTGAGGTTACGTCAGACAAAACACCAGTATTCTCATGACGAACAGCATATGCAGCTCGTAGTGAAGATGAGATGTTTTCAATACGAGACGAGTCCAATGCTTCTTTATACAGAAATGCCGTGGGGTATGGCAATTCCGCAGACTTATAAATTGAGGAAAGCTTCCCTATGCTATACGAGGCGTCGCTGATTTTCTCAATTGTATCAGACTGCCAGTTGATTTTACGTGGAGGTGGTGAGTCAGGAACGAACGCTTCAACTTCATGATGTCCAATCATAGATGACGCAAAGTGCCCTGGTGCTGCGTCAGTGTAACGGTCACGATGGCTCATACGTGTACTGAATGGTGGCGCATATTAACAGTTTCGGAGTGATTTGGAAATACAATTCAATAGTCTCTTCTGAATAAACGCACTGAATTTATATATTAGACTGAGTATATATCAATCACGTGCAACAAGAGACACAGGAATCTGATAAAGACCAGTACGACGAACTGGTTGAGGATTTTGAGGAGCTATCAGAATCCTATTATGACCAACGAGTCTCAGACGAACCTACCTCCTCACGACCTCATCTAACAGCGGAATTCACAGGTTTACGCTCAGGAGTAATTCGAGATGCTAAATCTGAATCAGAGCATATCAAACTTACTATTGAAAATAATAGTACGAGAGAAACTATCTATCTCCGCAATACAGGAACATATACTCAGAACAATGAATTTGCTCGTTTTTTAGAATGGTACAATATCCATATCGAAGACCCAACGGACCTATTTGGAACGAATGTGACTATTGAGGAAACAGAAGGAGATTGGTCTATTCATATGCCTGCCAGTCTTGATAAATATTCGAAGATTGGATTCTATATTGATAACCTTGCAAGATACGTTGGGTGTCAATCTTTACGTAAACAACAGACAATCTACGATTTTATAATGCCTACGCTGATTCTCACATGGATGTACAGTATGATTACAATCTCTGGATTAGGAATGATTTCATCTGTTACTGGCTACGAATTTTCTCCGATAGTTTTTCTTGGAATATTCGTCTCCCTATTCGCACTCGGAAGTGCGGTCGCGAGAACTATAAAAATACTACAGAAGGATATTCGTGAAAAGAAGAATAAAACATCAATACGTTGAGTCTTAACGTCCAAAAACACCAAAAGCATTAATTTAGTTGTGTCCTGAGTGTAGTGTACAACATATGACTGACGAATCTGAAGAGAGTACTGATGAGCAATCGAACGCGGATGAGAGTGAGTCAGTGGATACGGATGCGGAGGAACAACCCGAGACACTAACAGAGTCTGAAACAGAAGATGAAGAAGAGACATCGTCTGAAAAGGAGAATCCTGAGGACACAATCGAAGTAACTGTAGAAGTTGAAGAGTCAGAGCTGACGGAGAGTGAAGAAACAGACGATGCTGATGAAGACTTTCTCAACGAAGACGGAACTGTTGACATCGAAGACGACTATGATGGAGAACTCAAACTTGTCGGAACAGTCCATGTTTCCGAAACTACACGTGAACGAGTTGTTGATACTATTACAGACGTTGAGCCTGAAGTCGTTGCTATTGAGCTCGACGATGAGCGTCTCTACAGCATGTTCGAACGCGGTGCGGATGTTGTAGGTGGTGATGTCCCTGATGAAGACTCGATGGGATTCCAGGATATGCTGCGCAAACAACAAGAGCAGATGTTCGATGGAGAGGGTGTACTTCGCCCTGGGGAGGCCGACATGCTGCCAGCTACGAATACAGCAGCAGAAATTGGTTCTGAGGTTGCCCTTATTGATATGCCTGTTGAACAGCTCAAATCCGAAGTCAAGAACAATGCGTATACTGATGGTCGGCTCGACCTAGACTTATTCGATAAACCAATTGATGAAATTATTGACGCGGTCAAAGGGTTTGTTCGTTCACGGTCTGAAATTACATCTGAAATCCGAGAAAAAGGAGATATTTCAGCTGTTATTGAACGGATGGAGAACGCTCCTCTATCACAACTAAAAGAGCAATTCGAACCCATGGAAACACTTGCTCCCGAAGTTGTAGATGCATTAATTGATGAACGAGACCAGCACATGGCAGGTCATCTTCACTGGCTTCGACAAGAAGGACACGATGTAGTCGCTGTGATGGGGCGCGGCCACCTTAATGGCGTGTACGCGTATCTCAATAATCCTGAAGAGATTCCTGAAGAATACGTTACAGAACCAGACTGGTATAGTTACACCTCAATTAGTATTGGCGCGTAATCGACTGAAAAGAGTTTTCTCTAGTCTTCTGCGACTGTCACAGTAGTATTAGCCGTATCTGTTGCTCCTGTATTATCTGTAACAGTAACGGTAACTTCATGGTCACCAGAGTCCTCGAATTCGTGGATAATAAGACCATCATCCGTGTCTTCATCTATATCCCCGTCCCCTGTCAAATCAAAATCAAATAGCAGCTGCCCTCCGTCAGGGTCTACACTCTCGGAAGCATCAATTTGTATCGGCTCTCCTGGCCCAAACTCACCATCAGGTGAGTCTGATGTGACATTCGCCTGTGGTGGTGTATTTCCGACCAATCCAAATGTGGAAGCGATTCCGACGATAAGAATCCCAATAAATATTGCACACAAAGCTATACACAACAGGAATCCAATGTACGCGCGGGTGGAATTCAGTTTTATCTCGAACGAACCAATACGTGTTCCATCGAATGTATCCAACACCTCCTTCAATTCACTCATAACCATTTTTGATTCTTCTAGTTACTAATGTGGATTAAATATTAGTACTTTTTGATAGTTATAGCATGAAATCAATGTCAGAAAACGAGATGAGTTCGCAACGGTTAAACGTAATGAGTACATACTACGAATCAGAACAATGAATCTGACTGTCAAACCTCTGCGGCAGAAGCACGCTGCCCGCTCTATGGCGGCGATTGACCGACAGGCAATGGAAGAACTCGGTATTGTCAACGGCGACTATGTTCTCGTCCAAAATCCAAACAATGACGAGATGGCTGTTGCTCGTGCGTGGCCTGGATACGACGAAGATACTGGCAAGGGAATCATCCGTATCGACGGACAGATTCGCCACGAAGCAGATGTGGCGATTGATGATAAGGTAGAAATCGAAAAAGCAGATATTGAGGGTGCTGACAGTATTACTGTCGCAATTCCTCAGAAGTACACGATTCGCGGAGACCTAGAGAAAATCATCCGCAAGAAACTCAGCGGGAAGCCCGTTACGGACGGACAGACTATCCCGTTCTCTCTCGACTTCGGAACACTTGGCGGACAGAAAGCACAACCACTTCCACTCGAAGTTGTTGGTGTTACACCTAACGACCCTGCTGTCGTAACCGACGAGACGGAAATCACTGTGACTCAGCAGAGTAGCGAGCAGTTCGGTGAGAGGGGAACGATGACTAGCTCTTCCCGTGTCACCTACGAAGACATTGGTGGACTGGATGATGAACTTGAACAAGTCCGTGAAATGATTGAGTTGCCGATGCGCCACCCCGAACTGTTCCAGCGCCTCGGTATCGACCCGCCGAAAGGCGTTCTGCTTCACGGACCACCTGGTACAGGAAAGACTCTCATCGCCAAGGCTGTCGCCAATGAAGTTGATGCAGAATTCTTCACTATCAGTGGGCCTGAAATCATGTCGAAGTACTACGGAGAGTCCGAAGAACAACTCCGTGAAGTCTTCGAAGAAGCCGAAGAAACCTCTCCAGCCATCATCTTCATGGACGAACTCGACTCTATCGCCTCACAGCGCGGGGACGCTAGTGGTGACGTAGAACGTCGCGTTGTCGCTCAGTTGCTCTCGCTGATGGATGGGCTCGAAGAGCGAAGTGAAGTTATCGTCATCGGTGCAACCAACCGTGTTGACGCTATCGACCCTGCGCTCCGACGTGGAGGGCGGTTCGACCGTGAAATCGAAGTAGGTGCGCCCGACCAAGAAGGTCGACGTGAAATCTTCGACGTTCACACTCGCGCTATGCCGCTTGGTGATGGTGTAGACCTTGACAGGTACGCCGAGCGAACTCACGGGTTCGTCGGTGCAGACATTGAGGCACTCTGTAAGGAAGCCGCAATGACGGCACTCCGCCGCATTAAGCCCGAACTCGACTTGGAACAGGACACTATCGACGCGGAAGTCCTCGAATCCATCCAAGTAGAAGAAACCGACTTCAAACAGTCACTCCGAGACATTGAACCCAGTGCACTGCGCGAAGTGTTCGTAGAAGTCCCCGACATTACATGGGAAGATGTCGGCGGACTCGAAGAAACGAAAGAGCGAATGCGTGAAGTAGTCCAATGGCCTCTCAACTACACGGAAATCTTCGAGGATATGAGCCTCGAACCTGCGAAGGGTGTCCTGATGTACGGACCCCCTGGTACGGGGAAGACGCTCATGGCGAAAGCCGTCGCCAACGAGAGTGACTCGAACTTCATCAGCATCAAAGGCCCTGAACTGCTCAACAAGTATGTCGGAGAGTCAGAGAAAGGCGTCCGAGAAGTATTCGAGAAGGCACGGTCGAACGCACCCACCGTCGTCTTCTTCGACGAAATTGACGCTATCGCTGGTGAACGTGGTGGTAATATGAGTGACAGCGGCGTGGGTGAACGTGTAGTCTCACAGATGCTCACGGAACTCGATGGACTCGAAAACCTTGAAGACGTAGTGGTTATCGCAACTACAAACCGTCCCGACCTTATCGACAGTGCCCTACTTCGCCCAGGACGGCTCGACAGACACGTTCACGTCCCTGTTCCCGACGAGGAGGCTCGTCGGGCTGTGTTGAGCGTGCATACCGCTGACGTGCCGCTGGCGGACGATGTGGACCTCGATGAACTAGCTCGCAGAACCGAGGGGTTCGTCGGTGCAGATGTTGAGGCCCTCTGCCGTGAAGCAACAATGGCCGCAACGCGTGAACTCATCCACACTCTTGACCCCGAAGCCGAAGAGTTCGAGGAAACAACTCGACTCGTCGCTATGGAACACTTCGAACAGGCACTCGAAGAAGTTACACCGAGCGTGACGGACGAAACGCGCCAAGAATACGAGGAAATCGAAAAGCGATTCGAGAAGAACAGCGCCACTCAGCAAGATAAGGGCGGCGACCGACCGATTGGCTTCCAGTGAATCACATCGGGGCATTATCCTCAACATCCTGTAAACGAAGCCATCAATAGTCGTCAGGAATATCATACGTTTTGAGGACAAAGGTTTCTGTTCCGACGTGGGCAAGGACGACAACCGTGTAATCTTCATCGTCATCTAACTCAAAAGCGACATTCTCTGTTGCACCCGAATCTGTATCAGAAAATTCAGTCCCATCACCTGTCGTTGAACCTGATTCTTCAACATTAACAGTAAACCCATCTACGTTTTCATTGCGAAGAATCCTAACATCTACGTTAGCTTCATCCTCACCAGCACTTGCCCCTGGTCCACTATCCTCCTCAATCTCATGCGTGACCTCTACATCAGACGCAGGATTTGCTGAACTATCAATTGTACCAAAGAATATTGTCGAGGCAAGTGCAAACAATGCTATTGTCAGCCCTAGGAGCAGGAGAATCCCGATAACAGGAGATACACCTTGAGAAGATGAAATTTGCCTCATATTAGTTAGTTTATACTATCACTTTAGACCCATAAATAACTATAGTCAATCAAAATACATAGAATAAAAATCTCGATATTTATTCGCCGTCTTCAAACTCAACGTCTTCGCTCTGGAGCGTCTCATCAGCCTCTCCATCACCGTTCACGTCAGCAACAACGGAAACACTGTCATCACTAAGCTCGCCTTCCTCAATTGTCATCGTATCACCAACACCTGATGCAACATTTTCATTGTCCTCCTCAGCATCGTCATCATCCAGGTCTGATGCTTGGTTGTCCTCACCATCCGTTAGCGCAAACATGTCCACGTTTTCATTTCGGACAATCTCTGCTTCAACGTCACCGTCTGAGTCCTGGTCAATATCAATTGTAGCGTCTGCTGGTTCCGATACGTCGCTTCCAAGGTCGAAAACGATTGTTGCTGCAAGCGCGACAAGCGCTACTGTCACTGCAACCATTAGAATAATTCCTATTACGGGCGATACACCTGCGTCATTTTTTGTTCGAATCATCTAAATTATAATATGTAAGCTAAACGTTATAAGTCTAATCCAGACCCGAGATTAGAGAAATGCAGAGAAGCGGGTTTCAGTCGTCTGTTGGCTCAATATCTTCTGACTGGAGCGTCTCATCTGGTTCACCGTCACCGTTTACGTCTGCAAGAACGCTAACGCTGTCACCTTCTATGTCTCCATCCTCTTCATCGATGTTCATCGTATCACCAACACCATCTCCAAGACGGTCGTCTTCAACGCCGTCATCAAAGTGTCCATCATACTCATCCGTTTCCGCTTCTACATCCTCATCAAGAATGTCTGCGGAACTTCCGCCATCAGCATTCGAAGTCAAAACGAATTCTTCAACGTTCTCGTTTCGGACAACTTCTGCTTCGACGTTACCGTCTGAGTCCTGGTCAATATCAATTGTAGCGTCGGCTGGTTCCGATACGTCGCTTCCAAGGTCAAAAACGATTGTAGCGGCGAGCGCGACAAGCGCTACGGTCACTGCAACCATCAGGATAATTCCTATTACAGGAGATACACCTGCATTCTTCTTAGTTTTTATCATGCATTTTATATATTTATTTCTAGATATTTAATGTTATCTAGAGCAGGGTTATCTTGAAAATCTGCGGTCGAAAGTATTACATAGATTAAACTGCTATTCGTACCTAATGGGACTCTCAATTGGTGACCGCGTTAAGGATAAAACAGACCCTTTTGGTGATGCAGCTATCGTCACGGATGTGACGGATACTATGGCTAGGGATTGCCCTGTCCCAAAGAAAGGAAAAACGGTAGCAGAACTGAATCCAGACTATGAAGAGACAGATTCTGTTATCCGTGTAGTGTTTGAACCTATCCTAACTTCTGTTATTCCCAACTGGCCGTTTATGGATACAGAGACATTATCTCGTTCCGTCAATGAACATAATCTCACGCAGTATGGGTATCCCAGAGAACGACTCGAACAAATCGGTTCTGGTTTACTCGATGAAGGTGTAACTCTTCGAGCAGCAGGTGTTGCAGACCCTATTACTCATGATGCAGGTTCTTACGCATTTATCGTTGAAACAGAAGAGGCAGGAGAACTAACACGTGAAACAGCAAAGATTACGACGGATTTAGATTACATTGGTAAGCGTATAGCTGGCTATATTGGTATCAAAGAAGGTCTTGAATGGATTCAAGAAAATAAATCAGATGCTGGTGTGATAATTGAAAATGATGATGAAAATCTCATGAATCAACTAACAGAAGAGTATGACCCTCGGGGAGAAGAGCAAGAGCAATACTTCAATTTAGTATCTGATTTGCGGGGAAGTCTATCATACACTGCAATCAAACCCGTTCCAAGGCAGTCACACCAGGATGTGCTTGAGATTGCAATTGACACATTCCACTCTGAGGATATTCCTACCGTAGAGGAGGATACGGATGAACCTGATGACGGTGGAGTTCAGAGGTCGGTCGAAATAGTACAAGTTGTTGGGTCTCAGTACCTGGTTGATGACCAGTTTGCTGTTGATGTCGAACGGGAAACGTGTACCTGTCCTGAATCCCAGAGTGGGACGAGCTGTGAGCATATAGACCTCGTAAAAGACCAGTCCTAGACAGCTACGGTGCGTGCGCGTATATTTTACAGGCTAATGACCGTGGAGAGACTTTGTTATGCGGATATACTACTGTTCGATACGTGCTCTGTGATAGTTGTCTACCCCAGTTGACGAATGCAATTCGGTCATCAGGCGTTCTGAATTCCATTTCTTCTTCGGCGAGTGGGTTCAACTGGTCGGTTTCACCTTCGTGTAGTTTCAGAAGCGCAGCAGCAACAGCTTCGCAATACGTGTACGGTTCTTCGAGAGAATACAGTTCACAAGCTGTTGGTCCGTCAATGCCACCCCCACCCCTTACGTGAATCTCCTGCAAGACATTTTCTAGAAGAGCTATGCTCTCTTCAGAACTCATATGTACTGTACACTTTATTCTCTACATTTAAGAATATTCGGTTTTTCAACGGTTTGTTTCCTACACTGAATCGGGTGTTGTTTTTTCACTAATGGTTCCGTTCTGTATATTAATGAATTCAGAGTCAGTGGAGTCACTCGTATCTACTATCCTTACTGATGACGACTACGAATTAGAATCTACAGCACAGTCCCCCAAGCAGTTTGAAAAGCTTCTACAACACGTCGACGTTGACCACGGTGAATCTGTTCTCGTAGATATTGGATGTGGAGCAGGTGCATTCACACGTGTAGTTCAAGCTTATCTGGATATTCCGACGGTTCATGGTGTCGATGTGAATACAGAATTACTAACACATGCAAGAAAACATGGTATTATTACACATGAACGTGACGTGCAGACAGAACCACTTCCATTTGATGATTCAAGTGTAGATATTGTACTCTGTTTAGGGGTGCTTGAACACTTGAGAGAATACGATACCTTACTTGAGGAAATTAAACGTATACTCTGTGAGGGTGGAGTTGCTATATTTGCTGTTCCGAATTTAGGAAGCTGGGTTAATCGTATTTCATTGCTGGGTGGTTGGCAACCTCGAAATATAGAAATCACGAATAAGAGACCTGTAGCTGCCGCACCTTGGTATGGGGATGACGATGAAGTACTTGACCATATACATGCTCCTACGTTCAAAGGATTTTACGAAGTTTTGGAACTCCATGGTTATACTGTTGAAACGGCAGAATCACTATTCCCGTATCAAGAGAATATTGCTGTCAAGTTCATTGATACTGTTACGATTGTCCGACCTCAGTTGGCACGGCGATTTGGAGTAGTTGCTCGTCCTAATTAACCTGTTGTTCAATACAATGACCAGAATTTATATGTTGCTGTACTGTTTAGCGTTGAACATGCAGAGCGAAAAAGCGCTCGTTGGTAGCATAGTCGATGAGACAAAGGAGGACCTCAACGACGAGTTTGACGAGCTTGCGTCACTCATCATGGAGGCCACCGAAGACGGCTGGCTCCCTTCTCGTACACTCATGTATATCGCCGATATTCGTGAAATGTGTGAACGAGAGGAACGTTTTGCACGTGCTGCTGAAGGTATTAGCACGGTTATGGATTACGTGTATGATAGTGAACCTGAAGCTCCAACAGAGGCCGAATCTCGGCATCTCCTCTATAAACTCGGAACAGCACAATCGAAGTTGTATGAACTTGATGAATTGTGCTCTCCCGTATGAGTTCTTCGCACATAGTTAACACTCAGACTCTCTTCAAACACTACGTACGACCCTACAGGTAAACGACCACGGGTCAGGTGACCCGTGGAACTCTCACTGCTCTCTTTAGAATGCGATATATGCTGAGACATCAGGTATTGGAATATATCCTAGCGCCATTCCTATAAGAATAACAAGTATAGCAAGCACAGCTATTGAATAAATCAACCGTACAAGGTTGACAATTGGTGCAAGGATGATTTTAACAGGTAACAGTAACAAGGCGATAAGCCATCGAATTGGTCTAGTAAGTATTCTCATTGTTGTATACTACTTGTTACTCATACGTCATCAGTATTACGATGTTGAATGTTGGACTCGAAACCTATATTATACATGGACTCGGATGATGTTGTATGCACGTTCCATCAATGGCGCGATTCGAGCCTGGGGATGAAGCTGTATTCAATCCTCCACCAGAATCTGGAACCGCTTATGCGTACGACAAAGCTATAGTTCGAATTCATGGTGCCTGGGAAGGGTCAGAGGATGATATTATTGATGCAGAGCCAACGCCAAGAAGTCTTGTGGAAATATGGTACAAAGTGGAGTTCATTAATATGGAGCGTGAGCGTCGTTTCGATGTCGTTCATGGTTCCGTTCTGGAGCCCACTTCTGAAAAATGATTTGCAAAGTTGTATACTACACATTCGTAATTATTTCGTAATCTATTAGTATTCAGGGTTGATATTCGTACTTATGATGCCTATGTCCCGAAGGACAGTCTTAGCTAGTGTAGCAATTGGGGCTGTTTCACTGTCTGGATGCCTATCCGAAGACGTAGAGCGGTCCGTATTCAAAAGGTACAGTCGTGTTGGTGTTTGTAATGCAATCAACGATGAAGGGTGTAATTATTACGTTGATTTCTACGAAGACGCTGTAGATAATGAAGAGTTTGATTCGTATGAGATTTTTTGGGAAGAAATGTCTCGGAGTTGGCAAACAGGAGAACGAGAAGATGACGTTTATTCCTTTGAGTTAGAGCGAGAAGTTAGCCAGTCTGATTTCATATTTGTTGCTTATGATGAGAATGGTGATGTGGTTGAAGAGCTAGAGCAGGATGATATTCCAAGCTCATAGCTCTGTAATATGAGGTCTCAGAGAGTAAGAGCGGAGAGAAGTACACGCTCTTTTCTCGTACACGGTGGAACATGCCAAAGTTGCCCTCGCGGCAGGGCGTTTGGCGTCGTGTACGGGAGCGTGCGTCGCAACCGCGCAGTCGCGGGCCGCGCACCGACATGCACGGTGACAGTCGGATTCATCGCCGTTGCGTGCGGGATGGCGTGAGCGGTGCGGTGCGCACTGAACGTGCGCATGTTATACTAGTGCATGAATAGTTAAATATGTATCGCGGGTTCGAATAATGAATAGTAGAATCACTACACTACATGTAATTTCGTTCTAACTTACTGCTGTGGAGCTGATTCTTCAGGTGTAGGCGGCTGTTCTGTCGGGAGTTCATCCGACAATTGTGTCGACTCACTCGGGCGTGATTCAACAGGTTGTGGTTTTGAATACGTCACATCTCGTTGTGGGAACGGAATCTCTATTTCATGCTCATCAAAGGCTTCTTTGATTGCCTTTTGTGTATTTGACCTTGCAGCCGTTCGCCGTCGTGGTGTTGGTCGCCGAATCCAGAAATAAATCCGAATCACAACAGATGAATCACCAAATGTTTCCACATGTGCTTGTGTTCCTGGGACATCTGCAACAATAGTACAGTCCTCCACAGACTCTTCTGCAATCTGTATAGCTCTATCTAAATCCGTCCCATACGCGACTCCAACGTCAAATGCTAGCCGTAGCTTGCCTGACTTATTTTTATTGTAGATTGTTTCTTCACTTATTACATCGTTCGGTATCACCACTTCTTCATCATTTGGAGTATGTAAAATTGTGTTAACAATCGTAATCCGCCGCACAGTACCTTCTGTGCCATTAACCTCTATCCAATCACCGACTTTAAATGGTCGGGAAAACAGGAGAACCACTCCCGCTAATGCAGCACTCATTGTCTGCCTTGCAGAGAATCCAACAAGTGCTGCAAGAGCTCCAGCCCCGATAAGGATACTTCCAATGTTGATATTCCAGTAGTTCAACAATGCGATTAAAACTAAAATATACAAGACTAATTGACTAACTCGGAAAATCACTTCTCGACGGTGTTCATCAACAACCTGTCGACCATCCTCTTGAACAATACGTTGTGTTAGCGAGTCAAGGACACCCGTACAAAGATACGTTGTAATCAGAACAAACACTGTAACAAACAAACGCACTATAACACTGGTTTGAATTTCCTGTGCATACATGTGAATAACAGGTTCACTCACATCCCAGACGAGCACAAGTAGTGCAGCTGTAAATCCTATACCCATCACACTACCGAGAAACAGTGCAACTCGTTTGACGCGTGAATCAAACATCTTTAGAACCGTTTGTCGGTAATATACACTGAGTGTGAATACTATTCCTACCAGACTCAGAACAATCACGGACAGTGCTATGCGGAGCTCAAGACCCGTTGCTGACGTATCAATCAGACCAAGAGCATCCACTTGAAACACGTATTAATATCAGCGTGTTTTCTCTATTTAAACTTGATTGCATTCAGATATGATTCAAATATTATTACTCTCCTGTGGAAGTGACATCAAATCCTTCTCCAGAGTATTGATTACTAAGTGATAATATCTGGCCAGCCACGCTTGGTTTTGCTAAAAATACAGGTTCTTTTGATGGATTCCCACCCATTTGAACTTGCTCCGTAAACGAAGGGTCAACATGAATTGTATTCGGAATAACACTCTCATCCCCCTCAACTCTAAAGTGAATATTTCCAAGCTTCATTACAATCGGCTCTACGTTATCATATAAATTCTCAAGGACGTACTCATATTCCAACTCATTGATTCGTCCTTTGCCACTATCCTCTACGACCCAGTATGGTCGCATGTAATAACCACTTGCAAATTCTTCGAACATTACTCACAGGATGGTTTTTTCTCCATCATTATAATGTTTGTGTTTGTCAACCACAAGCACAGCTATGATTATCACTACTTTTATTCTTACAGAAAAATGAAATTCAGAGAGATTCAAATAAGTAAGAGATTAACTCCACTTAGAAGAATCGCTGCAAGTATTCCAAATAATAGTACGCTGCGCGGGTCGAATGCGAAACTCTCATCCTCTGCATCATAATAGGTTGCCAGACCTGCTGAAGACATCAATCCTCCAGCCGCACGGTCAGTCTTATCACTTTTGGACATGTACTGTATACTAATGTAATCATTCCTTTTAGTTTTATCGAGGTTTTCAAGAAATAAGATGGCGATGATTATTATATACTATAGATTAGAATTGGAATGACACTGTGGTGAACAGCGACTCGACAACCATACGAATCCACCCTAACCCTGGAACACCATACTGAGCTCGTCCGAGAACCCAATCTTCCTTCACAGGTTCACTCAGTTCAGCAGCCTGGTCATACTGTTCGTTTGCATCCCCTTGCGTGATTATCCCATCATGCGGAGCTGGACAATTAGCAAGATTTTCACAAGAATCTGTGCTTAAAGCATCTTCATCTGCTCTGTCTGTCCAATCTTCGCCTTCTTCGACATACAGCATTGCACGGTGAATAACAGGAATCTCATCTTCATCTCCATCAGGTTGGAAAACAATCACATCTCCGTAATCACCAAACGTCTCCCGAGATTCATCTTCTTCTGTCTGAATACCCCCATACGATGCATCATCGGTGAACCGCTCGTTGTCAACAACGTACACCATATCACCAGTGTCGATGTTTGGCTCCATACTGTCACTCACAATACTCACGAACGGTGGCCACACGCCGCCAACCATGAACGGAATCCCCGCAATTATCGCAAAGATAACAAACACTTC